>Ga0316208_1002753_pt1 | contig 13676 bp, 8 predicted proteins | sample 3monopyrite_MG_FD_204944 | JGI IMG/M metagenome (GOLD analysis project Ga0316208, IMG submission 204944) | Microbial mat bacterial communities from mineral coupon in-situ incubated in ocean water Damariscotta River, Maine, United States -... | ecosystem: Environmental > Aquatic > Marine > Coastal... | reverse complement strand
TGTCCAAATCAGATCGAGTGAGTCGATTCCATTCAGTTGCTGCTTTTTTATGATAAGATTGAGAGTTCACTTGCCATTTCCTGAGCGGTCCTGAATCGATCTTCAGGATTTTCTGAAATCGCTTTGGAAACAAAATCGAGCAGCTCATCCGGTAGATCCGGGCGGTAACGACCGAGCTTTGTTGGCTGTCCGTTCAGAATCTGAGCAAGGCCTTCGCTCACTGTTGAAAATTCAAAGGGAAGACGCCCAGAGAGGTATTGGTACATTGTCACGCCAGTTGCGTAGAGGTCGCAGGTCGGTTTGGCGAAACGGGAATCCATGATTTGCTCGGGTGGCATGAACGCGAGCGTGCCGCGTGTCTCTGCCTCTTCCGTGATTCCACTGAATCCTGCGTTTGCGTAATTCTTCGCCAGACCGAAGTCACCGAGCTTCACTCGCAGTTTTCCGCCCGTAATCGACAAAAGAATGTTTGTTGGTTTGATATCCCGATGGACGAGTGAACGATCGTGAGCGTAGGTGAGTGCATCCAGGACTTTGGTAATCGTGCGGCAGATAATTCGTGTGTGAGACATTCTTGGCTGACCGTCTAGGATTTCTTTGATCGACTTATTGCGGACATATTCCATCACGAGGAACAGTTGGCCCTGGTGATATCCCATCTCAAAGAAGCGAACGATGCCGGGGTGGTTCAGTTGGCTGAGCAGAGTGGCCTCGCGCGTAAACAACTGCAACGATTTCTCATTGGCCGCATGGTCTGGAGCCATCACTTTGACGGCACACTTCTTTCCAGTGCCACGATGGAACGCTCGATAAACGGTACCCATGCTTCCTCGCCCGAGAATCCGGGATAGTTTGTATCCTGGAATGTCGTCGTTCGATTGCCCATCAGCGATGGATTGAACATCGTTGTCCGCCTGTGAATTGGATGGCCTGATGATTCGAGCAGGCAATTCGGTGGACTCGCCTGAGAGGTCGGCTTCGTCGCTTTCTGAGTTGACGTTTTTAATCGATCGAAACAAAACCGTTTCGGTTATTTCAAATGGCGTCGGTGGCTGCTCTTTGTATGTCGATTGGAACTCAATCTGCGTTTCGCCCGCTGCGACGATATCGCCGGGGGACAGTGGTGCAGACTGAATTCGCTCGCCGTTAACCAGAGTTCCGTTACTGCTTTCCAAATCGACGACACAGCAATTTGGCGGGGAGAATTCCAAACGGAAGTGAAATCGCGAAAGCTGCGGATCATCTTCGAGCGTCAGGTGTGAGTCCGAGCTGCGACCTACCAGAAACGTTCCGTTATGATCGAAGCGAAAGGTTGTCCCCGCATGTGGACCGGCAATCACGCTGAGCTCGATGGATGATCCGGAATGCCCCGGTGAACTGCTGAGCCCGGATTCGGTAGCCAAGGCGTCGACAACCATGTTGGTCCACGTCTCGAATCTGCTGATGTACTCCTCAGCGAAAGGATGCTCAGACGCGGTCTTGCGCAATTCAATTTCGACAGGAAGCAGACTTTCGAGCAGCCGTTCGTGGAGTTCCGCTGGGACAAGAGCCAAGCATTCCTCAATAGTCAGTTTCTGTCCGCTGAGCCATGCCGTCTCGAACCGGTCACACAGCTCATCGATTCGCAAAACTGAGTGTAGTTCGTCATTTGAGTTTTCAGTTTCAACAGACTCCAAAGGAACCCCTCTCGCAGGCTTGTTGTCGTTTGATGAGCGGTTGCCTTCTTCGACCATTCGTCGTCATTTCGTCTCGATGAGTGATTACTTCTTTAAGGACTGTCCAGGCAGCATTAAGAGAACAGTCTGAGCTTCCGCCTGTGGATCGAAAGGGATGTAGGAAGACAATGAGGAAACTGCAACTCGACGACCGGGACGCGTTTTTGTACGACTTTTAATAACGCCTTTTTCTTTGACGTCCAGCTTCTTCTGCATCAACGTAAGTCGGGCATTTGCTGCTGCGGCCTGACCTGTCTTTTCACGGTAAATCGCTGCTGTCTGTTGACGGCCATGGATCAGCTTCGAGGCCTCTGCTTCAATCGCTTGTTTCCGCGATAGTGCTCGACCATGGAGTGTCTCCAGTCGCTTTGCTTCTTCGACCAGTTGCGTTTTCGTGGCTCGCCTGCCGTTGAAGTTGAGCACGCTATTGTTTGGCTGGTCCTGTGTGAGTCTCAGGTAATTCTGGATCTTGTAATATTCTTCGTAGGTTTTTGCGACGACCTCGGATGTCGTTTTGTACTCGGGTTCGAGCACTCGCAACTGATCATCGATCTTGTTCAGAATGCCCTCGAGCTGAACCTTCAGGTTTTTCTGACCAGATTGAAGATCAAGCAACTGTGCCTGGACTTCGTCCTGTTTGTCCGACAGTTCATTAAGTTGCTCTGATTTCTTCTCGTTGGCCTCAATGGTAGCCGCTTCAGACTGTTCCTCGCCGCGCGACTGCAGCTTTGCAAACTTTTCGGAAATGCTTGCAAGACCGGCTTCGTAATCGTCTACCAGCTCAGCCGAAAGTGCCTTTCGGACTCGAGTATCAGTGCCTTTGGCTGATCGACGTACACGTTCAGAAACGGCGGCCGGTTGGAGGAGATATCCCACAAGCTCTCCGATTCTGAACGCTGCCGCTTTCCCGCGGTCGCCGACCGGTTCGTTTGATGCAGACTTTGTTACGGCCTCAGCGAACAGAGAAACCCGACGCAGTGCCGTTGTATACCGTCGCTTGTTGATTTCAGATCGAATCTGATATTGCCATACGGGAGCGAAAAGCCAACTTTGCATGCCACTTGCAGCTTTCAGATGCTTTTCGGCTTCGGCTGTTTGCACTGCCTTGAGCAGCACCATTGCCATGACGTATTCCAGTCGTGGATCGTTCGGAGAGAGCGATTTCGCGGCGTTGTAGTGGCTCCTGGCATCTTTCAATCCGCTGGCACCAGACTCGACACCAATCTCACCGAGCCAGCGAATATGGCCGATCCACTCATCCAGTTTTTCAGAATTGCTCAGGACTGGCAGCGGGTAAAGGCCAGCATCGGTAGAAGTGACTTCCTGGGCGGTGAGCCGTGTCACCGTCGCCAGGATAATCAGGCTGGCAGAAGTCATGTAAATCGCGAAGCATTTTTCGGGGAATGTGGAGACTGTTTTCATAATCAGAGTCTTTCGCTTCTGGAAGTTACAAACACGTCCAATGCACAGTTTTGAATTGGTCTGAGTTCACCCTGACTAACATTCGAAATTGTGATCAATTCTCCTCACTCCATTCTTTGGGCGTGAGAAAACGTGCCCGACCTGCTTCATCGAGAGTCATTCCAGTCGAGCGCGTGATCTGTTTTGCCAGAGCAGACGTGGTTCCTTCGATGGGGACAGGGACTGGTCGGATGCTCGAACCACTCAGATAGAAGGCTCCGTCCTGTGAAATCGCATAGGCACTGCCCGGCTGACCCGCAAACGAATTAATCAGCCGTCGATCCTGAATGTCCCACACAAAGAGGCCGGACTCCGTCTCCGTGGCGACCATACGGCCTTCTTTGATGAAGTAAGCTTCACGGACGGAATGGCCTGGCGGATGTGTCAATGGACTGCCCAGGATGACGCCATCTTCGACCCGAATAATAAGCGCGTCCTGAGACTCCCCACCGACAACGAGCAGTTGTCCGTTCGGGCTGAACGAAACAGTCTTGATTCGCGGAAGTCCGGGGTGAATTTTGTGAAGTTGATGGAGGTTCTTCGATTTGTGAATTTGAGTAGGGTTCTTTGAGTTGAGAATATGCAGGTTGCTGTTGTCTGTCACTGCAGCAACTCGACTGGCGTCAGGGGAAATTGCGATCGCAGTGACCGGAGTGGAAGAAATTTCTTTTCCCGGCTTCCATCTCCATCTCCCTTCGTCCTTCCACGAAAGGCGAACTTCGCCGTTTTCCGTTCCGACTACGATTACCCGGGCGTTCGTCGAACCAGCCAGAGACTTGACTGCCTGGCGTGTCCCCGATGCCCTCAGCGAATCGGAATACTCAATCAGTCGAATTGCTGGCGGTTCGCCCTCACTAACCTGGTCCGGATTGAGGATGAGTGTCACCTGACGCGTGCCTGCCAGCAGAAACCGGTTACCATCTGCCGTCCAGACGGCGTTCGTAACCTGGTTTCTCCTGGTTTCGGTTTCATAGATGCTGCGGCCCGATACGGTATCAATCAGTCTTGCTTTAACACGTCTATCAGCAGAATTCTGATATGTGATCAGAACTATTCTGCCGGTCGAGTTGAAGGCGGCAGTGATTGGTTGCTCATTGATCCGCAGATCGGTTTCCTGACTGGGAATTTCGAATCGTTTCACTCGACCGGCGTCGTCAAGGGACTGAATGTACTTTCCTGCAAACGTAACGGCGACGACTTCGCCCTCATGGTCCACCGGGCGACCTACAGCCTCTCCCAGGTCAGTGCTCCAGATGCGGACTGTTCTGTCTTGACTACTGGTAACCAGCAAAGACGCATCCTGGTTGAAGTGGAGCGACGTTACCTTCTGCTGGTGGCGGAGATGTATCGGAGCATCAGAACCAAGTGGCCACAGCCATGTTGTTCCCTCTTCTGTTCCCACCGCCAGAAACTTTCCATCGTCACTGATCGCGACGACTGTTATTCGGCTGTCATGCTGCATGGGTGAATTGACGAGCGAACCTGATTGAAGATCGATGACTCGCACGGTTCGGCCACTGCAGATGGCGACAAGTTGCTCGTTCGAACCAGCGACCACATGAGTGATCGGGTACGTTGTTGAAGGAGTTGACAGGTTGGGAAGCAGTCTGAGCGCAGCGGGGCCAGTCACCGCAGGATTCCACACTCCCAACTGATTGATATGATCGCCATTGTTATTTCGTACGCAGGTCGTCAGTACTGCAATCCTGCCGGACCTTGTAAGCGTGCCCTGCATCACGGGAACCTGTAATGCAACCGAGTCACCAAGCTGAGTCAAAACCTTGCCGGATTGTGCGTCCAGAATTATCGCATTGCAGTCCATCATGGGCGAAGTCGAAATGTTTGTCTGACGATTGACCACTTGATACTGACACCCAGTTGCCACAAGGAGATGGTTTGAGTTCGGGCTGAACGACATCGAATTTCCGTCTGGCGCCCCCAGTTTCAACGAGACATTGGAAACCGTCTGATTGAACCTCGGTGTAGTCGCTGTGATGGCCGTCGCGAAACGGAAGGAGCCATCGGAGACGCGAACGACTCCTAGTGCCATTCCTTTTTGAATGGCCAGCAGGTGACCATCCGGGCTGAACCTGCCGGACAGCTTGACGTCGGCGTTTTTCGCTGATGGCACAACTTGTTTAGCGGCGTCCGACTCTCCCGCGATAGGCCATTGCTTTTCCTGTAGGGAATAGAACGAAGAGAGTTTTGGATACCCGTCAAGCTCTGCCTGAATAGCTTTTCTGACTTGAGAATCCAGTGACTGTTTGTCGGAGTCGTCAGGGATCGTTTCCAGCAGTTGCAGCGCTTTGCTCATCCATTGGAGGCCGCGAGCCGCGTCACCGCCAGATGCCAGCGTCGTTCCTCTTTCGAGCGATGACCGCACTCGTTGCCGTTGCTCTGCGGCTTGAGCTGACATCTGCTGGATCAATGCTGCGGATTCAGCTGCGGCGGCAAGCTTTCGGGCCTCTTCCGCTTTGGCCTGCTCCTTCTGCGCTGTCACCGCACGTTTCGCAGCCGCCTGTGCCTCTGCTTCCTTGGTGCGAGCCTTCTCTGCCTCTTTGGTGGCGCGTTTTGCTTCGTCCGCCGCTTTTTCGCGACTGGCCTCTGCCTGACTTTTGGCGATTTCTGCGGTCTCGGTCTGCTGTGTCAATTTGGTGTTGAGTTCGCTCTTCTCAGCGAGAATAGTCTGCGTCTCGTTCAGGAGCGTTTTCTGTCGGAAATAGGAAAACGTTGAGACTGCAGCCACGGCGAGAAGTAGAGTGCTGGTCAGAATCGTCAGTGAGGCCACGATCCGATTGCGAGCTATCCAGCGGCTGAACCTTTCGACAGGTGAAATTCGCCTGGCACGGATCGGCTCGCGACTTAACCACCGATCGATGTCGTCCCCCAGTTCGCCGGTTGTGGCGTACCGATCGGCTGGACGCACCGCCATCGCCTTCAGGCAAATGGCTTCGAGGTCTTTCGGAATCCCCGCGTCGACCTTTCGTGGGGCGGTGGGTTCCGTGTCGGCTCCGACCAGACCGACAATCATCAGCGGAGAACCTTCGAACGGACGATGGCCGCAAAGCATTTCGTAAAGGACCACGCCCAGACTGTACTGGTCGCTGTGCTTACCGATTTGCTCGATGTCGCCACGAGCCTGCTCCGGGGCCATGTAAGCCGGAGTGCCCAACAGCGAGCCATCGGTCGTCACCGACGAATCCTGATCGATTCGCTTAGCCAGACCGAAGTCCATCAACTGCGGGCGCCCCCGCTGATCGATCATGACGTTGTCCGGTTTGACGTCCCGGTGAACGATTTCTTCCGCATGAGCGTAGTCGAGTGCTCGTGCCAGGTCACGAACCCACTGCATCAATGTGACGAGGTCCGACCGGTCGTTCTTCATCCGTTCCGAAAGCGTGTTTCCATCGACGTATCCCGCAGCAATGTAATGACGGTTGTCGGCGAACCCGCTGTCGTAAACCGGAACGATATTCGGATGCTGCAGCCGAGCCGCCGACTTCGCTTCATCAAGGAACCGACGGATCCTCTTCTTGTCTCCGGAATCAAAACTCGGAACCTTCAGAGCGACCTGACGATCCAGCTGCGGATCGTATGCCAGATATACGACGCCGAACCCACCGTGCCCGAGCCGTCGCTGAAGTTCGAATCGCCCCAGCTTCCCGAGATCGCTTTCCGGAGAGGGCTTCGAATTTGCTGACATGCTAACCGGAAACGGATCGCTGGTTGACTTGAATTCGATTTCCAGTTGACCGTCCGTTGTATCGGTTACGGAGCCGGCATTTTCGATCGTATCAGTTGAGTCGACGGCCTTCTGGTCTGCGGCATTGGAGCCGAAAGCAACTGACGCAACGACGAATTTCTGCCGACAGCCCTGGCAGCGAACCTTCTTCCCAACGTGTCGATCGGCAACTCGAAGAGCAGCCTGGCAATGTGGGCAATGGGTTGTCAGTCGCTGTTCAGTCATCATCAAGCCCGTGCGAGCATTTGTTTCCAGTTAGAAGACTATTCATTGGAAAAAGTGAGATGTCAATCGACTTACATCTGGCTGTCGGTCGCGTTGTCTGACTCGTTATTGCAAGCCGTGAGAAAATTCCGACACGGAAAATGGAGTTCTTTCAGAAAATGCCCATTCTTCTCGCACCAGGCTGAATCGTTACCTGCCGGCCGGAGAAGAATTGATAGATGTCTGTGAAAAAGTGCAGCAACTGCTGAGGACGACCGGGCAGTCATGGACGCGTGGGCCATGAGTCCATTCGTCAAACCGGCTTTCTGGTCAGGTCGTGCTGCCAGATCGAGCGGATCAATGCGAGCTTCCGTTCAACCCGACGGACCGTGCAACTCAGTTCGCTGGCAATTTCACTGTTTGTTCGGCCTGTTAATTTGAGAATCGCGACCGCTCGCACATCTTCGTCAAGGCTCAACAATCGCTCTTCGCACATCAGGTCGAAATCCTGAGTTGCAATTTGCCCGAATGTCTGATCGAGCTTGAATGGACGGTCGCCGTCTGCTCTGAGTGCGGATTCTGCGGTGACCGCTCCACCTCCGCGTTTCCGGGCGTTTTCGCGTCGCAACTGACCGAGCGCCTTTCGGACGGTTATTGTGGCCAGCAGTTTCCACAGCTGGTCTCGATCCAGATCCGTGCCGAAGTCACCTTTCTCTGTTTGTTGCCAGAAAGTGACAAAAGCGCTCTGCACAATATCGTCCGCGTCCACCGCCTGAAGCTGAGATGTACTGACAGTTCGACGTGCGAGTCGCAGCAGGCGAGGGAAAAAGGCATCCCACAGCGGTTCGGCCGCGTGGTGCTCACCCAGCTGCAGCTTGTTGAAAAATGCGGTAATAGTGCCTGAGGGATTCAAAGCAGCAGTTTCCATTCAAGTGAATCAGGCGATGAAAATGGCACACAGGCTTGAGGTCCAGCCAGAATTCTACGAATCAACTGAATAGATGATAGCAGTCGTGAGCCAAATTTCGCATGATGTTGACGCTTTTGTGCACCGTGCGGTTGTCGACTGCTTGTCTCACAATTCAGATATCTTTCTCCAACAGACATTGATCCATTCTATGTGGCTAAGAAAAAAAGGTAATCAGCGACTAATCGAAAAGACCTTTCGAGAGACGCCTTCCAAACTGGCAGAGGATTCGCGTCAGCCGATCAGCCCGGAAATCGCTCCCCGACATGACGCTACGTTCGATGAATCGGTCCCACTCGGAGGCAGCGACTACAACGCGACCATTGACGAATCGGCAAACGAAGTCGGCGGAGTTACATCGGAAGTCCGCGAGAATGTCGAGGTTCTTCGATTTCACGGCAAACCTCCGATTGCCAGGCTGACTGCGTTTGACGATGGCAGTCTTTCTGATGGCGAAGTGTGGCGAATCCGCTCTCCGCAACACGTGATTGGGCGTCTTAACGGCCAGACTATGTTAGAGCACGACGACGACATCTCCGGCCAGCACGCCGAGATTCGCCGCGTCGAAGTCGACGGAGAATTCATCTGGAAACTGGTCGACCTTGATAGCACCAACGGGACGTTTGTTCGAAAGAACAAGTCGATGGTCAAAGATGGTGCCGAGTTTATCGTAGGTTGCCAGCGGCTCGTTGTGGAGTCGGGATCGCTGGTTGCGGATTCGTTATCGATGCGAATTCCCGTGGCAACTATCGATTCGCAGGTTATGCAGCTGGGGCGGGACGAGTCAGAATGCTCGATTGCCTTTCCAGACGATGTCTGCATGAACGGAGTTCACGCTAAAATCGGGAGAGATTCTCGTGGCCGGTTGATCGTTTCTGATAATCATTCAAAAAATGGTCTATGGGTCAGAATTAGTACGGTGGAACTCAAGCACGGTTTCCAATTCCTCCTTGGGGGGCAGCGTTTCCTGTTTGAAGTGCCTGACCCCTGATCGCTGTCATTATTCCAGTCCGATTTTGATTCTGCCCACTTGGAAAACCAATACTTGCCACAAGCTGCTGCCTGAGATTCGGAAATGACTTCTAAAAAGACGCTGCAAATCGGTCGACTTCCGACCAACGAAATCGTCATCGACGAACCCATGATCTCCGGGAATCACGCAGTTCTGAGATTCACGAATGAGGGCATCGTTCTGGAGGATCTTGGATCAACGAATGGCACGGCAGTAGGCGATTCAGAAAACCCAATCAGCTCTGCCGCCGTGGAGCCGACTGACGTCGTTTACTTCGGATCGTATACCGTTTCTGTCCAGGAACTGATTGAAATGGCTGATCGTCCGTTGACGGCCAGATCTTTGGGGCCAGCGGCGATTGTTTCCGGAGTTGCCGTCATTCTACTAGCGATCGGATTCTTGTTGAGTCGAGGAAGTTCCGAGCCTGCGCCGGGCGAGCGAGTGGCTGCCAGCAACGGTTCGTCCGGAGAAAATGCGATAGCCGATTCCAGTATCCCAAACGTCGACGCCGGCACCGCCCCAACGGTCGAAAAGAAGAATGCTTCACCTATTGGGAAAGTTGTTGAAAATCCGGGAACGTTGCTCTATTCGATCGTGATTGATCCCACCGGTAGCGAGGTTGGCGTTCGCCTTGGGATGGCGTGGCCGGTTGATCGCAGCACTCTGGTAACGACAGGCAGCATCGCCCTCTTTCTGAAACGTCACACGGATAAGTATCTCCAAGCGTCGGTGCGAAATGAATCGACGGGTGAGGAATTTCCCATTCTGCGAGCGGTTCCTCACCCGGACTTTGAACACTTTCAAGGTGAGGCGACTGCACTTCGAACAAAGGCCGACCAGTTGCGGCTTCAGATCGAGTCCGCAGCGGCTGCGGAAATTCCACCCACCGAGGCTGATTTCACGAAACTCGTGGACGAGGCCGTCAAAGCTGAGTCGCAATGGTTCGGGCTTACGGAACGACAGACTGACAGTGATGTTGGGCTGGTATCAGGGACAGGCCGGGATGAAACCGAATCGCTTACTTTCGTGGCCTCGGTTCCGGAAGCCGGTCAGAAGCTCCGCATTTTAGGAACTCCCTTTACGACGGAATCCTGTGTGGTCGAACCGGACCTGCCTCTGCCAGTTCAGTCACCGTCCGGCAAGGCGATTCTAATTAAAAGCCGTCGAGGTCTGACGAGCAATCGTCGAATTGCAATCGATTTACCGGAAGCACTCGTCGCTTACCAATGGGCTGGCAGTCCGGTTGTGGATGCGACGAACTCGGTGGTCGGCGTCGTCGTTCGAAGGTCCCCACCATCGGTTTCTGGAGACGACGTACCGCCGAACCGTTTCGACATCCTGTTGACGACAACGCTCTCTGACTTCATTGCCGAGTTTCAGAAACCGTAACTCATCCGACTCTTCCGAGGCCGAGCAGGAGAATTACATGGCTGACATCAGGCCGATGACCAGATGCACTTCCCAACGGAAATGCGTATGTCTCATTCTCGTAACGTTGATTGGGTTGTCTGTTCAGCCTTTGTTGACAGTGCAGAATGCTCAGGCCCAGCGACGCGGATACCCGATGACGCTGGACGAGTACTGGGAGCGACAGCGGGCTGGTCGGCACGACACTCTGGAACTGCTGCTGAAACAGGTTCAGCTACAGGAGCGGTACGCTCGTGCCTACAGCGAAACGATGATCGCCAGGCAACTCGGAGCGATCGCGATTCGGGAAGAACTCAAGACCTCAATCGATCGAGTTAAAGCGACCTGGGAAAAGCGTTCCATCGCTGAGGCTGAGATCATGAAGCGTGCCTACAACCAATTGAAGTCGCAGAAGGTGCGAAACAAGAAGGCTTGGGATCGCTACGAAAATCATCCCGAGTTAAGTGGATCGGCCATCGTTAAAGGTTCAGCCTTAAATTTCCTGCTGCATCGACTTTCGCGAAGTATTCTGGCCTACGACGTCTCAGTGCACCAGGTCGACCTGCGTGAATCGAAAGAACTGGAATTGTCACCAGCCACGTTGCACGATCTTAATCTGAAACAGTCGACGGTGACGGGAGAACAGCTCGTGTTCCGGGCGGACGAAGGCGTGTCGCTCAACATGGACTTCTGGCCGTATTCACTGCGGGAAGAGAAGTTTACTGCCAGCCGCGAAGCTCTCGTCGCGAAACGGAATTTAATCGAGCTTCAGTTAAAGAATGGCAAAGCCACTATGCAGGATGTCGATGACCTCGAAAAGCTTCTGGACCGCCTGGAACACAGTTTTAGACGTGACGCCGCCAGAAATAATCCGGCGAAAGGAGGCTTTGCGTCGTTCAAACGATTTCAGATGGCACAAGCGTTTCTGACTGGACTTCGCTCTGAGATTCATCGAGTTCAGGATACGGGAAACCTCAAAACGTTTGCGGGAGAAATGCGGTTTGACATCAATACGCACGGCAGCAATGTCGTCGACCTGGTCCGTTTTATGGCGAGATACGGACTTGAGTTCGCTCCTGCGGCACCAGGTGGTGAGGCATCTTATCAGCAAGTCTTTGGTATGATCCGCGATCTCTATACGACTGTTGCTGCCGAGGACGCGTCAATCCAGGTTGAGGAAGAGTAATGCGGGTCGAGCTGAAAGTGATTGCCGGGCCGCATCGCGGAAAGTCGTTCGTGTTTGATGAGCATCAGACGTTTCTCGTTGGCCGAGGTTCGCGCGCACATTTCCAGCTTGAAACAGCCGATCCCTGGTTCTCACGAGAGCACTTTCTGATCGAGATCAATCCACCTCGCTGCCGCCTCTTCGACTTGGAAAGCCGAAACGGGACACTCGTCAACAAGCGTAGAATTCAGGAGATTGATCTGTTTGACGGCGACGTGATCTGCGGAGGTAAAACGGCTCTTCGGGTGAATATCGAAGAGCACCAGCGAGACGAGTTCCCGGCGATCACCGGTACGAATCGGATGGTTCAGCGGACTCAGTCGCCGGACGACGATGTCGCTCCGGCGGTGCCGGAACTGACTCCCGCGAGCGGCATTGACGAAGCGGATGCGTTGAGCCTACCGGTTCCGGATTCTAATCAGAAGGGCCTGCAGAAGACTCGTCGGTCGAACAGCACTCCGGAACTGAAGATTCCTCAGCCAGAAGGTAAGGGCGATCTTGAAACCGATCTTCTCGTGCCGGGTTTTCAGGTGCTCCGAAAGATTGGCGAAGGCGGTATGGGAGTCGTCTATCACGTCATGCGAAAGGAAGACCGACAGCAGTTCGCGCTGAAGACGATTCATCCGGACAAAGCGGCGTCGAAACGCGAGCTGGAACTTTTCTTCCGCGAGATCGAAATTCTGCAGACGCTGAATCACCCAAGGATTGTCCGGTTTCACGAGATGGGGCATGTGGAAGACGAACTGTATTTCCTGATGGAGTACATCCCCGGCATCGATGCCGACCAGTTTTATAAGAAGGAAGGCACGCTACCGATCTCGGTAGCGACGCGCATCTGCTGTGAGATTCTCGATGGACTGGAACATGCCCATAACCTCGGCTACGTCCATCGGGATATTAAACCGGGAAATATGCTGAACGCGGACAACGGCAACCACCGTGGATCCTGCCTTGCCGACTTTGGCCTGGCACGAGCGTATCAGACCAGCCAGCTCAGCGGTTTGACAATTTCCGGCGAGGTAGGCGGCTCACTTGCTTATATGGCTCCCGATCAGCTCACTAACTTCCGCAACGCGACTCCGGCCTGCGATGTGTATTCAGTAACGGCGTCGCTCTACACGATGCTGACCGGAAAGTTTGTGTACGACTTCACCGGCTCCGCCAGTCAGGCTGTCGCTCGCATCCTGAAGGGAAACCCGACTCCCATCACAGAACACCGCAGCGATATCCCGAAGAAGCTCGTGAATGTCATCGCGAAAGGGCTCGAACCCAAACCCGAAAACCGCATCCCCGAAGCCTGGAAGCTGAAGAAACTTCTGTTGCCCTTTGCTGAATTCGAGTGAGAGAAGTTCCGCCATCAATACGAACACGCCCGCTTGCGTTTCGATTGCTTAGCGACTGCTGCCTATCGAGAACTTGCTTGTGGGACACCACACCAACTTCATGTTCAGTCTCTTTTTCGAATGCTATTGCCCGGCCCGAGCCTTAGGAGGGGCGACTGCGGTTACTTGTCTGGCATGCTTGAAGTCGACGGTGCCACGGGGAATTCGCTGGACTGCCCCCGAGGCAGCAACGGGACTGCGGCGATACGGAAGCCCAAGTAGAAGTTCCGGTCGGAAGCTGCAGCCCAGATACGGGACGCTGACCGGCAGTACTCTGCGAGTTTGACAAAGCTGCCGCCACGGGACACCCGGCGCGAGCCAGTCGCTGTGCCGAGCGGATCAGTGCCCCCCTGGCGACGTACGCTGTGCGAGTCGCGGCAGAATTCGCACACGTTGCCGTGCAGATCATGCAGGCCCCACCCGTTTGCGCGCTTCTGGCCAACCCGATTCGCGAAGGCCACTCTGACAGCCCGCGAATTCCCGTCAAACCAGGCAAAATTTCCGAGCTGACTTTCATCGTTCCCAAAGCTGAAACGCGTTGTAATGATACGGCGACCACCG
>Ga0316208_1002752_pt1 | contig 13676 bp, 13 predicted proteins | sample 3monopyrite_MG_FD_204944 | JGI IMG/M metagenome (GOLD analysis project Ga0316208, IMG submission 204944) | Microbial mat bacterial communities from mineral coupon in-situ incubated in ocean water Damariscotta River, Maine, United States -... | ecosystem: Environmental > Aquatic > Marine >... | reverse complement strand
TACAGCTTTAAATACATTTTATATCCCTTCAGCAAATGATGTTACAAATGGATCAGTTCAATTAATTTTAACATCTTCTGCTGATTTTGGTTGTAATGCTGATGCTGATAACTTTTTGGTTACATTTAAAACAATTCCAACTGCCGATTTTTCAGCAAATACTGCCTGTCAAGGTAGCCAAACTAATTTTACAGATTTATCATCACCAAATGGTTCAATTGCAACTTGGCAATACTATTTTGGAGACAATGGAACGTCAATAGCGCAAAATCCAATTCATGTTTATACAACTTCTGGTACATTGCCTGTTATTTTAATTGTAGAATCTACAAATGGATGTGTGGATACTATCACTAAAAATATTGTGGTCAACCCACAACCTAATGTCATGTTTTCATCTGATTTAGCTTGTAAAAATTCTGATGTATTTTTTATTGACAATACTTTTATTTCGGCAGGTGGAATTTCTAGCTGGGATTGGGACTTTAGTAATGGAGAAACATCAACCATTCAAAACCCATCTACAATTTATAGTACTGTTGGAACTTATGACGTTACATTAACAGTGACATCCGATTCAAATTGTGTAAACACTTTAACGCAATCAATTGATGTTTTAGCAGGGCCAATAGCTGACTTTACATTTAATCCTGAATCTGCATTTTCTCTTGAAGATGTTACTTTTACCGACCAATCTTCAAACGGACCAATTAATGATTGGTTATGGGATTTTGGTGATGGATCAGGAGAAACGAATCAAAACCCAATTCATCAATATGCAGATGGCGGAACGTATAACATTATTTTAGAAGTGACAGATACCTCAGGGTGTAAAGCTGACACAACTAAATCAATAATTGTTGGATTACCACCAGTTTTACCATCAGCATTTACACCTAACGGAGATGGAGACAATGATGTTTATATTATTCGTGGTGGACCTTTTGACGAAATTGACTTTAAAATTTATAACAATTGGGGGCAATTAATATTTACAAGTACCGACATTTCTAATGGATGGGATGGAACATTTAATGGTGAAGATGCACCTATGGGTGTTTATACTTGGACGTTTACTGTCATCATTGGAGAAACGATAATTACTAAAGAAGGGGACGTAACCTTAATGAGATAATGAGAATAAAAAAGATTTATATCCTATTTGTATTGACTTTTCATTTTGGAAGTGTGAATGCACAAGACCTGCATTTGTCTATGTATGATGCAGCTCCGTTATTTTTAAATCCTGCGCTTACTGGCGTAGTGGATGCAGATTGGAGAGTGCACGGACAATATAGAACACAATGGAGAGCTGTTAACTTTAAACCTTATACTACTGGCTTAATTAGCTTTGATAAACCTTATAAAAAATGGGGATTTGGTGGACAAATTGCAAATTACCGTGCAGGATTAGGGAATTACAATGTTTTGCAAGGTTTAATTTCGACTTCTTATACCATTTCATTAGACAAAAATAAAACACATCAATTATCTTTTGGTTTGCAAGGTGGTGTATCTCAAAAATCAGTCGAATACCAATTGTTAACTTACGACAATCAATACGTAACTACAAATGGCGGTGGTTTTGACAATACCTTGTCGAGTGGTGAATCTTTTGGAAGTCAATCTATAATTGTTCCTGACTTAAATGCAGGTATTATTTATTATTATTCAAAAGAGCAAACAAGATTAAATCCATTTATTGGTGTGTCTGTTTTTAATCTTTTAACGCCTAACGAATCTTATTTTGGAGCATCAAATAAATTACCTATGCGTTTTTATACACATATTGGTTCTAGAATCAATATTACCGAACAATTTTATGTGATTCCAAAAGTATTGTATATGCAACAACAAAAATTTAGTGAATTAACTTTTGCCGGAGATGTAGGGTATTATTTAAAAGCAAACGACATTTATTTATTGGGAGGTTTGGTATATAGAAACAAAGATGCATTTTCAATTTCATTGGGTGCTAAAATGGAAAATATTACGGCTAAATTCGCATACGACATTAATTCTTCTTCACTTTATTCGGCATCTAGCGGTAGGGGAGGTTTTGAGCTGTCAATTACTTACGTATTTAGAAAATCAGACAAACAACAAGTGAAAATATGCCCAAGACTATGAGTTTAAAAACAATTAAAAATATGCTTTTGATTGTTTTACTGTTCAGTTCAGTACATTCATTTGCGCAATCTAAAAAAGTATGGCTGTATCAAGCGGATTACAATTATAGTCTAAATCAATATCCTACTGCACTGCGCTATTATCACATGGTGCTTGATGATTCTTTAGGCTTAGGAATGGCTATTATTCCGTATGAAGTTCAATTGTCAAATCAAAAATTACAAAAATTTGCCGATAACGATACCCTTAAAAAAGTGTCGTTAGAAGATTATGTAAAACACCAAATCGCAATGTGTTATCGTAATTCTCATGATTATGAACGCGCAGTTGTTGAGTTTAAAGCCTCTGCCGAAAAAGGAGCTTATCCAGACGATTATTATTATTACGGAAATACCTTAATGAATTTAGGTCAATATGATGAAGCGCTAAAAACATTCGAAAACTACACGGCAATGGATGGCACTTCTGATGAATTACAAGAAAGAGCTTTGCAAGACATGACATCATGTATTTTTGCTAAAAAATTGCAACAGTCTGACGATAATATTGAAGTGATTTTAGCTGATACAATTGTTTTTAATAAGGGAACAACTTCATTTGCAACTTCATATTGGGGTGGTGATAACAATAAAATTGTGTTTTCAAGTGCGCGTAATGGAGGCGTATTGTTAGATCCCGAAAAACAAGATTCAAAATATTTATTAGATTTATATTGGACTGAAAAAATAGATATATGGGAAAATCCAAATAATTTTGGACGACCTTTAAACTCATCTCAGCATGAAGCTGCTGGTGTTTTTGGAAACAAAAATGTAATTTATTTTACAAAATGGGGTGAAGATGATTTAAAAAATAAACAAATCTATTTGGCAAGAGAATTTGGACTACGTTTTTTCGAATCGCAAAAGTTAGATTCTACCGTAAATGAAAAAGGGTATCAAAGTATAAATCCTTACATTACTATAGATGGGAAATGGCTATATTTTTCAAGTAATAAACCCGGTGGAATTGGTGGGATGGATATTTGGAAAGTAAAAGTAGATTCAATGGGAAATCCTATGGGGGAATCTATCAATCTCGGAAAACCTGTCAATACTGAATATGATGAAGTGTCACCATTTTATCATGATGTTGCTAAAACTTTATATTTTAGCTCAAATGGACATGAAAATTTTGGGGGATTAGATATTTTTAAAAGTAGTTATGATGACGATATTGAAGAATTTAAGTCACCTAAAAATTTAGGTTTACCTATTAATTCAAATAATGACGATAATTATTTTATAATTGATGATATTTTAAGAAGTGGGTTTTTATCTTCAGACAGAGATAATTGTTTACTGAGTGATACCATGTATAATTTATGTGCAAGTTGTTACCATATTTATGAACTTAAAATGCCCGAATTAGAATTTAAAATTTCGGGTTATGTGTATGACCGAAATACAAATGAAATCATGCCTAATGCAACTATTCATTTTAAAGACGTATCTTTTCAAATGGAACATTTTACACTTGAAACAGATGAAAATGGGTTTTATAAACAAGATTTAGTACAAAATGTTGAAATTTTTATGAAAGCCACTAAAACTGATTATTTTGCTGATGCAGCAATAGTATCAACGGTTGGAGAAACAGAATCTAAAATGTTTACACAAGATTTTTATCTTGAAAATATTCCTAAAGGAGAAATAACAATTCAAGGTATTGAATATGATTTTGACAAAGCAACTTTAAGACCAGAATCAAAAAAGATTTTAGATAGCTTAATTGTGTTTTTAGAATTGAATAGTAATATTTCAATCGAAATTAGATCGCATACTGACCAAAGAGGAAATGATGACTATAATCTTAATTTATCTGAAAGACGTGCCAAAAGTGTAGTTGATTATGTAATTGACAACGGGATTGACGCTAGTCGATTAAAATCTAAAGGTTATGGCGAAACTACTCCGGCAGAAGTACCAAATGAAAATGGTGAAATGGTAACCATGACACAAGAATATATTGATAGTTTACCTACAAAAGCCCTCAAAAAAGAAGCCTACCAACGCAACAGACGAACTGCCTTTAAAGTAGTGAGCCAAAATGGTGAAAATGAATAGTGTAAATTACCTTAATTTTTCTGATTACTCTCCGTTCGGTATGCTTCTGCCAAACACCAACATTGACCCAATTACTGGACTTGTGCTTGCTGATGATGAGTATAGGTACGGATTCAATTCAATGGAAAAGGATGATGAAGTATCTGGAGAAGGAAATAGTTATACAACAGAGTTTAGACAATACGATTCTCGTATTGGAAGGTGGTTGAGCTTAGATCCATTAATGGCAAAATACCCTCATCAGTCTCCATATGTTGCTTTTAATAATAATCCGATTTATTATTCTGACCCAACAGGATTAGAGGGTGAAGAGCCTTTTGAAGAAGCTTCTCATGTAAAGACAGAATGGAAAAATAGAGCAGATGCTTTTCCTGTCGACCCTCAAAACGGTGATGTTGTCGTAATTGATTATATAGGTGATGGTGGTTTTTCAGGAACCTCACAAGCTTATGAATATCAAGAAGATGTTGATAAGTGGATGTTAAAGGGGTCAAAACAACCTGATTTTAATAATGGTGAGTGGACAATTTATGATAATTCATCTATTGGTATACCTGCTAAACATATTAAAATTACAGAAGCACCATCTGAATTATCAGATATTTCTAGTGGTGTAAGTTTAGAAAGTACTATTGTTGGCTCTTCAGCAGAAGAAGTTGTTAAAGAAACAGTTGAAACAGCAAAAAAATATAAGTTTACACCTAAAGTAAAAGGTGTCACTAAGGTTGTAAAAGCTTCTAAAGTATTAGGAGCAATTGGTACTGCAATTGAAGTTGGTATACATACCTATGAAATGGCACAACATATTAAAAATGGAAATACAGAAGAAGCAGTTGAGAGTGGATTAAAAGCAGGTTTTTCAATAGGCGCTTCAATTGCAGCAGCAGCAGCTTATGGATCAATTGGTGGCCCAGTTGGGGTAGCTGCTGCAATTGTTGTTGGTGTGGCTTGGACATGGGTTTCTAGCTTAGATTGGTGATAGTTCAATAATTATTTAATTATGCTAAAAAATTATTTTAGGTTTATATCAATAATATATTTAGGGTTTTATTATATTATGTTGAATAAATTTGAAACAAATAAGAATAGTGCTAAATGGAGTGCTGAATTCATAATTTTTTATTTACAAATAGTATTTCTTTTACCCTTTGTAGTTTTAAGTTATGAATTTTATAAAGAAGAAAATTTTTTATACTTTTTTATTTTTATAGCGTTCTCTATAATATTGATATTATTTTTTTTTAGTAAAAAAAAACTTTTTAGTACTTTACGTGAGACTTTACAAAAAAGGAAAAATATCATAAAATTCTATTCTATAATAATTTTGATTGCCATTATGATTTTATTTCCTTTATTAACGTATTTTCTTTTTTATTTATTTCTATGATGTTATTGTATCGGTGCCCCTTAGCTCTCGCACGAAAAATAACTAACTAATTTACTGGTGCACGTGCCCTCACGTGTTCCAAGGTTATGGTTTAACTAATAAAATATATTATTTTAACTGTTTTTGTATATTAGACTTTAATAAAAAAGCATCCATTAAAGCGTATAAATGTTTTTGGTCTTCATTTGGTAAGTTTTGAATATTGATAATTTTATTTATTAAATCATTATCCAGTTCAACATCAGAATTACCTACTAAATAATCTAAAGAAACTTTTAATATTTTAGAAAGCTTTGTTGCTACCTCTATTGTAGGTTTAGCAATTTCTCTTTCATATCTTCCAATAGCAGGACCTTTTGTTCCTATCAAGTTAGCAAGTTCTTCTTGTGATAAACCTCTTTTTTTTCTTAATTCTGACAATCTTTTACCAAAACTCATTTGCTGTATTTAATACTGTTTTTAATGCTTTTTTACAAATATACGAAACAAAGTAGTTGAATAAAAATGTAAAAAGTTTTGTTAAATAAAACAAAGTAATTACTTTTGAAACGACTTTGTATCATTTTAAAACTTATTAACAATGCAAAACTTAAACACAACTAACCCCGAACAACTCATCTACAAAGATGGAGATTTAACAATAGAAGTACTAGGAGGCATACGCTTAGACAGGCTAGATGGCTTAAGAGTAACCCTAAAAATGGAATACGAAAACACCACGTACAGGCACACCTTAGATTTGTACAACGATATACAAGTCACCAAACTCATCAGAAGAAGCGCAGGCAAACTACAACTGGGAATGGGAACTATTACCGACAGCATTGAATCTTTAACAGAAGAACTAGAACAATACCGCTTAGACATCAGAGAAGAACAAAACGGCAACAAACCCAAAGCAATAGAACTCACAAAAGAAGAAATTAAACAAGCCGAAAAACTGCTAAAAACAAAAGACCTTTTAAATTATACAAACACATTAATCGGTAAAAGTGGTGTAATTGGAGAAGTCGATAACAGGCTATTAATGTACATTATATTTACAAGTCGTAAAATGTCAAACCCTCTCCATATTATCAGTATGGGTGCAAGCGGAACAGGAAAAAGCCACCTTCAAGAATCAGTTGCCTCACTCATTCCGGAAGAAGATACACTAAGCGTAACAGATCTAAGTGAGAGTAGTTTTTATTATTTTGACACCAACGAGCTCAGCCATAAATTAATGTTAATAGAAGATTTAGACGGAGCAGAAAGTGCTTTATATCCACTAAGAGAACTACAATCAAAAAAAACAATTACAAAAACCTTGGTAGAACGTAAAGTCAGCGGACAAAAAACAGTACACCGCACCGTACACGGTCCTGTATGTGTGGCAGGCTGTACCACCAAAGAACAAGTGTATGAAGATAACGCCAACCGTAGTTTTTTAATCTATATAGACCAAAGCACAGCACAAGACCAAAAAATAATGCAATTCCAACGCCAACTCTCAGCAGGGAAAATCAACACATTAGAACAAGAACAAATCAGAACATTATTAAAAAATAGTCAACGCATACTCAAACCATTAAAAGTTGTTAACCCTTATGCAGAACTGTTGGAACTTCCAAGTTCAGTATTTAAACCAAGACGAACCAACGCCCACTATTTACATTTTATTGAAGCTATTACCTTTTACAACCAGTACCAACGAGAAATAAAAGTAAATAAAACCACAGGAGAAGAGTATATTACAACAGATATAGAAGACATTAAAAACGCCAATGATTTACTAAAAGACATCCTCATCAAAAAATCAGACCAGTTAAGCCCCGCTTGCAGAAACTACTTTGAACGCTTAAAAATGTATCTACTGGGAGAAAAAACCACCATTTTTACAAACCGTCAAATCAGCTTTAAACTTAATAAATCACTTCCCACCATTAAACGCTACCATAAAGAACTATACGACAAACACTTTTTAAAGATTAAAAAAAAGAACAAACAACAAGGCTTTGAATATGAAATCGTAAGCTATGAAGAATATCGCCAACTACAAGAAAATGTAAGTAGCATACTAGACCAAACTTTAGACAAAGTATTAAAGCAAATCAATAAAGATAAAAAAATTTAAAATAAAGTAAAGTAGCTCAATGGCTCACTATCGGCTCAAACAATCATTGAGCCACTAAATAAATTAAAAACCAATGAATTACAGAAGTAGCTCAACGGCTCACGAAAAAGGTTAAGCAACGTTTTTAAAAATAAGTAATTCATTGATAATCAACAATAAAACATCATTCTTTCCTGGCGTTGCATTGAGTTTATCGAAATGGAAGATGCTCAAAGGACAGATGGGAAAAAATCTAAAACAAAATGAATTACCAAAACTATCTAAAAAACAAAGGCTTTAGTCCAAGTAGTATAAAAAGCTATCAAGTTGTCAGCAACCGTTTTAATAAATGGATAAAAGACCAACACCTAACCATTAACCAAATTACTTATAACGATATAACCAGTTATATTAACCACCTGCAAGGCAAACGCAACAAACAACGCACCATACAATTAGAAATAAGCGCTTTAAAACACTACTTAGACTACCAAAAACTAATGGGCAATATTTTAAACATTCCCATTAATAACATAAAAATACAAGGTGTAAAACGACAAGGTATTTACGACATATTAACCCCTGAAGAATTAGACTATATTTATAAAAGTTACCCATCAGAAAATTACAATCTACAAAATCACACCCTAAATTCTTCCCTTAGGGAAGATGTCCACAGGACAGATGGGAAAATAATCCGCAATAAAATCATCATAGGCTTATTGGTTTATCAAGGGTTAAGCACAACAGATTTAGCCAATATTAAATTAGAACACATCCAACTGCATAGGGGAACCATAGATATACCACCCACCAAAAAAAGCAACGGCAGAACCTTAAAACTAGAAGCCCATCAAGCCATAACACTGCAACAATTTATATTAATTGAAAGAGAACAACTCCTAAAAAAACACAATAAAACCACAGAACACTTGATATTTAGCTTAGGAACAGGCAACAACATTTATAACCTATTATTTAAACTAATGAAACAACTCAAAGCCCAACATCTCGAAATCACATCAGCCAAACAAATCAGAGCAAGTGTCATTACCAACTGGCTAAAACAATACAACCTAAGAGAAACCCAATACAGGGCAGGGCATAAATTTGTAAGCAGTACCGAAAACTACAAAATCAACGACATAGAAACCCTAAAAAACGACATCATCCAATTTAGTCCAAATCTATAAAAAAACTGTCAGTTCGAGTGATTTCGAGAGGAACGATTCGAAATTGTATCGAGAATATACAGTTTTTGCCAAACTCTACTTGATACTTTCTACTAACGGCTTAATACTATTTTCCCATGAAAAAACTAATCCTAAAAAACAAATCATACAACTACCTTCAAATAAGTTTTAACGCCTGGTTAACCACTTTAGGATATAACCGTCAAACCACCTATAACTTACCCATACACATCAGAGAATTTTTATATTATTTAGAACAAGAAAATATTCATAAAATCAAAGAACTCCAACCCATTCACATCATTAACTATTACAACAAACTAAAACACCGTACCAATCAAAGACAACAGTCAGGAGCGTTAAGCAATAGTTATTTAAATAAACACCAACAAGCCCTTAAACTATTTTGTGATTATTTAAGACAATCAGGGCGAATTATGATAGCCTATCCAAGTTTAACCAAAGAAAAAAAAGAGCAAAACAAAATAGAAGTACTGACCCAAAAAGACATCAAATCATTGTTTGAAGCCACAGAATTATTAACCACAAGAGCAGACTTTGAAATCTTACAAGCTAGAGATAAAGCAATAATTGCCATACTCTATTTTTGTGGATTAAGACGGACGGAAGCCGTAAAACTAAATATTGAAGATGTAAATCTGGATACAGCTACCGTACACGTCAAACACGGCAAAGGCTACAAAGAAAGATTGGTACCCATACACCCCGACAACATTAAATACTTAGAAGAATATATGTATGACAGTCGTATAGAACTTACAAAAAACAGAATAGAAAATGCCTTTTTTATCAGTATGCGTAAAACAAGAATGACTGGGCAAAGTATGTTAATCAGACTAAAACAATTACAAGACATATCAGACAATCAAAGCCTAAAAACAAAAAACATCACTTTGCACACCCTGCGCCACAGCATAGCCACACATTTATTACAAAACGGCATGGAACTAGAACAAATCAGCAGATTTTTAGGACACAGCTCTTTAGAAAGCACACAAATATATACGCACTTAATAAATAAAGAAGCATAAACAATGAAACGAAATCGACTAAAAAACGTTATTTTTGTAATAACAATCATCAATCTATATTATTATGGTAATGACAATTAAGCATGGAGCCAGTAAAAAAAGCATCCTAAACCTATTAAAAGAGCTACAAACCAAAACCAGTAAGGGCGTAGATATGAAGAAATATACAGGAAAAATAAAGCTAAAAAAAGATGCTTTAAACATACAAAAAGACCTAAGAGATGAGTGGAACTAAATTATTTTTAGATACTAATATTATTTTGTATGCGCTAAATGGAGATGAGACCTTGTCTAATTTTTTAGATGGTAGACAATTGTATATTTCGTTCATCACTGAATTAGAACTTTTGGGGTATCATGGCTTAAATAAATCAGAAAGAAAATTAATCAAAGATTTTATAAGCCAATGTAAAGTAGTAAACATCAATACAACTATAAAAGAAGAAGTGATTAGGTTGCGCACCCTCTATAAAACAAAATTACCAGACACTATAATAATGGCAAGTTCAATCTATATGGATTTACCAATTGTTACAGCAGATGCAGGATTTAAAAAAGCTGAAGAAGAATTAAACTTAGTTTTCTACGAATTATAAATAGCAGTGATTTCAAAAAAGGTTCCCACTTTCAACAGAATAAGCCCCAAATTATCAAACTATACGACTAGGAAATAAGGCATTCCAAAAAAGCCCTTACACAAAGCACCCGCCAAAACTGTCGCATCCGTTTTTCCATTGCATTCCAAAACCAATGCGCCACCCTACGGGCTAAAGGGTTTTGTCACGTACTTTGTTATAAGGTCTTTTTTCTCATCCGCAAACTACTCTGTCTTTGTAGCCTTTGCATCCGTAAACTCCTGCAAAAGCTACAAATCCACCGTTTGCTTATTGTATGGCTCGCCTTGCGGGTCACTACGGGCTCAGGGTTTGGGCTTGTCTTTTAAATCGCCTACCGGCAGTAAGGCAAGCCCAAACCCTTCGTTTTTATCTCCAACACTCGACCCCACCCAAAAAAAATGTTAAAAAAGCACTTCCTAACGTCAGCGACATCTTTTTTTAACTCCCTTGTTCAACTCGCAATCGGCTCACGCGCTTAGCCCCTCTCTAGCTCAAGGCTGTATTTCCTCTAAATAAATATAACAAGGTAACTAATCAACAAATAAACTAAAAAACTGGATAACTTAATATGTGTTTCGCCATTTCAATCGCCAAAGGCACTTGGCTAAGTTACAAATTATCCCCCCGTAAACGGGGCGACAATTTGCAACTCTCCCACCCACAGTTTAAAAAACTGCCAAACCCAACAAAAAAAATATCAACTTTAGTTGACTTTTAAAAGTAATTCGCTCATTGAATTTTTAGGGATGAGCCGTATTAAAGCCGTATAAGAGTCGTATCATAGCCGTATATAAGTCATATAGTTTGATGGTTCAAACATACCTCAAAGAAGTATCAAAACTGTACAAGAACCACTAACAACCAGGAGTAAACACCTATAACACCACAAAAAGCCCTAAATAAGGGCTATAAGCGATATATTTTAGTTATATATTAGTCCTGTATCAAAATATCTTAGTTGTAGCTTAAAACAGCATTAAAAAACCTTAGTTATAGCATAAAACACTTATAAACCTTGGAAAAACCAGTCGTAAACCAATTATAAACCAAGACAATTAAAAGTTTAATCAAGCAGAACTGAGTTACAAAAACCATTCATACCCCTTTCAAATAAGGATAATTTTAGTATATTTGACTTGTAGATACATATGGGCGCACGCAAATTGTCATATTATGAGGAGGAAAGCTCAAAAAAAATGGAACTTTTCTCAAAAGGAGGTACAAGGATTTTTTCAGAATTTTCTCAAAAAAATCGCTTAGATTACTCTCCATTTGGTATGTTACTGCCTAATAGACACGAGTCAAGCTCTGACTATAGGTATGGCTTCCAAGGTCAAGAGAAGGATGACGAGATTAAAGGAGAAGGTAATAGCATCAATTACAAATACCGTATGCATGACCCTAGGGTAGGGAGATTTTTTGCAGTTGACCCGTTAGCATTTAAATACCCGTGGAATAGTTCATACGCCTTTAGTGAAAATAGAGTTATTGATGGTATTGAGTTGGAAGGCTTGGAGTATATAAGATATGATTTAACTGTTGATGACCCTGGCTTAAATGCTATAAATGCAACACCTGAAGAACGGAAATACTATAATACAGTTGTACTCAAGGTTAGTGTTGCAGGAGTACTTGCAGCTCCAGCAATCATTCTTGTTACAAATATTGCAATTGCAGCAGGTATAGAAGCTACAACGATTTATTTAGCTGAGGAAGTTGCAGAAACTTTTCTTGAAGAAATGTTAGGGATTCCAATAATTGTTGACCCTGTTGATATGATAGAGTGGTTCGCTAAAAAAGGGTATAAAAAAATAACAAAAAAAGCTTTAACAAAATATGGAAGAGAGACAGTACAAAAAGTTAGAAGTTCTCTTTCTAAGAATGTGAAAAATATAAAAAGCAACAAATGGAATCATATTATAAAAGGGTCAAAAAATAGTAATCATAATTGGGAAAGATTAGTGAAAAACCCATTAAAAAACACAGATAAAGTCCAAAATATTATTCAAGATGTTGTAGATACTGGGGATTTAATAAAATTTAACGCTAAAACTGGTACTGGTAGTTATGCAAAAAAAATTAATAATGAATGGGTAGTTGTTGAATTCGGGACGAATAAAAAAACTGGAGAAAAATTGATTAGTAATGCCTTTGTTGAAGGAAGAGCAAATGAGATTAAAAAAATAGAAAATAAATAAAATGACTGAAAAGAAAGTAATAAAAAAATATGAAGATTTAGTGTTTAGTGCTAAATTAGATGAAGCTGTTAAATTATTATTTCAGTATGAGCAAGAAACAAATAAAGATAAAATTATTGGCTTTTTGATAGGTATGGCACCAGTTGAATATATTGGTATGTTAGTATACCAAACTGCTTTATTAATGTCAGAAAAGGATAAAAGGTACTTATCTGCCTGTTGTACAATTTTGACTTACCCTCTATGTCATTTTGATGGAGCAATTGAAACAGCTGTATACCATGTCAAAAAATTATGTAACGAATATCCAAATGAATTAGAATATTGGAAAATGTACAGGGAAACAATTTATAATGCTTATACAATACCTAATAAAGCGGAAATAGAACTAATTGAACAAAACATTAAAAAATTGAGTTAACCCCCCGCTCCCGCACGAGAAAAATAATTAGTCGCTGGTGCACGTGCCCCCACGTGTTCCAAATACTATTATTTACTTAAAGCCATTCATTTCTTTAAACACAGGTTTAAAAACTTGCTCAACTTTTTCAGGGTTGTAAATAAGGTTATCTTCTTTCATAATCATACCTTTAACAATTGGGTGAAACGCTTCAGGTAAGTCAACAATGTAAGTTGTACTTTGTGCATGTATTTCACGGTTGTAATTGTCGTTAATACCATTAAAAAACTTCACAAGTGTACCAATAAACTCATCATCATTTTTAAACTCTGGCGCAACTACAGGCGGATATAAATAATTCGCAAATCCATCAATTGCCATAAAAGTAAAAACATCCCCATCAGCAGATTCACTCATAAAAGAAGTAATGTAAACTATCTCGTATGGTTTAGTTGGTTGTTTCATTAATTATATATGTTTGAGTTTAGAAGCTTTAATTAAG
>Ga0316208_1002751_pt1 | contig 13703 bp, 18 predicted proteins | sample 3monopyrite_MG_FD_204944 | JGI IMG/M metagenome (GOLD analysis project Ga0316208, IMG submission 204944) | Microbial mat bacterial communities from mineral coupon in-situ incubated in ocean water Damariscotta River, Maine, United States -... | ecosystem: Environmental > Aquatic > Marine >... | reverse complement strand
CATCCATTAATCGGCATTTATTATCTGAACAACTGGAAATAAAGAAAATCAATATAATTATAATCAGGAGATTCTTCATAATGTTTTACAACGGTTAGTATAAGAAAAGTAGGGCTGGTGGTAAGCGATTACCTTTCCGTTTAGCCACAAGCCAAATCTTTTGCATTTTGTTTTTTACTTTATCTTTCTAAAAGCCAAATCAAAAGATTTGGTGACTTCGCAAATATGCCCAAGCCTTTGTTTAAGCACATTTTGCCCTATTTTTTTTATACATTGTTAGCATTAGTTTTTACTCCAGTTTAAATGTTTCGACAGACTTTTCAAGGTCGGATTTCCATTTTTCTGAGTCCTTTATTCTATACTCAATATTCAAAGTATGCTGGCGATTCTCATTCCAAAACACGTAAAATTCAGAGTATGTTTGTGGTTTTCCGTTCATTTGTCTTACGTAGCTGTAATTAATTGATTTGTTACCATTTAAGGATACTATTTTAACTCCATTCCACCTAATTATTTTTGCAGGATAGGTTGGATTGTTGGCAACTTCATAAACTTGAGATTTGTACATTTCGTTCAAATCTGTTAAATCTCCACTTGTAATTTCGATAGTATTTAAGTCGGGAAGAGTTTCACTTGCAAAATCGGTTCTAATGATTATTCTAGCATAAGTATCTAAATTTTTACCATCATTGACACCTTTTTGTTGAAATACTATTCTTTCCGCATCTACAGAAAAATGACGTTTTTGGTAGTCAATGATGTTTTTATAATTCCCTGACTGAACTTCTAAAGTTGACGGCATTTTGATTTCTCCCCAATTTCCCAAGTCTATTTTGTCCCAGTTTTCTTGACTGAAACTAACTTGAAATAATAATACTGCAATTGTAAAAATGATATACTTTTTCATAAACTAACCTGAACAGGCTTTAAATATTATTAATATGATGAAACCACCGATTGCATAACTCACAAATAATTGCAACATTTTCGTTCCTGCTGCTTTAGTTGCTGTTACACTTAATTCTCCAACTTCTCGGATTGTCTGTTTTGCCAAATCCACGGCTTGACGCCTTGCATTTCGCATCCAATTTTTAAGAATTTCATCGTCAAATTCATAATTTGGTGTTTCTGTTTTTTCTTGTCTTTTCTTGCTTTCGGTACTTTTGTTAGATGAATATTCTTGTTCTTGACTTCTTGATTTTTGATGTCGAGAAGTAAACTCTTTATATCTTAAATACTCACGGTCATAGCGTTCTCTAGCCTCCTCATCTTTAAGAATAAGATAAGCCTCGTTGATTTCTTGCATTTTTTCGGTAGTATCTGTTTCCAAATTTCTATCTGGATGCCATTTTACTGCCTGTTTTTTAAATGCAATTTTGATTTCTTCGAGCGATGCAGTTTGATGAATTTCAAGAATTTTGTAATAATCTTTGAAATCCATTAGCTCGTTTTGTCTAATTGGTGATTATCATTGTCTTTATCATCTTTCGGCTTTTTCCAAACAGCTCTAATTCCAGCTATTACTCCGCCAAAAAGTATTAATCCGAAAATGCCTGGTGTTGCATTTCCGCTACTTTTCCTTGAAAAGGTTAATGCCCCAAATAAGAAGAAAAATCCAATTAAAATTCCGATTGTCACTAATACTTTTGCTCCTGTACTCATAATGTTCTTGGTTGGTTTTAAATTAATGCTAACGGTCTCGGCTATGATTTCGTTGTGGAATCATCCGCAGGATTATTCCGCCGAAATCCAGCTGTTTGATTTATACTTTTATTTTGGTGTGGCACTAAACCACAATGAATTATAGCCATTGTTGGCAGCTGCTTTATTCAATAATTTCCATTTCTCCATCAAAGTATTCGCTGCCATCCTCTTGCTTATAGACAAATTTATATGCACTATCTGTGTGTTCATAAATAGTTACAATAAAAGGCTTTATATCTGTATAGTCTCCATCTTCTTGATAATTCCAAACCTTGTATTGACAATCATTTATCCATTCTAATTTTAGTTTATATAAACTTCCGTTTACTCTTTCTTCTTGAATGTCGTTCTGTCGATGTACAATTACCTCATTATTTTGAATATCAAAATATCTAAACTTACCATTTTTTAATTCTGAACAGTCATTTGTTGGTGTGTTATATTTATCAGCCAAAGGTTGATTGAAGTTCTTTTGAATTTTCTCAAATATTTTTTCTCCCCAAGCTTGACCTGCTTGAATAGATTCAGCTGATATTAATGGGAACTTTTCGACCATAGATTGTCCGATTGGGCTACTATAGAATTCTGTAATTATTTCGATTTCTTCTATGGTCAAATGTTTCTTGTAAATCGGAATTAACATTTGAAGTAATTCGTTGTAGTCAATTTGCTCTTTCTTGAAAGTCTGCCAATATTCAGAATTAATTAATTCCGGATTTTCACTCTCTTGCGTTTTAATCACATTTTCCATTACCGCTTGCATTCTATCTGTTGAGCCTAAAACTTCAATCATTTTCAAAACTTTTATGTCAGTCGAATCTGTTTGAGAAAAAGAAAAGTTGCAAAAAAGTAATAATATTAAAATTGTTATTCTGTTCATAAATAGTTTTTTTGAGTTGCTGCCAACGTCTTCGTATATGCCCCGTGCCAGCTAACCGGCAAGAAGGGATACACAAAAAATTAGTTTATTTATAGCTACTCATTTTTTGTGTATAAGCAGCTGGTATGGGGTATATGCGTTGTTGGCATTTCGTTTTTTTAATTCCGTAATAAATATCCCGTCTGAAGTTTTAATTCTTCATTATCTGTTTTATTCAATTCAACAATCCGAGCTCTTATTTCCTTGTCAAACCATTCTTGATTATATCCTTTAATTTTAAAACGGGTGAATCGCATTTGTTGGATAGCATCCAACTGTCTGGAAATATCATCACTAAAAATTGCGTCTTTTAATCCGCTTAATGGTGTCCAATTATTTTGATTTCTTTTCCACCAATTTTTAGCTTTCGCAATTATGACATCTAACTTTTTAAACTTTTGTCTTTCAAAACTCACATCGTGTTTTCCAGTCTCTATGTATTTAGCATAATTCTTTTTGTGCAAATCCATTAATTCTTTTTCGGTTATCACATTTTCTGAAAATCCGAAATGATGCGAAGTCAAATTTTCCATTGCCCAACCCGCTCGAATGGCAATCCAGTCTAAATCATAGTCAATTACACGACCATGTCCCCAAAATTCAGTTGCGCCTGGATAAATCAAATCTGCCGTATTTTGTAATTTTTCAAACGCTTTTGGGTTATCCATTAATTTTAGCAAATCTGGAATTACAGTTTCTCCAATATTCAACAAACTGTCTTTTGCTTTATAAACTTTTCCCCACTCAGAAGTAGTAAAGTCAGCAATCAATTCGGGATATTGAAAATCAGACGGGTTAAGTGTGCTTTTTGATTCAGTTTCTTGCGCCATACAACTCCAAAAAGCCACAAAAATTATAATATGAAAAAATTGTTTCATAGTTCGGTCAAAATGAATGCCAACGGCTCAGTATATGAAAAGTAGCGCTGAAAATAAGCGATAACTTTTTATATGATACACAAGCCGAATTTTTAAATTTTACTATTTATCTTTTTGTTAGAAATCGTCAAATTTAAAAATTTGGCGACTTTCCGAAAATGCCCAAGCCTTAGTGTTAGTAATGACTTGCGCTATTTTTTATATACATTGTTACCACACGTTTTTTATTCCCAGAATTCATATTCAAAATATCTCGGAACATAACCACGAACACTTTTTAAAAGTCCATTTTTATAGTATTCGTAATTCAATTCATACATCAATTTCCGCTCTGTTCCATATGAATACTCAACTACTGAACTAATTAGTTTATCATCATTATCGAACTTATTTTCTAAAAAATTATAAACTTCCTTTTCTTTTAAATCCTTGTAATCTGCAAAGGAATATTTTTCGGTAACTAAAATAGAATCCTTATCGTAAAATGTCATTTCGGATTTTTTCAAAGTCGGTTCAAGAGTTTTAAGATAACGTTTTCTAACATAAAAATCTTTGTCAAATTCCTTAGTCTCTCTGGCTACAATAATAGAATCTCTTCTTCTCGTGTATACAGTTTTGTATGGATTATAGAAAAACTGTGTTTGTTTGATTGGTTTCTCAAAATCTCTTTGGTAAAACTTTATAGTTTTTAGTCTTGTAAGTGAATCATATTCATAAATTCTACGGTCAACATTTGATTCGTTTTCAAAATAAATGGTAGAATCTATTTCCTTGGTTAGATAACCTTCCAAATTGTATTTATAAGTGACGATTTTATCAAGATGCTTTCTTTTCCGAGTTTTCCTATTGTAAGATGCGCTGTATTTTTCTGCTCTTATTTTATTTCCCTTTTTATCAAACTCAACAATTTCCGATAAGTCTTTGGGCGAATTTAAATACACATAAATCTTCTTTACTTTATGACTTTTATAAACGCTATCAGGTTGCCATCTGTTCTCAATCTGACTGAAGCATAATATTGGTAAAGTAATAAAGATTAAGAATAATAACCTGTTCATTTTGTAAGCACTTTGTTTTTTTCAAATGTGTGGTAACGTGTTTGTATATGGAAAGTTGCGTGTAAATAAACACAAACCTTTCGAATTATTAATAGCTTTTAAAACACTGAAAAGCTAATGAATTAGGCACTTACCAGCAATTTTTTATATACGGTGTTGTACACTGGCTTTTCTTTCCGCAAACTTGCTAGCGTTGGCAAAGACATACTCTTTTGCAATTTTGGGCTCGTGTGTTGGCTGAAGCGAATTGTAAATGTGTATGGCTTTAAGCGTTGGCTTATTTTCCTCTGTTCAATCTTCTATTAGATAGTTTTTTCCAAATACTATCAGCTAATTCAATATCAGAGTCAGAAAGTTCGTAATTTTCTTTCAGTATTTTTTGATTCGTTATTTTTAAAATTTCCGAAATGTCTTTCTTTTCTCTTATCATTTTATCAATAAGAGGAAGTAAGTCAGAGTTGTTTTCATTATAAGGTAAAAGAATTCTTTCTACTTCATTTGGCATTAATTCTAAAACGCCTCCTCCGTGACTTCTTCCACAAATTTCTGTAAATGCTAATGATAAAGAATTATAATAACTAGCTGTCAAAGCTTTTAATTCAAATTCAGGTTTTACTGTAACACGATGCATTGTGTCTGTTGTAAACGCTTTAGCTTCGTTTATAATTAATTTTGGGTACTTGTTGTTCCTACGTATAAAAAGAGCTTCAGAGATTCTTTGTGATGGTACAATTTGCCATTCGTCTCTTATTCTACATTTATATCCTTCATTAATTTTTTCTTTTTCTCCCCAAGCTATATAATCTCTTGCTCCAACAGAACCATTCAAATCTGCCATTTTGGGAAAAGACAGAAAATGGGTTCTAGCTTCTTTATCTCTATTTCTATTCCAATCTTTTGTAGTGAATATTGCACTAGGAACTTGTACACTTCTTCCAACTAGTGGTTTTGCGTATTTTTCTAGATTATAAAATTGTACAGTTGAAAGTGGGACTGTAAAAAACGGATTTGAACCTGTAGTAATTCCTACTTCTACTTTTGCAAATTCCCCTAATTGATTGAATTTTTTGTCAGACTGAAGTCTCTCTAGAAAGTCAATTTCCTTTTGCTCAAGAAAGTAAAAAGTCCACTTGTTTGATTTGAAATCAATCTTCTTTTTAGGACTTTTTAATATAGAAACATCTAACTTTTTAAGTTCTTCTGCATCTCTTAATTCTAGATGTTCAATTAAATGAGAATTAGAGTTATTTTTCTCACAAAGCAATAAAACTACTTCTTGTTGAATATTAGGAAACACAAGTTTCTCAAAAGAAACAATGTTTATTTTGTTATAGAAATGTGCTAAAAATTCTCTCAAAGGTTGAGCGTAAGAAACTTGAAGAATTTCCGCTGGTAAAACGAAACCAATTTTACCGTTCTCTTTTAAAAGTAGAGATGAACCAACAACGAATGAAACCCAAGCATTTGTTAATTTTGAATATTTTAAACTTGCTTTATTAAAAATATCAGCAGCATATTGTTGCTGTTCTCTATCAAAATATTGATATCGAATGTATGGTGGATTTCCAACAATTAAATCAAATTTTCTCTCTGTATTAATACAATACTTATGAAAATCTTCATTAATTACAGATGTTTTGTTTAAACCAATTGCCTCTGATTTTTCAGCTTCAACATCATCAAATTCAATTGCAGTAACAGAGTTGTATTCGTAGTTTTCTTTTTGAATTTCTTTTAAAAATACACCATCTCCACAACTAGGTTCTAAAATGTCTAATTCTTTATTACCATTAAAAGCCCATTTTAAAATAAATGATGCAATTGGTTCAGGTGTGTAAAAGCCACCTCTTAATTTTTCGCTTGTTGCTTCTTTGATTAATTGCATTATTTGTTGGCTTTATTTTTATTGTAATAATTGATTTTCTCTTCTGCAACTTTTAAAACTTTAGTTGCTAATTCCTCTTCTAAAATTGAATATGCAACTGTGTCACTTAAATGGGCTACAGTTAGTAAGTCCTCGTCAATGCTAAATAAAATTGAAATATCCTTAATGAGTTGTTTCGATGGATTTCGATTGTTCTTTTCAATCTTTCCAAGCATTGAAGTATCAATTTTTAAATGTTCCGCAACTTCTCGCAATGTTAGATGATTTTCAGTGCGTAAATCTCTAATTGTTTCTCCGAATGATTTTTCTAATTGCATAATATTTTGGACAACTTCAGTCCAAATATACAAATGTCATTCGAACTAACTATGTTTTTTTTAGGTTTTTTATACAATCTCAATTAAGAAATCATTATTTACTTCATATAAGTTTAATGTCTTGCCAGAAAGACTGTTTTTTTGTAATACAGGAATAACAGTTCGTCCCCAATGAAGCCAAGTGGGTGTATTACCTTGTCCTGCTACTCTGGAAGAATCGTGGCTTAATTTTAATGTAAATTTCCCAATAGGTTTTCCGGAAATTAAAATATCAAATACACCAAATGTTTCCTCGTATGTTGCACTATGAGGTTTTGTTTTTACCCAATTTAGTTTATTAAATACTTGATTTCTAAAATAAGTTTTTTGGTCAATAACGGTTGTTCCTAATTTAAATCGAGCTTGTGCTAGTTTTAAATTTCCAGTAATTGCAGTTCCTGCAGGTACATCTTGAGCATCACTATTGCTTAATTTTAATTTTTTCCAAACTAAATTCTTACTTGTTATAGCAGTTGTTACAGGAACAGTAGCTGCAACTGGAACTACTGTTGCAGGTTTAGATTTTTTGCTTTTACTCGGAAATATACTAGAAGGTACTTTTGGAACACTTCTTTTAGGAACTTTTGATTTATTTACCTTTTTTCCAGTTGAAGTAGAAGTACCTTTTGAGTAATTTCTTTTTCTTGTTGCCTCGTCTGGTACAATTCCATCAAGAAAAAAATTATTAATTACTTTGTTGTCTATTTTAAAAATGTTTGGGTCAGTATAATTTAAAAGAGATTTATAATATGTTTTTAATTCAGACAATAGAGCCAATCCATCTTTATCAGTTTTATTAAACTCAACAAGTAGTGAACTTTCTATATTTGTGAATAATCCAGTTCCAGTTAAGTTTGATGAACCTAGAATTATTTTGACATCATTTGTCCCTTCGAATAAATAAAACTTTGGATGAAATATTGGGTTTTCCTTTTGATAGAAAATATAACTTTCAATATTTAAACTTAAAATTTCTTCAAGTGCTTCTTTCGAAGTTCCACCTTGGTCAATTCCAACAATAATGGTTAAATTTTTAAAGTTTTTTTTAGCAGAATTTATGTGACCAGATAAACCATATATTCCTGCTTCACTTGCAAAAGCAGAAAAGCCAGTAAATGAATTGAACTTTTTTTCTTTTAAATATTTAACTAATAAATTTCCAACAGCATTTTTTGATGTAGGTTCTATTCCTTGTCCTAAAAACGAAATTTTCATTGATGTATTTTATTTAATTTTTCAAAAATTAATTTCATAGATACATCAAGTCCTTTTGACAATTTCTCAATATTTTCAAGAGTAATGTTTTTTTCTCCTCTTTCAATCATTCCAATATATGTTCGATGAAGATTGGATTGAAACCCTAATTCTTCTTGAGAAAGTTTTTTTTCTTTTCGAAGTTCTCGAATAATTTTACCGAAATTCTGTGATAATTCTGCGTTCATTGAGTATACTATAGTTAGCACAAAGTAAGTTTATACTTTTGTTCTTACTACATACTAAAGTTAGCATTTCGGCGTTGGAAAATTTTAGCTCTTTTGGTTTTTAGAGCATTGGAATTATGTGGTGGGAAAAACCGAAAGTGCTAAAATATGCGGCTGCTTTCAGCTTGTGTACAACGTCTTCGTATACAAATAGTGCACAAACTTGACACGACCGATACGATCAGACTAGATTATTTTTTATTAAAACGGGGAGACGTTAAATATAGCACAAACGTGCATTCTTTGTATGCGTTGTTGTACGCTGGCTGTTTAAATTATTATGATTAATTTCTTATTATTCAACTCTAATTCAATGATTTGCAAGCTTCCACTACGTCGAAAAACAAATCTATTTTTACCTTTTTTTAATTTAGTTTTAGCCAATAATCTAGGGCCATGGTTTTTCAATAGATTATTTACTTCAAACTGTATATTGCTATCAATCTCTGATTCTAATGTGATGATTATTTTACCCCTCCTCCGCTTTAATCTAACGTTTTGTAATTCAGGTATTTCGTTAAGCACCGGTTTATCAGGTCGCTTAAACACTACAAACCCTAGATTACATTTTTGAGGATATACTCCTTCGGATTCGCAAAGAGAAGCCCAAATTTCAATGTTTTCAGATGGAAATAGCTTAAGAGTTTCGATTTGTTCTTTTGAAAAATAATTCACGTTAGAAGTAGAACCTCCTGCAATTATTACGGTCAGCGAAAAGTCAACTTCCTCTTGTTCTGATGCATGTTCGCAATCAATTCTGTCAAAAATTTTGCTTTTACGCGCTTTAGGATCAAGCTGTTCAAGTTCTTTAATCCACTTTTGAGATTCCTCGAAATTTTTAAAATCTTCACATACATTTTGTCCGAATGTAAATTGGCTAAAAAATATAAAGAGAATGAAAATTTTAATAGTTCTCACAGGTTTTCTGAGCTTGCGTACAACGGTTTTGTATATGGCTCGTAGCGTGCAAATTAGCGATAACTATTCGGTTAAGCACGAGCCGAATTTTTTAATTTTCTTATTATTTTTTTTCTCAATAAGCCAAATTAAAAAATTTGGCGGACTTCGCAAATACGCCTTAACTTCGGTTAATCAACTAATTAGCTATGAGCTATATACGGTGTTGGCAACTGGCTTTATTCCAGTCCATTCTTTTTTGCAATAGTTAATAATCTTTCAATAATTTCATCTCTATCTTCATATATTAATCCTTTTGTGGATATTATGCCTAGTATTTTTACTTTTATATCGCCAGGTTTAGTGTAAAGTGAACCGTAAGGTAATAGTTTAAAACTACCTTCTATTATGAAAGGGACAATATTTGCTTGTGCAGTGATTGCCATTACGACAGGTCCTTTTTTGTATGCATTTAAATTACCGTTTTTTGACCTTTTTCCTTCTATTGAAATCATAATATTCCCTCCAGATTTGAGAAATTCATTAGTCTGATTTAATTTGTTCTTCGCCTGAATCGGCCATTGTCGAACAATAACATAACAAGTTAAGGCATAAAACCATCCTAATATCGGATAAAACCCTAGTTCGATATTGATAATTCCTAAAGTTCTTTGAGTTGGAATTATAGGTGTAATCATTGAATCTAAAAAACTAGATTGATTTAGAAGTATAAAAACAGTATTTTCTGCTTCTTTTAGGTTGCTGTCTACGAATTCAAATTGCACATTTACATTAAATAATCTAAAGTACAAATCAAGATATTTAATAAATATTATTTTAGATTTCCATATACTAAAAAGTCGTGCAAATAAAGCAGCTATGAAATAGAATAATCCAATAAATATGTAAAAAAAAGTTTTTAAAATATACCAAATCAAATGGACTATCTTCATTATGTAGTTTTATGTTTTTTCAGCTTGTTGCCAACGGTCTTGTATAACGTTTGTGGCGGCATTGCGGCTCTGATTCGGCAAGACCGAAACGCGTAGCGTTTGCGGGCAGCAGCTTCGCTGCGTGCGAATCAGAAGCAACGGCAAAGCCGCTTTTGTGTTTTGTCCGATTAAAGATAGTTTAATTTGTAGGAAATCAAATTCATTAAATCACTGGCGCTAGCCATGAACTGTTATACGTTGTTGGTAATAGTTTTAAAATGTTTGAAATATCAATGCAATGATTATAATAGGTAGAATTAGAACTAATCCTGGTAAAATCATATTTAACACAGATTTGCCTATTGAAAAATTCTGGATTATAGTAATTCCTTTAACAAGTATAATTAAGGACCAAATGGCTAATGAAATTTCTAATAAGCCAAAAATTAAGTAGCTATAAGTAACTGCATCAGAATTATTTGATATTGTACTTTTGAATAAGTCATCTCCAAAAATTACTAATTCAGGTAATAGAAGAACTAATGACGCAATTGTTGGCACTAAAGACCAAGCTAAAATTGTCCTAAACCTTTCTGAATCTGCTTTACCATCTAACCATTTTCCAGTGGCGCTCATTGCCCATGCGTAAATGTAAAAACTTATCCAGCCGAAAAATCCTCCTATGGTTATAGCAATAGTTAGTACTAACCAAGTCTCCATATTATCACCAGATCCATTATTTGAAGCTCTGTCAATTGCTCTAGAAATACCTCCAAGAAATAATAGCCCAGTAACATATTTATCAGGACATCGATCTAATATAAATTTCAAAGTTTGTTTTGGCTTTAGCCAAATTGACTCTAACAATCTACTTTCTTCGATACTATTTTTGTTCATTTTATAATTATTACCAACGTCTCGGGTATGTTGTCGTAGCTGACGTTAGGAAGCTATGCAATATACCCATTGTTGTGTTTTCGTACTTTTTTAGTTCAACTTTTAAATATAGATTTATCCATTTACAAAAATGTGATTCGTAAACAAAGTATGTGGTGCACTCACTAAATTAATGTCAAATTTTAATGAAGGTTCAACTCTGGAACTTGCATTATGAATCCTAAAAGAAATTTGCCAACCCTCGTTTAATGAAACCAATAATGTTGTTGTCGAGTTTTCTTGATAAACTATTTCTATTAACCTTGTAGGTAGTTTTAATTTAGGAATCTTCGCTTTTGGTTTTATTTTCTCAAAAGGTAAATTCAAAGTTCCGTGTAAATTATAAGCCTGAATTTCAACTTTCTTTTTGCCTTTAATTACTTTATAAAAATCTTGATTACCTATTAAATATTGTACTAAATTTTCTGCAACAATACTTGGGTTTTCTTTGTCTAAACGAAGTAATTCTTTTCTAAAAGCATCTAAAATTGGGATATACACAACTTGGTGCATATTCTCAATTGAAGTCCATTTAGTCGACTTATCTTTTGCTCTCAAATCTGAAAGCATATCAAATATCGGATTGATTTCGTCAAAGTAATTTTTAGAACAAGAAACACCTAGCCACTTTTCTCCAAAGTTGATTTTGTTAGATAATCTTGAATGCTTAACAGCTCTGTGATTATTTTTTGCAGAAATTCCAATCTCCCATTTTTGTAATGAGCGAATCATTAAAACGTCTCGTACATCTCCAGTTTGACCAGCTTGGTCACTTACTAATTCCAAAACTAAAATATCATCTTCATTAATTCCATTTGACAATCTTGGTTCAATATCAATGAGAAAATTAATTGAAGCACTTGCAGTTATTCTAAATGTGTCTTGTTCAGATTCGTCGAAACTATCAAAAAAGCCTTTGGCAGTTTTATAAGGTTCGTTTTTCGTAATTGAAACGCTTGTAATTGTTTTTAAACGTTCGTAAAATTCAAAGAGTAAAGCATATTCGAAAGCTTTACCATTAACTGTTTGACTAGCCATAAATTATGAAAATGTATTTTCTAATTCCAATTTTTTCTTAGTAACTCGTTTTGGTTTCTTTTCTGCATTCTCAATTTGCGATTTAATATTTATGGCAATATGTTTCGCTAGGTTTACAGGAACTGCATTTCCTATCATCTTATATCCAGCAGCAATATGGTTGTAATGGAAGATGAAATTGTTTGGGAAAGTTTGAATTCTTGCACATTCTCTAACACTTAATCTACGATACAAATCTTCTTTCCCTGGAACAAATACACGAATGTTTTGTTCAATGAATTTCATTTTTGGTGCTTGCGGATGAATTGGTGCGTGTCTTCCACCTGCTTGAATTGTAAATGATTGTTCGTCCCAACTTCTTACTCTATTTCTTGACATAAACATTGAAGAAAAGCCACCAATCATATATTCGTGATTTGGTATTTTACAATTCTCTTTGTTTGTTTTGTTTCCTTCTTTTGCTGGAACTACATTATCTTTTAAATCAGCTATTTTTTGCTTAAGAGTTACTTTGTCCTTTAATGGTTTTGGAAACTGAAACTCAAAATCTAGGTCTTCTCGAATGCCAACGAAAAATACTCGTTTTCTATCTTGAGGTACATCAAAGTCAGATGCATTCAATAATTTGAAAGATAATCTATAGCCGGCATTTTTAAACATTTCTTTAATGTTTTTTAAAGCTTCGCTATGTCTTTCCAATAACATCCCACTTACATTTTCGGCAAGAAAGAACTTTGGCTGTTTAGCCTCTAATATTCGGATAAAGTCATAAAACAATTGTCCTCTTTTATCATTTATTCCACGTAATGAACCAGCTTCACTCCAGCTTTGGCAAGGTGGTCCGCCTATAATTCCATCACATTCTGGAACTTCTTCAGATTTTATATCGACTATACTTCGTCTGTCAAGTGTCGTATTTTTATGATTCTTCTCGTAAGTTTCCCAAATATCTTTGTCATATTCGTTTGCCCAAACAACATTAAATCCTGCTTTTTTAAATCCTAAATCTAGTCCGCCAGCTCCTGCGAAAAATGATACTACATTCATATATTATTGTGTTTGAAGTGATTTATTAAGTGTTCTTCTATATTCTGCTTTTTCCTCGGCAACTTGCAAAAGTTGTTTTGTACAATTTGTTTCGTAAATATGTTTTCCAATTTGGTCAGTCACATATTCATTTCGCAATTCCGTAAGATTGAGCTTGAAAATTTTTGCAAGTTTTGGTAAGCGCTTTTCATCAAAATCACGTTTTCCATTTTCTATTTTGCTCAAATTTGCAGAATCTAAATTCAATTTAGCCGCAAGTTGAGTTAAAGTCAATTCGTTTTCGTTTCGTAAAAGTCGGATGTATTCTCCAAATGTGGTTTTCATAAGACTTGTCATTTTTTGACAAATCTAAATATTTTAATTGAAATATTCAATTCGAGCGTTGGAACTTGGGTGTTGGCAAAAACCGAAAGTGCTAAAATATGCGGCTGGAAGTATGAAACACAACGGTTTTGTATAACGTTTGTGGCGGCATTGCGGCTCTGATTCGGCAAGACCGAAACGCGTAGCGTTTGCGGGCAGCAGCACAGCTGCGTGCGAATCAGAAGTCACGGCAAAGCCGCTTTTGTATT
>Ga0316208_1002750_pt1 | contig 13706 bp, 8 predicted proteins | sample 3monopyrite_MG_FD_204944 | JGI IMG/M metagenome (GOLD analysis project Ga0316208, IMG submission 204944) | Microbial mat bacterial communities from mineral coupon in-situ incubated in ocean water Damariscotta River, Maine, United States -... | ecosystem: Environmental > Aquatic > Marine > Coastal... | reverse complement strand
AGGCATTTGCAAATATCTATACCGAGGCGGCCATGGCCATCAGGGCCCATAAAGCGGGCAAAACCGCCCCGCAAGCGGCACTGCTCCCCACGGTGCAAGACGGCCTTCTCGGTGTCCGCTTCATTGATGCCTGCGTCCGCTCCGCCAAAAAAAACGCCGCGTGGGTGGCGCTGTGACAGGGCCCGCATGGCTGGCGCAACCGCCTTCGCAGCGGCGCGCAAAAATATGCCCGGGCATGTAGCGCCTGCCCTCAATTCTGGTTAAACTGGCGGCAACCGACTCGTGAGGTTGATTTTATGACCCAGGAATTGATGCTCAGCTTTTCCTTTGCGGCTTTGGCTTTCTGGCTTTGGCGCGGGGCGATCAATTCTCGCCTGAAGGCGGGGTTTGCTGCGGTGGCGTTTTTTGTGTCCCTGCTCCTGGGCGGCGTTTTTTTGATAGCCGATTCCCTTTCCGGTGAGGGCATCAGCGAATCTGTTATTTTTCACCTGAAAGCGGGTGTCGAGGGCGCCGCTTACGGCGAATTTTCCTACCAATTCTGGCTGGCTGCCCTGACCATAGCGGGCGGCATCACTGCCTCGGTTGTTTTATACAAAACCGCGCAAACAGATGCCGGCGGGCGGCGTTTCAGATCGCTTTTGGCGTGGCTGTCGGTGGCTGCGTCCTTGCTGGTCAATCCGGCCACCGCCGATCTGGCCTTTCTCTATCAGCAAACCCGCTTTGAAAGCCGGGTGGCGCCCGACGGTTTTTTGATGCCGGGGCCGCTTGAAATCAACCAACCGCCCAAAAACTTTGTGATACTGTATCTGGAGCAGGTTGAGCGCAGCTATTTTGACGAAAGCCTTTTTCCCGGCTTGATGCCCAATTTGAAAGCGCTGGAAAAAGAGGCGCTGAGCTTTACCGATATCACCCAGGCCCGCGGCACCAGCTGGTCGATCGCGGGGATGACCGCCGGATTTTGCGGGCTGCCGCTGGTGGGCGCGGCGGCCACCAATTCCATGTCGGGAATGGACAGGTTTTTACCCGGTGCCACCTGTATTGGCGACCTGCTCAAAGCCGGCGGCTACCAATTGCAGCACCTTTATGGCGGCGATCTGGATTTCGGCGCCTGGGGCAATTTTTTTGGCACCCACGGGTTTGACCGGGTGGAGGGTGTGGCGGCGCTCAAACCGCTTTTGCCCGAAGGTGCCGTGGCCAGCCCGTGGGGCATTCATGATGAAGACCTGCTGGCACTGGCCGAGCAAAGGTTTGATACATTGGCGGCGGCGGGTTCCGCCTTCGGACTCACGCTCAACACACTGGATACCCACCACCCAACCGGGTATCCCGGCCCTTATTGCGATGGTATCGTATACGGGGATGGCGAAAGCGACTATCTCAATACGCTGCAATGCACCGACCAGCTGGTTGCCGGGTTTATTCGGAAACTCAGGGCCAAACCCGCTTTCGAGAATACGGTTTTACTGGTCGCGTCCGACCACCTCGCCATGCCCAACACCATTTGGGACAAGTTGAGCGCGCTCAAAGACCGCCGCAACCTCTTGATGATTTTCGGGGCCGATATCGAGCCGGCGCTGGTGGCCAAAACCGGCTCCAGCTTTGATGTGGGCACCACATTGCTCAACGCCATGGGAATAGAATTTGAAGGGATCGGCCTTGGCCGGAACCTGATGAGCGACGCCGAGAGCCTGATCACCGCCACCCCGTCACTGGATGACCTGATCCTCGAAAATACCGGTTTTTTAACCTCGCTCTGGTCTTATCCGCAGTTAAATGACGGCGTGATCATCGACACGGTGAAAACGGAATTGCAGCTCGGAGACCGGAGCGTCACCTTTCCGGTATTGTTTACGCTCAGCGAAGATATGGCGGTGGAAGTCGCCAATTTCGATTTTTATGATGGCTACCCGCTGCCCGAAAAAGCAGCCAATCTCTGGTTTTACCAGCGGTTTTTCTGGGTGGATAGCTGCGCCAGAATTAAAACCCTCGCCGTGGCAACCCCCGAAGATGCCGGGCAGTATTGCGCAGCGGCAGGGGCGCTGGGCAGCGAGAATATCAAGGTTATGGCTCTTGCGCAAAACGACGAGATTGCGTTTTCCGAATTGGCGGAAATTTTTGAGTCGGTGGTGCCTGACGAGGATGTTTACACCCAAAGGCTGCAAAAAATGCAAAACTACGCAAAATACGGCGCGCTGGATGTCATAAGTTATGCTTCCACCGCCAACATGGCCGGCGATTACGCTATCTGGTCGATGGGCGGCTATGCTCTGGGCCCGTCGATGCTCAAAAATCTGGACAGCGGCGCTGAAACAAGGGTTGAACGCGGGCTCACGCTCTTCGGGCTAACCCCTGATAACGAACCGGTAAAACTGGCCTATATCGACACCTGCGCCTACGAAATCCCGGTGGAAGACCTCCCCCCCATCGAAACCGGCTTTGCACCGGTGATGGCCGAAAACGCGGCCGGTTTCGGGGCTTTCATCATTATTTTGCATGATAGCGCCCTATGCAGCCGCTACGAGGTCGCGCCGGTGTTTGAAGGCACCCGACTGGCGCGCTGGCCCGAGATCATCCCGAGATCCCCCTATATAGCGCTGATATCAGGAAATGGGGAAAGTGCCGAATTTGTCGGCGGGCGAGAAACCCCGCTGGTGGTTGGCGCGCAAAACTTTATTGCCCTGCCCGACTGAAAACGCCGCCATGCACAGGCCATGGCCACTTTACCGGTCGCCCTCTATCATCGTTGCGGTATCGGTGCGGATGAGCTTTTGCCAACCGCGCAACCGTCCGGATATGGCGTGGATAATGGAGCGCATGGAGGAAATATAGAGCAGCTGCCGGTAGCCAAACCGCAGGAAGGGCACCAAAAACAGCAGCTTCCACTCAAACTTTCGCTCAAACCAGAAGGCGGCGGCCAGGTTTATCACGTCCAGAAAGGTCAGCATGAAAAACAGCAAAATAACGCTGGCCGAAATATCGCTGACCCCGAGCGCACCTTGGGAGAGGATGGTGCTGCCCCATGAAATAATCGAAAATACCAAAATAAAATCAACCAGCGGGTAAACAAGGCTGGAAACGATGCGATACCAGACTGCATCTACAATTGAAACAAAGCCAACCGGGCGGCCTTCGGTGATCGAGCCCCTGTGCTTCCACGCTACCTGCAACATGCCAAGCGACCACCGCAACCGCTGCTGCATGAAGGCGCCCACCGAATTCGGGGCCTCGGTATAGGATTTCGCCAGCGGCGCATAGACAACCTTATAGCCGCTCCGGTGCAGCGCAACCGTCAGGTCCGCATCTTCGGTTATTGTATCACCCGAAACCAGCCCGCTTTTTATCACCGCAGTTTTGCGCCACGCCCCAATGGCCCCGGGCACGACCAAAATCCCGTTAAATACCTCGTAAGCCCGCCGCATCACATTCTGGCTGATCTTATACTCGATCATCTGGCAGGCGGTGATCACGTTGTCGCGGTTGCCAATTTCCACCGTGCCCGCTGACGCGCCAACCGCTTCATCGCAAAACGGTTGAACCAGATATTTAACCGCATCTTTATGGAGCAGCGTATCGGCGTCGACAATCACGAAAATATCGCTGTCAACCGCATCAAGCGCGTGGTCTTCGGCATACCACTTTCCGTGGTTCTCCTGCCTGATGAGCCTGACCCGCCGATCCCGGCTTTCCCAGTCGGCCACCACCGCCTCGGTGCCGTCGCTGGAACCGTCATCCACCACAATCACCTTCAGGTCGGGGTAATCCGAGGCCAGCACACTTTCGAGCGTTTTGTTGATGACCTTCACTTCGTTATAAGCGGGAATAATGATCGTAACCGGCGGTTGATAAGCGCTGTCAAACGGGAAATTTTCACGGCGCATAAAGGCCAGAATCAAATAAATGGGCGAGCGGAGCGCCACGATCAGCGCCAGCAGGAATATAAAATTCTGCACCCCGATCCATGTCACGGTCATCAACAAATAAATGGCCTGATCCCGAAGGGCGGGCAATGTGGTGGCGGCGGGAAAAATCTGCTCGGGTGTCAGGCCGGCAATTTCGGGCAGGGTGGTAAACCTGAAACCGTCATCCACCAGCCGCTGCAAAACAGCCGGTAAAACCGCATTGATCGCCCCGTCATTTTGCTGCGAAAAATCAAAGCTGAGCACATTCGCCGGGCTTGTAAAAGCGGCTTGCCTTACCCGGGCAGCAAAGGCTTGCGGGTCAAACCGGCCAAATGGGGCCGAAATATTGCTGTAAACCGGAATGTAGCCCGCCGATTGCAGGTCCTCTATCTGGTCAAGCACGGCGTTGCTGCCGGGATACTGCCCTTCACGCGAAGGGTTTTTCACCAAAAGCGCATGGTGGCCATAACTATCCTGCAAAAGTTGCTGGGCCAGATTGTTTTGCAGGGTCGAAAAAAACCGGGGCAGGCCCGCTTGCGCACGGCGCGCCACCAAGTTGGTGCCAATTGTATGGCCGGCAGCGTGCAACCGCGCCACCTGTCTTTCATCGGTCAACAGCTCACGCGCCGATAAAAAAAACGTCGCGCTGATCTCGTATTGGGCCAGTAGCTCGATAAGCTGCTGGGTTTGTCTGGCATTGCCGAGCCCCGTGAATGTGACCGAAATATCGAGGTTTTCGCCGTCACCAAACATGCGCATGCGCCGCGGGCTCGGAATTTGCGCATAGGTCTGCGCGACGATCCTGTCACTTTTGCCGTCATGGATCACGTTTCGAAAGCCGGGCACCGCACCGGCAATAGCGGTCAAAAACGGCCCCGTGCCCTCCACGGTTAAATGGTCGGAAAGATCGATTTCGGCTTCGATGTCGATCTTGGCCTCAAGGCCCGATTGCCCGTAGGTTGCAAAGCCCCAGATCGCCGTATCCTCATACCCCAGCGGCCAGAGGGTGATTTGGGTTTCGGGTGCCAATGCGGTGCGCTGGTTTTGAAAACTGACAGCGTCGAGTATCCAAATTTGGGTCAATCGTCGGCTTTCATCCAGATATCGGGCATTTGTGATGCCGGTTTCTGCCGAAAACCCGAGATTGCCGTTAAAATAACCGGCCCGCATCATCGCATCTGAAAACGGCATGCGCACTGGGGCGCGTCGGCCGCTTTTCCACTGGGTTGAAAAGCTGCCAAGCGCCACCGACAGCTTTTCCGGATCGATCTGCGCCTGCGCCATGGCCGCCGCCGCATCAAACCAGCCCTGCGCCGCCACCGGCACCGCCGGGTTATCAGGGGTTTGAAAACCCAGCAGCAGCGGCCGCCGCACCAGCCCTGCCAATGTTTGATCCTGCCAAAAAGGGGCATCAATTTCGCCGATAAGGCAGCTTTTGATGTCAAGCGGGTCCAGCCAGCCATTTAGCGCCCTGAAAAACGGAATGAGAAGCTCGGCCGACAGAGCGGGATATGCCCCCAGATCGATGCAAAATCCACCATCGACACCAGTAAGATCTATCGCCTGCAAGGCTTCAAAAACACCGCCCGCTGCCAACCCCTCCCCGAATATTTGCGCCAGTGCCGCATTGGCCGTGCCGGTGGCCGGTGTCAAAACAGGGTAGGCCGCGGGGCGGTTGCGGCTCGCATAGCCTGTGTTGAATTCAGGAAGTGGAAAGCCGGCCCCGTTGTTGCCGAGTGCACGGATGCTGCCATCGGCCGCGCCAAACGAAAACGCCTGATAGTAAACCGCATCCAGCGCCTGACAGCGGGCGCGCAGCCCCGAAAGGGCAGTCGGGTCGTCAAACGGGATGTATCCTGCAATGCCGGTGGCCTTTCTGGCAAAGCTCAGCAAGCCCTGCCCGCAATCGGTATAGGCTGAATCGGTCACTACCACGCTTTGCGATTCTGCCGCCGGTGCGCCGCCGTTACCGGCGGCCGCAGCCGTATCAAAAATCGACAAGGCAGGCGCAGCCGGGGTCAGCCGATAAACCCGGTAGCCAAACTCGGCCGCAAAGCCCGCCAGAATAACCCCTAAAATAAAAAGAAAAATAACAATTTTGCGCTGGCGCTTTCCTGTCAGGTCCTCAAACACATGAGCAGGAACGGGCGGCACATTATTTTTTCCCGGCAACCCCATTTCCCTAAGACCGACCTCATTACGTTGACCATCTGCATTCTACACTTAACATATTTATATAAATACACTAATTTTTGTGAAAAGCCTGTAACGGCTCAGGTATGACAAAATGTAGCAGGATTCTATCCATGGAAACATCACGACGCAGGTTTATCATCGGCAGCGCGTTGCTACCGCTCGCGAATTTTCCGAAAGTCGGGTTGGGGGACGAAACCAACGCAAATACAAAAATAGTAGTGCTGGAGGCGCTGGGGCAAACGCTGTCGCCGCAACTGGCCGCGCAGGTGCTGGAGGTTTTTTTTGCCAAAGGCATCCCCGTTACGGTGTTGCTCCGCTGTGACGGGGTGGAGCAAGCACCGCTCGCGCAGGGCTTTGTGGGGCCGCTCACACAAATCGCGGCGCGCGAGCGCGGCTTGCTCGAGGTCGCGCTCGAGCTTGACCAGCCAGCCGAAACCGAAAGATACTTTCAGCTCCGCGCCGCCATGGCGTGGCGGGATTGCCTGCTGGCCGGAGAATCCAAAGACACCGGCCCCGCTACCGCAACCCCGATTGTTTCACTGCTCAATCGCGCCGTAAAAGAGATGCAGGAACCCTTTGCCTTGCGGGCCGCCGGTTTTCGTATCCAGTTGCGACCGGCGCTGGATGAAAACAAAAAAACCGTCAGCGCCGCAAGCGCCTTTGAGGTGATTGATTGGGGCCTTGCACACATTACCGGCGGCAGCGCCGCCCCGATTGAAAGCAACCCCATGGCCATACCGGCGCTTTCAGAGGCAGCAAACGGCATTCGGGTTCTGTATCTTTCCTTTGAAAATGCCGCCGCGCTGTCACCGGAGGCGCTGCTGGCAAGGTGCAATGTCTGGGCCACGCAATTGCAAACCACCATGTTGGCAGAAAATACCTTCCTGACCCGCCCGATGGACCACCTGTTGCAAGGCCATCCCGGTGCCTCGAAATATGTGGGGCTCCTGCTTGATATGGCCAGTAAACCGGGGGCGAAAGATCAAATGGCGGCCTTTGCCAGCCGGCTGGATTATGCGGGCTTTCCCTACACCTTGCTTTTGCCCGAGGGGGCGCCACCCGTTGCCGCGGCCGGTGATATCTGCACGATTGCCTCAGGGGCAGGCCAGCCCGAACCGGGCGCAGATGCGGGCTGCGTGGTTTTGAGCGGGGCAGCCGGGCAGGCGGTTTTATCCGAAATTATACTGGAACCCTCGCAAAACCCCTATTTCTGGAGCGGCCCGCGCAGCGATGGCCGCTACCATGCCGCCATTCGCATGAGCGGTGTGGCCCGCTTTGCCGAGCTGTTGGAGGAAGACCCGCTGACAGACACGCTTTTTGTCATTGGCCCGCAGCACGTGCCCACGGCGGTGCAGCAAGAGGCCCTTATCGCCCAAATCGATCAGGCCCGAAACGACGGCAAAGCGCATTTTTATTCGGTTCGCGCCTATGTCGCGCAAACGCTGGCCCCCGATCCGGTGCTGGAGCGGTTCTGGTCCACGGCGCGGCGGCAGGTTTCGGACCCGGCCGAGAGCCAAAACCTTTCAGCCGCCGAAAAAGACCGGCTATTGGCCGATGCACGCCTCGCCTGGCAGTTCATCGAGCGCCATAGCGATGCCGAAACCGGTATCTGTGCCGGCACCGTGCTGACAGGGCGGGTTAATATCGCCAATCAGGGCGTAACCTTATGGGATGTCGCCAGCCAGTTGCACGGCATTATGTCGGCCCGCGACCTGAAGATCATTCCGAAAGAGGAGGCAGAGGCGCGGGTGGCGCGCATAATGGCGCATTTGCCGGTGATACCACTGGATGGCCTGCCGCTGCCGCCCTCGCTGTTCAATGCCGAAAACACCGCCATTTTACGGCAGGAATTTGACGCCTGCGATACCGGCCGGTTTTTGATCGCCCTCGATAAACTGGTCGCGGCCAAACTGCTGACCAAGCCGCAGGCTGTGGCGGTTTTGGCGCGCTGGGATATCGGCTCGACGCTGCAAAACAACCGGCCTTTCAATTTTGAAAACGGCGCCTGGAAAGACGTGTCGCAATCGCATTGCGCCCATTATGCCCGCAACGGCTTTAATGCCTGGGAAATGCCGATGGATTCGCCCTATCCGGCCCTTGCCGGTGCAGAGGCTGGCGACCAAAATATCAGGCTGCTCTATAAAGCCGCCTTCATCGGGCATTTCGGCACCGAACCCCTGCTTTTGGAAGCGCTCGACAGCGGCTTTAGCCCCGAAACGAAATACCTGTCGGATGTTTTGTTTGACGCCCAGCTCACATGGTATGAAGAAACCGGCAATTACAAATGCGTGTCTGAAACCGCACTGGATTTCGCGCCGTGGTTTGCCTATCAGGGGTTGCGGGTTGACCGTCGCGGGCAGGATTCATGGGTGATCTCAACCATCAGCAATAATGCTGACTACAAAACCAGCAGGTTTTATGAGCGCGCCGATATAATCAGCAGTAAGGCGGCCTTTTTGTGGGCAGCCATTTATCCGCATAGCTATTCAAGCCGCCTGCTGGCGCTGATCAGGGAAAAGGCCCAAATAGAGGGGCTCGGTTTTTCGGTTGGTGTGTTCAGCAAAACCGGGCAGGCAATGGCGGGCTATAGCGATGTCAACACGAATGGCATAATTCTAACCGCAATCGCGCATATGCTCAAAAAAGCCTGAGCCCGCTGCCTGCAAAGCTAGGCTTCACCCGGCGCAAATGGCACATTATAGCCACCCAGCCGGGTGATATATTGCGAAAGCGGCATTCCGTAAGGGTCTCGCAAATCGGCCCTGCCGTTGGAGTCAATATATTCTTTGAGGGCACCCGCCCCTAAAAGATGCGCCGCCGCCAGCATACCGCTGGTTGTCAGCTTGGTTTCGCCCACGGTTTCCCATGCGTAGCCATCAATGTTCTGGGCTTTGATATAGCGCCACATCACGCGCATCCAGCGTTTTGCCGCCCGGTCTTGCTCGCGCTCGCTTGCCAAAAAGGCCGCGGTCGAGCGGATGCCGTTTTTGCCGGTCCAGCCACCGCCAAAATCGTTATCATACACATCCCTGTCGCGCCGGACATAGCCGAGATCAATAAGGGCCGCCTCGCCAAACTGATAGGCTCCAAGAAAGTTGAGCGAATTAACCGCCTGATAATCCCCGCCGGATTCCGCCATTCTCAGCGCGATCAAAAAGGCGGCAAATGTATTGGATGCCATGATTTTCTCCCAAAGAACCCCTATCCACAGGCCGCAGAGCCGCGACCTTTGGCCAAAACCAAAGAACGATGAAATCGTCACTATCCACCCGGTGCCGCGGCCAACACGCCAAAGCACACCGGTTTACTAAGCCATAAAAGTGAAGGAAAACTTACTACCGGACCCTCGTCACCAAACCACTTTTTTTATGATTACCCGTTGAATATGGCTTTTTTGAGGAAAATCAAAGAAAAATATCCGGTTCGGTATTTCCATAAGCGGAAATCCGTTCAACAAGACCACGGATCAGCGGCTTTCAAAACCTGGCCGGCGGGCGGTGCCCCGATTATCGGGCCGCCTGATAGGCTTCAACCTCGAGGAGCAGCGCCGAGCAATGTTCGTCAACAATCCCGAGGGCCAAAAACTGGCTGACAATATTGGCCAGATATTCCTTGCTTGTGCCCAAAAAGCCGGAGCCGGTGGCAATATAATGCACCTGTTCCTCACGGGTTATATCAGGGCAGATCGTCTCGGCTTCATGGTTGGCAACAAAAGTGAGCGCCCGCACCGGCTGGCCGCCGATCAGCGTGGTGACAAAAGTAGGGATATATCCGTGGCCAATCATTTCACGGCGCCACAGAATTTCGCTTTCAACATCAATATCCGCTTCGGCAATCCGGAAGGCCAGCCCCTCGCAGTGCTCCCCTTGGTCAAGTGCGGCCATCATGCCCGGGGCATCCTTTGTGCCGCGCCCGCCATATATATCTTTCAGCAAAAACTGGCGGGCATAGCCGGAAACCGACGCGCGGCGCACTTCGGTAAATTGAAAGGCAGGGTCCCACATCAGCGAGCCGTAAGCAAACACCCAAAGATCACCGCCGGCATAATTGGCAAAAAACCGGTGGCGCAACCGTTCACGCGCCTCGTCGCTGTGCAAATGCGCCAACACCCATCTCAGTTCCGGTTTGGAGTCAAAAAAGGAAGCCACATTGAAACTGCGAAAAAACGAAGAAAGCGGCGGCGCGATCTTGCCCTCCAGTTCCGGGTGGCATGAAAACGGGTTTTGTGCCATGTGGTTGCTCCCGATGCATTTGTTAAATATCCACTATGCACATTGCGCCAGCGCTTCAAAACACAAAATTTTGTGCATAATGCCGCTATCTCGGGCGGCGTGCACGGCTTGTGCGCCCACCCTCTTTTTTGCCGCGCTTACGCACTATTGATTGACCAACCCGCAAGCGCGCGCCATTAGGGATGTTCAGCCGCGCTTAATTTCTTGCGCAAAAGAAAGGGCTCTACAGCCATGTCCCTGCTTGCCTTTGCCCGGCAAAATGCCCGCTGGCTCGCGGCTGGTGCCCTGCTGGCTTTCATGTCCAGTTTTGGCCAGACATTTTTCATTTCCATTTTTTCCGGCCCGATCCGGGCCGAGTTCGGCCTGACCCATGCCATGTGGGGCGGCATTTACTCGCTCGGCACCGCCGCTTCGGCGCTGGTGATGATCTGGGCCGGCACCCTGACAGACATATGGAGAACCCGCAGCATCGGGGCCATTGTGTTTTTGCTGTTGGCGGTGGCCAGCCTTGCCATGGCGGCCGTGCCTTCGGCGGCGGCGCTGCCCTTTGTAATATTTGCGCTGCGCTTGTTGGGGCAAGGCATGAGCTCGCATCTGTCGGTTGTTGCCATGTCGCGCTGGTTTGTGGCGGGGCGCGGCCGTGCGCTTTCCATATCCACCCTTGGCTTTTCCCTTGGCGAAACCTTTTTGCCCGTCAGCTTTGTGTTTTTCATGTCCAGCTATTCGTGGCGCAGCATGTGGGTGGCCAGCTTTGCCATTCTCGTGCTGGCCATTCCGGTTTTGCTATTGCTGCTCCGGCGCGAACGCACCCCGCAATCCATGGCAGAGGAATCCTTTTCGCTGGGCATGAAGGAGCGCCACTGGACCCGGAAAAACATGCTCAAACACCCGCTATTCTGGTTTATGATCCCGGCGCTTTTGGGGCCGAGCGCCTTTAATACCGCCTTCTTTTTCCAGCAGGCCTATTTTGCCGAAATAAAGGGCTGGGCGCATCTGCAACTGGTGGCCCTGTTCCCGGTCTATGCGGTTTTATCGGTCACGGTGATGTTTGCCTCCGGCATGGCGCTGGACCGTTTCGGCACCGTGCGCCTTTTACCTTTTTACCAGCTTCCCATGGTGCTGGCCTTTGTGTTTTTCTCGCTCGCCCAAACCCCGTGGGTCGTTGGCCTTGGTCTGGCCTTTCTGGCGGTTACCACGGGGGCCAATGCCACCTTGCCCAACGCCTTTTGGGCCGAATTTTATGGCACCAGATATCTGGGTGCCATCAAATCGCTGGCGGCGGCGATCATGGTGCTTGGTTCGGCAATCGGCCCCGGCCTCACCGGAGTTTTGATCGATTCAGGTGTTTCGCTTGAGCGCCAATATCTCTGGGTGGCCGTATTTTTTCTGATCTCGACGGGCGCAATGGCCTATGGGGTGCTGCGCGCCCGCCATGATCTGGCCCGCTTCAACTATAAAGAATTCCCCAAAGAATAAACCGGTCGCCACAATCCCGATAGACCACCGCCAAAAACTGCTCTAGCATGGCAGGCCAGCAGTTACCGGAGCCGGACCATTGGAAGTTTTACGCGGCATCATGCTCAAAATCGCCTCGGTGACCATGTTCATCATTATGGCCAGCCTGATCAAGGCCACCGCAGGCGAGGTGCCCCCCGGCGAAGCCGTGTTTTTCAGGTCGTTTTTTGCACTGCCGGTAATTCTGCTCTGGTTAATGTTCAAAAAAGAAATGCGCACCGGCCTGAAAACCGCCTATCCCATGCGGCATGTGTGGCGCGGGCTGGTGGGCACCGTGGCCATGGCGCTGGGGTTCACCGGCCTTGGCCTGCTGCCATTTCCCGAAGTTACCGCAATAGGCTATGCCGCACCGCTGCTCACGGTGGTGTTTGCCGCCATGTTTCTGGGCGAGGAAGTGCGTGTCTTTCGCCTCAGTGCGGTGCTGCTCGGGCTGGTCGGGGTGCTTATCGTGCTATCGCCCCGGTTCAGCACCCTGGCGGGGGTGGGGCTTGACCAGCGCGAAACCCTCGGTGCCACCGTGGTGCTGATGGGCGCAGGCTGTGCGGCCTTGGCGCAGGTTTTTATCCGCAAAATGGTGTTTACCGAACGCACCTCGGCGATTGTGTTTTACTTCACCGTAACCTCCACGCTTTTGTCGCTGCTGACAATCCCGTTTGGCTGGGCAATACCGGCCCCGCGCGCGGCGGCTTTTCTGGTGCTGGCGGGGCTGTTTGGCGGGGTTGGCCAAATACTGCTCACCAGCAGCTACCGCTTTGCCGATGCCTCGGTGATCGCGCCGTTTGAATATACCTCGATGATTATGGCGCTGGCGATCGGCTATTTTATTTTCAGCGAGGCCCCGAGCACCACCATGCTTTTCGGGGCGTTTTTGGTCATTCTGGCGGGGGTTGCCATTATTCTGCGCGAGCGCGCCCTCGGCATAGAGCGCACAAGGCAACGCAAAGCCATGACCCCGCAAGGCTGACAAGTGCCTATACCGCCAGCGCAATGGCGATATAAAAACAGGCGGAAGCACTGACCACAAACCCGTGCCATATGGCATTTGAAAAGCGCAACTGCTCCCATGTGTGAAAGATAACCCCGACCGAATAAAGCCCGCCACCAACCGCGATCAGCCAAACAGAGGCACCGGGCAGGATCAGGATCAGCGACCAGATAATCACCACACTCATCCACCCCATCACCAAAAAAAGCACCGGGCCGAGCCTGCCCGGCACCTGCCAGTAAAACAGCTTGCGCACCATGCCAAACACCGCCAATGCCCACACCACCACCAACACCATATATGAGGAAAGGCTGCCGATCAGCACCACCAGCGGTGTATAGGTGCCGGCAATTTTCAAATATATCGCCGCGTGGTCAACGCGGCGCAGCACAGGGCGCAGGTTTTCCCACGGGGTCATATGGTAAAAAGCCGAGGCGAGAAAAGTGGCCATAAGCGCCAACCCGTATATCGCCAAAGCCACGGTTTCCCCGCTGCCCGTGCCGGAATCAGCCCAAAGCGGCAAAAGGGCCACACCGGTTATCGCCCCACCCACCCCCAGCACATGCATCGAGCCATCGGCAATACGCTCCCGTCGGCTATAGGCCGGATAAGTTTGTGTGTGTTGTGCCATATCACAAAGGTAGTCCCTCCGGCCACCGGTTTCAAACCCGAGCCTAGGCCATCGGCGTTAAGGTATCGCAAATATGCGCGGCGAAGCGCTAAATAGCGCCATTTTCGCCGGTTTACCCCGGCATAGTGGCGGCCCGGCCATTTATTTACAAATCATACCTTGCAAAACCCGGCACACTACCTTAAGTAGGGCGCGTTAAGTACGCTTTCTTTGAAGTTTCCGACTCCGCAGCGCAGATCGTCGATTTC
>Ga0316208_1002749_pt1 | contig 13708 bp, 11 predicted proteins | sample 3monopyrite_MG_FD_204944 | JGI IMG/M metagenome (GOLD analysis project Ga0316208, IMG submission 204944) | Microbial mat bacterial communities from mineral coupon in-situ incubated in ocean water Damariscotta River, Maine, United States -... | ecosystem: Environmental > Aquatic > Marine >... | reverse complement strand
GGATTTTCTTAACGCCATTTTCATGAGGCCGATCCATACCACTAATGTGCACGGGTTTTTAATACAATCGCCATTTTTGTTTGCACCTAAAATTAGCAATACGCTAAAAATCCACCCTTGGTAATATGGAGTTATAGATTTCGCCTTGGTTTTAGTTTCTCAGCAGACCCTAACTACTTCACCTCTTCATAATCCACGTACTCACCCCCCTCAAAGGACTTTTTGTTTTCCTTGGGATTGCTATCAACATGGACGTTTCCGTTTCGAGGTGTCCGCTTTTGTGATCCATCAGACCCGAAAGAAAGAATTTTAATTATAAATCCTCCTACTCTATAAACAGCATAAATGAATAGAACGAAGATGAGAATAACCTTAAACATATTACTTAAATCTATTTTTTAAACCTTCAGGATTTTGCCTAACGTCCCAGATGGCATGAATAATTATTGAATTTTGTGCTAATTCATAAAAAGCTCTAAAGTTCCTTTCTACAACCAACGTCCTAACATTCCCAAAGTTGGTGACGGTTCACATTTCAGCAAAAATAAGTAGTTGATCAATCCTATGATGGATTGTGGCTCGAAGTTTTTCAGGATAACGATCAGATTGGTTTTTCGTCTTCCAATAATTCAAGATTTGCTTGAGGTCAGTTTTGGCATTTTTTGACCAAACTATCCTATCCATTCTTTCGACATCTCTTTTATCTCATCATTAGAAAACACTTCGCCTCTCAAAATTTGATCCCTTGAGCTTTGAATGACTCGCCTTTCGTTTTTATAAAGTTGATACACCCCCGTTGACTGATGATTGCCAATAACATCAACAATCATCTCTAAGAATTTTTCGTCAGTTATTCCGTCAATTTCAGCCTTGAGTTTTTCTTTTATTGTGATCATAGTTACAATTTAGGAAATTATTAAGGAAAAGTGTTTCATTGTTTAAATGGAAAAAACAAGACCCTCAACTAAGCTTCCTATGGAAGGCTTAAAACCTACTTACTCAAGTATAAGTTTCGTCTGGAGTAAATATCCATAAAAGGGCATCCAACTTATTATTAATAGAACAACTCAACATTGCCTTATATTTGAGTCAATGGAATTTCCAAAGTATAATAAAGTTGAAATCCGGCGAAAAAAATGGAGGGGAAAATGGTATTATGCCATTAAAGATATCGTCAAGGCATTAATGGACACCCCCAACACCAAAGGCTACCTCAAAGATTTGAGGAATAGAAAGCCGAAATTGAAAAAGGATTGGGATAAACTAACGAAGCAAATTTTACTTCCAACTAATAGGTACAATCAGCACGTTCGGAGTGCACATGCCGAAAACTTAAAAAAAATCGTTGAATTTATTCCTTTCAAAAAAAAGGAGGAATTTTTTGTCTGGCTCGATCGTGTAGATCATGAATAATCCAACCTACTTACTCAAGTACAAGTTTCGTCTGGAGTAAATATCCATAAAAAAGTCATCCATCAAATCGTCGATAAAGTAGATGGCCTCTCCTGTGGATTTCATTTCAGGCCCTAGTTCTTTGTTCACATTTGGGAATTTGTGAAACGAGAAAACAGGCTCCTTGATTGCGTACCCTTTCTTCACCGGCTTGAAATCAAAGTCTTTCACTTTCTTCTCCCCAAGCATCACTTTAGTGGCATAGTTCACATAAGGCTCTTGATAGGCCTTGCAAATGAAGGGCACAGTTCTGGACGCTCGTGGGTTTGCTTCGATGATGTAGACCTTGTCATCTTTTATGGCAAACTGGATGTTTATCAATCCAACCGTTTTTAAAGCAATGGCTATTTTCTTGGTGTAAGCCTCAATTTGCTGAATAACAAAATCTCCTAGATTGTAGGGTGGCAACACGGCGTAGGAATCACCAGAGTGGATTCCAGCAGGCTCGATGTGCTGCATGATCCCGATAATGTAGACGTCCTCTCCGTCACAAATGGCATCTGCTTCTGCTTCAATAGCTCCTTCTAAAAAATGATCCAACAGAATTTCACCATCCAATTTGTCTTTGATGATGTTCACCACGTGCTGCTCCAGTTCCGTCTCATTGATCACGATTTTCATGGACTGACCACCAAGCACGTAGCTCGGACGAACGAGAAGCGGGAAACCCAATTCCTTGGACAATTCCACTGCAGATTCGGCATCCTCGATGGTACCGTAGGGTGGATACGGAATGTCATTTTCTTTTAACAGATCAGAGAATCTTCCACGCGCTTCAGCCAAGTCAAGTGCTTCAAAACTTGTCCCGATGACCTTGATTCCATAGCGCTCCAGCTTCTCAGCAATTTTGAGAGCCGTCTGTCCACCAAGCTGCACAATTACACCTTCTGGCTTTTCGTGCAAGATGATATCGTAAATATGCTCCCAAAATACAGGCTCGAAATAGAGTTTGTCAGCCACATCAAAATCCGTGGAAACGGTCTCTGGGTTGCAATTGATCATGATGGTCTCATAACCACATTCTTTTGCAGCCAATACACCATGTACGCACGAATAATCAAACTCAATCCCCTGACCAATCCTATTGGGGCCAGAGCCAAGCACAATGATTTTTTTCTTGTCACTTGCTACCGATTCATTCTCCTCACCGAAAGTCGAATAATAATAAGGTGTTTGTGCTTCGAACTCCGCAGCGCAGGTATCCACGAGTTTGTACACTCGCTTGATTCCCATCTCATTTCGTTTGTTGTAAACTTCGCTTTCGAGGCATCCAAGCAAATGCGCCACTTGCCGATCGGCGTATCCCTTTTTCTTAGCGTCGCGCATCATCGCTGAGCTGATGGTCTCAATGGTGTCTTGCTGAATTTCTTTTTCGAATAATAGTAGTTCTTCAATCTGCGTCAAAAACCACGGGTCAATTTTAGTGAGGTTGTGAATGGTTTTGAACGGAATGCCAAGTTTGAAAGCATCATAGATATGAAATAATCGATTCCAACTTGGGTGTTCAAGGCTTTCAAGGATGGCCGCCTGATCCTTCAACTCCCTACCATCAGCACCTAGTCCATTTCGTTTGATCTCCAATGATTGGCAAGCCTTCTGAAGGGCTTCTTGGAAATTCCGACCAATTCCCATCGCCTCGCCAACGGATTTCATTTGAAGACCCAGGTGTCGATCTGACCCTTTGAATTTGTCAAAATTCCATCGGGGTACCTTCACGATCACGTAATCAATGGATGGCTCAAAAAAGGCAGATGTCGTTTTAGTGATTTCGTTGCGAAGCTCATCCAGGTTGTAACCAATGGCCAACTTTGCAGCGACCTTGGCAATTGGGTATCCGGTGGCTTTTGATGCAAGCGCAGACGAACGAGAAACCCGTGGATTGATTTCGATTCCTATAATTTCCTCCGTCTCGGGATTCACTGAAAATTGCGCATTGCATCCTCCAGCAAAATGCCCAATTCCGTTCATCATCAGCTTAGCCAAATCGCGCATCTTTTGATACACCGTGTCGGAGAGTGTCATGGCTGGAGCTACTGTAATCGAGTCGCCCGTATGCACACCCATTGGGTCAAAATTCTCAATCGAGCAGATGATAATGATATTGCCAAGATTGTCACGAAGAAGCTCCAATTCGTATTCCTTCCATCCCAGAATACTTTGCTCAATCAACACTTCATGGATCGGAGATGCCTGAAGTCCGGCATTCAGTGCTTCATCAAATTCTTCTTGATTGTGAACGAACCCTCCTCCAAATCCCCCCAATGTATAGGATGGCCGAATCACCAACGGAAAGCCTATTTTTTGCGCTATTTCTTTTCCGGTAAGGAATGAAGTGGCTGTCTCCCCCTTGCACACCCCCACGCCAAGCTCGTGCATTTTGAGTCTAAATTTTTCCCGATCCTCGGTGGTCTCAATCGCATCAATATTTACGCCGATCATCTTCACATCGTATTTCTGCCAAATTCCAGCTTTGTCACATTCGATGGCCAGGTTCAATGCGGTTTGCCCTCCCATGGTGGGTAGCACCGCATCAATGTTCTGCTCTTCTAATATTTCTCGAATGGATTGCTTAGTCAGCGGCTTGAGATAAATATGGTCTGCCGTGACCGGATCGGTCATAATTGTAGCAGGATTGGAATTAATTAGGGTGACTTCAATGCCCTCTTCACGTAGTGATCTGGATGCCTGAGTCCCTGAGTAGTCGAATTCACACGCTTGGCCAATGATGATTGGGCCACTCCCAATGATGAGGACGGATTTTATGGATTGATCTTTAGGCATGGATAGTGGTTATGAAGGGAGGCATAAATTGTGGCGAATTTAATATAGATGAGTTGGTTTTTCGATGGATAGCGAAAGTAGTTTTTGAAAAGTGAATTATCGATTCGCATTCCATCCACATTGAGCTAAATTCGCACTCATGAACGTCCGGATTCCCGATCATATTTCTACACTTAAGAGTTATCATCCAGGCAAGTCCATTGCACAGCTCAAAGAAGAATTTGGTTGGAAGCGAATGGCTATCCTTTGGAACAATGAGAATACACTTGGCTATTCGCCAAGATCACAGGCTTCCGTGATGGAGGCCTATGAAAAAATCAATTACTATCCCGACCCGTTCAGTACCGATCTAAAAAGGAGGCTTGCACTAAAGTTTGGAAAAACCCCCGAAGAGATCATAATGGGAAATGGATCTGAATCCATCCTTATGTTGGCTATCAGAGGCCTGTGTTCTGGTGAGGACGAGTTCCTGACTTCTCGAGGGAGTTTTTTGATTATTTATAATTGGGCAAAAATCAATAATGTGAGATGTGTCTCCATGCCCATGACCGATGGGTATGCCTTTGATTTGGATGCCATCAAAAGCAGGATCAATAGAAATACCAAAATCATCTATCTGGCCAATGTGAATAATCCGACAGGCACGATGATTTCTAAGTCCGACTTAAAAGCATTCATTCAGTCAATTCCTGATCATATTTTGGTGATAGTGGATGAGGCCTACTTCGAATTTTCGGTAGCACTCTCGGATGACTATCCAAATTCACTCACCTTCGATTTTCCAAACGTTTTGACTTTGCGTACTTTCAGTAAAGCTTACGGGATAGCAGGTGTAAGACTTGGGTATGGTATTGGTCATCCAAAAGTGATAGACGCCATGACCAAGTCAAAACTGACTTTTGAACCCTCCACGCTGGCGCAAGCAGCAGGGATTGGGGCACTTCAAGATGAGGAATTTCTGGAAAGAACAATAGAGAACAATACAAAGGGGCTCAACTATTTCTATACCGAATTTGAAAAACTAGGTGTGAAATATATCCCATCTTACGGCAATTTTGTGATGACCGTTTGGCCTTCCAAGGAGCAAGTGACTGAGGTATTCAACAAACTGATGAAACGCGGGGTACTTGTTCGCCCATTGGCTGGTAACCTGGAGCATTGCATCAGAATATCTGTCGGACGACCAGATGAAAATGAGTGGTTGGTGGAGAATTTGGGTTAGAATTTTTTCAACAAGTCCTTTGCTTTATCTCCTCCAATCTCTTTCAAGATTCTCTTTTTGACCTTCTCCTTCTGGGCATCAATGGCTTTTTGGATTTGCTCACGTGGTACTTTTTGCTTTACACTAAAAGGAAACGGGATGGTGAATGGCAGCCCTTTTATGAATTCAATTTTTAGCCAAATTTTGCCTTTAAGTACCACATTTTCTGCTGCCAGCACTTTCTTCAATTTGTATGAAGTAGGCATTGAAAAAATTAATCGCATTTCACCTTCGGAATTGGGGCCAACATTCAGGATGCCGTCATGGATCACTCGAACAATATTGGTGTCATCCAGATACGCATCAAAATAAAGCGAATCCAATATTACCTGATGAGGATTGGGATTGGTCACGCCCATGGTCGCTACGAAATCCAAATTGGAGAAATCCACATCAAATTTCAAATCTTTGATATCCTTAAGTAGCGGGACCACTTCCTTGCCTGGCTTCTTGAAATTTATCTCCTTGGCGGAGTTGGCAAGTCGAACTATTTCATCGAAATCAATATTTTCAACATCGACCCTTTTAAGATCGTATGTACACTTGCCAAGCAACTCACGCGACTTTACCTGGTCACTGATCGATGCACATCCGCTAAAAATAAGTATAGAAAATATCCAGAAGGTCTGTCGAAAATTAAAATTCATAATAAAAGGTTTTTGTGAATTTACACCCAAATGAATAAACCGACTAGCCGCAGGGTAAGGTAATCGTAAATGTAGAGCCTCTCTCTATCTCGCTATCAAGAGCCACCGTTCCTTGTAGTTTTTCAACGGCTCTGTTTAGAATATATAGTCCTAGGCCCGATCCAACCACCTGTTTGTTGGCTCGATAAAACATCTCGAAGATATTTTTTCCCGTGTCCTTACTCATCCCGACCCCATTATCATCCACTACAATGATGATCTCATGGTCATTCTTCGAAATATTAACCTTCACAAAAGGATTTGATTGATCCACTCTTGCGTATTTGATCCCGTTCTCAATCAAATTTTGAATGATGGTATTGATCAAAGCCCAAGGAGCTTTGAAGTTCATGTCAGGTTGAACCTGACTCTCAAAAGCCACCTGATTGAAATGAGGGAGTGCCTTCAATGACCCCAAGCATTCTTTCACGATTTCTTCAAAATTGATATCCTGAATCGCCTCATCCTCATGTGTAATTCGCGTCAAATTAATCAGCTCATCCAGAATGTGATTCATACGATAAACCTGATCAACCCCCATATCCATGAACCTGAGGACACCCGCATCCTTCACCTCATCTCTAATGATCGCATCTAGGCTGATCAGCGAGGTGATGGGGCCTTTGAGGTCATGCGATACTCGGTGAAAGAAAGAATCCAGCTCCTGATTTTTCCGCTCGATGATATTCATTTTTTCCTTTTGAGATTGAGCCTCCAACTCCATCGAATGCATCTGCGAAATCTCATCGTACCCCTCTATGAGTTTCGCAGTTTGCTCATTTATTACCAAAGCTTTAGCATCAATAAATTTCTCCAAGTACTCAAGAGCTACTTCGATGTTATTCTCTTTTTTGAATACAGTGTACAAAAGATAGTACGCCTTGAATACGATAATGGCCACCTTGTACGATTTAGAAAAATCCAGTGCCTTAAAAAGGTAGTCCTTGGCCTTTTCATATTCTCCACTTTCGATAAACAACGCCCCAAGCTTATGATACCCCATCCCCAATCCCAGCTTTTCCCCCATCTCCTCATGAATCCGATTTGATTCGAGAAAGTCATCTTCTGCTTTTTTATATTCACCCGTTTGGGTATAAACCTTGCCACGACCATAGAGAGAAAAAGCCAATCCGCGAGTATCTCCCGTTTGGCTTTTCATAGCAATGGCCTGCTCAATCAAAGTCATTGCTTTTTCAACTTTTCCCTGATTGAGATAAATCCCAGAAAGAGGATTGAATGCATTGGATTGCAAGTTCAAATTGTTGGCCTTGACCCCAGAATCAATGGCCTCTTCATATGATTTGATGGCGCTTTTTTGATCACCAAAATATTCGTAAATGGTGCCAATTGACTTTTGTACACGGGCAAGATTATGCTGATCATCATATTTTCGGTAAATCTTTTGACAATCAATCAAATGCACCAAACCAAGGTTGAAACTATCTGTTTTATAAAGAGTGCCTGCGATGTTATATTTTGCGTCTGCAATCCCCCTGTCATCTCCCAATTCTTCAAAATACTTGATCGCTTCCTCCGCAAGCCCAATGGCCTCTTCGTATTCTCCTCGTATCATATAAAACAAGGAAAGTTGATTTAGGCTTTTGGCAATAAGGGAGGGTTCATTGGAAGCGCGACTTAGTTCGAGTGCTTTACCCGCCAACTCAACGCTTCTTGCCAATGAATGCACACGTAAAGCATACGCCTCATCCAATAGATGCGTGACTTTTTCTTCTATTCCCGTTGCGGTTTTATCCATAATTGAGGAATTGTCAGAGTGTCCGACAATTTGCCAGTAGGCAATTTATGTATTATCAATTGATAATACTTACCTGATTACGCACAAATATGTACTTATACTTGTATTATTTTGGATAATTCATTGGTAATGTGTCGATGGACGCAAGTCATGAGGCCAGCTGCCTAACTCAGCAATAGACCGGATGATCTAATGCACTTTGAATTTCAACAATTGCCTGCTTATATCTAAACATCTTCAGATGGTTCAACACTACCTGCTTTCGCTCTGGGTCGATTGACGAAATTTTTGAGGTGATAAACTCTACTTCTTTAATATCCATAGCCATTGGATTTGATTCATGTGTAAAACAAAATATCATCCGTTTCAACCACAAATAAAATTGAATATTTCTAATAATTTCTTGCATAATTAGGTGGTAATGCTTAGCCTGAATTACTACTTTCACCTATTGCTCTTATGGGTAAGTACCTACCTAGAGAGGAGGGAGGTGTTTCGATGAGAACCTTTGACTGCCAAAATGGGAATTTGACCGTCCGTCCGAATTTCGTTTCATTCCGTCTGATAAATACAAAATTAAACTTACTTTGCATCCAAACGAATCACACTTGGACTTACTGCAGATTAACAACATTTCGAAAGCGTACAGTGCGCATCAGGCACTGAAAAACGTGAGTATTTCTATTCCCGATCAAAGCATTTTTGGTTTACTTGGCCCCAACGGAGCTGGCAAAACCACCCTCATCCGAATCATCAATCAGATCATCGACGCAGATGAGGGAGTGGTTCTGATTAACAATGAACCGCTGACTCCTGCTCATGTTCGAGCCATTGGCTACCTGCCTGAGGAAAGAGGGTTATACAAAAAAATGAAGGTGGGAGAGCAATTGACTTACCTTGGTCAACTAAGAGGCCTTTCGGCTAAAGAGGCCAAGCAGAGAGGGGTAGAATGGTGTAAGAAACTAGACATATCTGAGTGGTGGGGAAAAAAAGTCGAGGATCTCTCGAAGGGCATGGCACAAAAAATCCAGTTCATTGCGACCGTACTCCATGAACCGAAGCTGATCATATTAGATGAGCCCTTTTCTGGGTTTGACCCTGTCAATGCCGAGATGATCAAAGACGAAATATTGGAACTCCGTGACAAAGGAAGTACCATCATTTTTTCAACCCATAGAATGGAATCTGTCGAGGAGCTTTGCGACCATATCGCCTTAATAAATAATGCCAGTAAGATTCTTGATGGAAAGAAAATTGATGTGAAGAAAGCTCACAAGGATGGATCATTTTTGGTGGAGTACAAAGGCACACTCAGTAGTATGCCAGGAATTGAAATTCTGGGATCAGAAGAAACCGATTTTGGCCTGACTAGATGCACCCTGAAAAGTGATTCAAATCAAAATCCCAACGACCTTATCAATCAGCTCATCAATCAGGTCGAGGTACATTCCTTTATTGAAAAGATACCATCGATCAACGACATTTTTATATCTAAAGTTAAAGGAGGCGATCAAGTAATTGCGGCTGTTTAACCAAATACAAAACCTAATTAACGGCCTTTGAATGTGTCGTTAAAAATTAAGACTATCACATGAATAATATCTGGCTAATCATCAAACGAGAGTACCTGTCAAGAGTAATGAAGAAGTCCTTCATCATCATGACATTTCTGGCACCCTTGATTTTTGTAGGTGTTTTTGCACTGATCGGCTATCTCTCGTCCAGAGGGGGCGAAAGTAAGACCATTGAAATATTAGACCAAAGCGGACTGTTTCTGGACACTTTTGAGTCTGACTCCACAGATGATGAACAATATGTCTATGTCAATTTTTCTTTGGACTCAGCGAAGAGCAGAGTGAGCGCCAAAATAATTGATGGCCTTGTGCTAATCCCAGAAATGAATAATCTGGATAGTGCTTCTGGGGTCACAATCTATGCCCCCGGGAATCCAAGCATTAAACTTACATCCTTTGTAGAAAGGCTAATTGAGAAAAAAATTGAAGACATAAAGCTAAAACGCTCCGGTCTCGACTCGGCCATCATCGCAAGTTTGGATGCTGACATTAACATATCCTCTATCAATCTCACTGACTCTGGAGAAGAAAAGCAGAGTAGCTCAAAGGCCGCTACTGTGGTGGGATACATTTCTGCTTTCATGATTTACATGTTTGTTTTCATTTATGGAGCGCAATGTATGCGTGGAGTTATTGAGGAAAAGACAAGCCGAATTGTAGAGGTCATCCTTTCGTCCACCAAATCATTCCATCTTATGATGGGGAAAGTAATTGGAATCGCGTCGGTAGGACTCACTCAATTTGCCATGTGGATCATTTTGTCCATGGTTCTGGGTACTGTAGGACTCAGTCTAGCCGGATTTTCCGATATGCAAGAAATGAAAGCATCACAAGCCGCCTCAGGAAATGAAATGGTGGAAGTCCTAACGGCTCTTGAATCCATAGATGTCTCCACAACGGTCTTCGCTTTCGTTTTCTTTTTCCTTGGAGGCTACTTATTATATGGGGCTCTGTTTGCAGCCGTAGGATCTGCTGTGGATAGTGACGCTGATGCGCAGCAGTTTATGTTCCCTATCACCATTCCCTTGATTGCTTCTATCGCTTCTTTAGGTGTCGTTCTTGTGGAGCCAAACGGGAGTTTTGCTTTCTGGATGTCCATGGTGCCCCTCACCTCACCCGTCGTGATGATGATGCGCGTGCCTTTTGGAGTACCCATGTGGGAGCTTGCCTTGTCGATGGCTTTGCTGGTCGGTGGTTTCATTTTCACGATCTGGCTCGCAAGCAGAATTTATCGAGTAGGCATCTTGATGCATGGCACTAAAGTCAATTACAAGGTTTTGGCCAAGTGGTTCTTTCAAAAGAATTAGCACCACCAGTGGGTTTTATATACCTGACGGCCACCGATGATTAAATTTACGATTCATGCCTCTTGACCTACATACTTGGCTTGGCGGTTATTGATTAACTTTCCCATCACATAGACAGCAACGTGGGAAAATTCAAAGAAGTGACAGCCTTACAACTCAGACCTGGTAACCCAAGTCGCAAGTGGCTGACTTTTGCTATTGCCTTCTGCATAAGTGTTGGTTCGATCATCTATACCAATATGCTCGTGCAACAAATTGAAGAGCGCGAAAGAAATCAAATCGAACGCTACGCTCATACGCTAGAATATCTGGCCAACGAAAATGACAATCCCAATGTCATCCTCCTACTCGATGAAATAATCCTTTCCAATGAAACCATTCCAGTAATCCTCACGGATAAGAATGAAACTCCGGAACAATTCCGTAATCTCCCAAAGGCAGAGGAGGAATCAGATACGGAGAAAAGACAATTCTATCTCAGAAACGTGTTGGAAGAAATGCGAAATCAACATGAGCCCATACAGATTACCCTTCAGGTGTCCGAAGAAGTTTATGGAATCAAGTACGTTTTTTATAAAAATTCCATCCTGCTCACTCAGCTAGCCTACTATCCCTACGTACAGCTCACCATTATTGGAGTGTTTGTTGTAGTCGCCTTTTTGCTATTCAATTACTCTCGAGCGGCAGAACAGAATCGAGTTTGGGTTGGTCTGGCAAAAGAAACTGCCCATCAGTTGGGGACGCCTCTGAGTTCGCTTATGGCCTGGTCAGAATATTTTAAGACGAGTTACCCTGACCAAATTGAGGTGCTGAAGGAGTTTGACAAGGATGTGAAAAGTCTAGAGACAATTACTGAACGGTTTTCGAATATTGGCAGTGAGCCTAAGTTGAAAAAAGAAAATGTAATTGAGACCGTCGAGGAAATCGTTTCCTATTTGAGCAAAAGGCTCTCGACAAAAATCAGTCTCAGTATTGAGGCATTTCCAACGAGAGACATCCATGCAAATCTGAACGCCTCTCTTTTTGCCTGGGTAATAGAAAACCTCTTAAAAAATGCTGCCGATGCTATGGGTGGCAAAGGAGCCATTGATATCAAAATCATGAAGGTGAGCGAGGGGGTAGCCATTGATATCTCCGACACAGGCAAGGGAATGACCAAGTCAAAAATGTATCAAATTTTCAGGCCAGGATTCACAACAAAAAAACGAGGTTGGGGACTTGGGCTTGCCTTAGCCAAACGAATTATTGAAAACTATCATAAAGGGAAGATTTTTCTGAAATCCTCCGAAATCAATGTTGGAACGACATTCAGAATTCTTCTAAATGATGAAGAAACGACATCCTCCTAGCGAAGCAGATTTATTTCCTATTTCAGCCTTTTAGCTTCCGCATTTTTGCTTTAATTTCGCAGCAAATTTACAACAACACCAAATTTTGAATAATGGCTAACAAAGGCAAAATAACCCAGATCATCGGTCCAGTGGTTGATGTCTCTTTCAACGCAGAAGGCGCAAAACTTCCTAAAATCATGGATGCGCTCAAGGTATTGCGCCCTGATGGAGTGGTGGTAATCCTCGAAGTGCAGCAACATCTTGGTGAAGACACAGTTCGTACCATTGCCATGGAAGCCACAGATGGCTTGAAGAGAGGAACAGAAGCCGAAGACCTTGGTGCTCCAATCAAAATGCCCATTGGAGAAAACATCAAGGGACGTCTTTTTAATGTGATCGGTGATCCTATTGATGGCATGGAGGCACTGGATAAATCAAATGGTCTTCCGATTCACCGCGAAGCACCTAAATATGAAGATTTGTCGACAGCCACTGAGGTTCTTTTCACAGGAATCAAAGTGATTGACTTAATCGAGCCTTACGCAAAAGGAGGAAAAATTGGCCTCTTCGGTGGTGCTGGTGTTGGTAAGACCGTATTGATACAGGAATTGATCAACAACATTGCGAAGGGTCACGGTGGACTTTCTGTATTTGCAGGAGTTGGTGAAAGAACCAGAGAAGGTAATGACCTTCTTCGAGAAATGATCGAGGCAGGCATCATTGATTATGGTGATGCCTTCAGAGAATCCATGAAAGAAGGTGGATGGGATTTATCGAAGGTAGATAGAGCCAAACTAAAAGAGTCAAAAGCAACTTTTGTGTTTGGTCAAATGAACGAACCTCCTGGGGCACGTGCTCGAGTGGCACTTTCAGGATTGACCGTCGCAGAGCATTTCCGAGATGGAGATGGCGAAGGTCAGGGAAAAGACATCCTTTTCTTCGTTGACAATATTTTCCGATTCACACAAGCAGGATCAGAAGTGTCAGCACTTTTGGGACGTATGCCTTCTGCTGTGGGTTACCAACCTACCTTGGCAACAGAGATGGGGCTAATGCAAGAAAGAATTACTTCCACCAAGCGAGGATCGATTACATCGGTACAAGCAGTATATGTACCTGCGGATGACTTAACTGACCCGGCACCAGCGACCACCTTCTCTCACCTAGATGCGACGACCGTACTTTCAAGAAAGATTGCGGAATTAGGCATCTACCCTGCGGTGGATCCTTTGGACTCTACTTCTAGAATTTTGAGTGCTGATGTAGTTGGTGAAGAGCATTATGATTGTGCACAGCGAGTAAAGGAGATTCTTCAGCGATACAAGGAGCTTCAAGATATCATCGCTATTCTGGGTATGGACGAATTATCTGATGAAGATAAGGAGGCCGTTCACAGAGCGCGACGAGTGCAGCGATTCCTTTCACAGCCCTTCCATGTTGCGGAAGCGTTTACAGGACTTTCAGGCGTTTTGGTGGACATTAAGGATACGATCAAAGGCTTCAATATGATTATGGATGGTGAATTGGATCATTTGCCTGAGACAGCCTTCAACTTGGTTG
>Ga0316208_1002746_pt1 | contig 13715 bp, 15 predicted proteins | sample 3monopyrite_MG_FD_204944 | JGI IMG/M metagenome (GOLD analysis project Ga0316208, IMG submission 204944) | Microbial mat bacterial communities from mineral coupon in-situ incubated in ocean water Damariscotta River, Maine, United States -... | ecosystem: Environmental > Aquatic > Marine >... | reverse complement strand
AAATATTTCCGAACTCCTTTTCATTATAGTTAAACCACTTAAATTATCAATAAAAAAACGGAATGTTATAAATAATTTGCAGTTATAAAAAATGTAATAATGCTTGATTAATGTTTTACTTTTTCAATTCAAAAAGTCAATCAAAAAATGAATGATTTCTTACTTACTGTATCTTTTAGTGCATTCATATTTTTCTCAAACTCGCAAAACGCAAGTGTAGAAAAATCTACCTTCGGAATTCAAACAGGTTTTTTGGTAATTTGATCTAAACTATATAATTTCATTGCTTTACGTAATTAATTGGGTCTAGATACAGGTCTTTGGGGAGGAGGTATTTATGACAAAACTGGTTTTATATTAGTGCCTGCAATTACTTTAGAACCGCGTTGGTATTACCATCTCAATAAAAGAGAATGCAAATCGAGACGCATCGATGGTAATAACGGAAACTATTTCTATAAAAACGATTTGTCATCCAGATATTATTGTTCTCTATAATACTAATTTAGACAACATCAATTTTATTAGTGATATATCTATAATTCCGACTTGCGGAATTAGAAGGAATGTTGGAAATCATTTTACATACGAAACCGGTATTGGAGTTGGATACGTACACTATTTTGAGGAAGAGACTATAATTATAAATGATGCAAGTGGAGCTGCTATAAATCTACATTTAAGAATTGGTTACAGATTTTTGATTCTTTTTCTGGAAATCATTAAACCTCAACTCAAAATAATATTGTAAACACTCCTACTTGTTACATTTATCAATGCTCTTTCTTTCTTTATTTTTGTTTTAAAATCAAATAAGACAGAATTTTAATGATCGGCAGTAATATATAGATCATAAATGGTAACAATAGGAGATCACAAAATAAAACGCCAAAGAATTTAAACTTTGGCGTTTTAACTTGATGTTAAATAACACTAACTAAAAAGCATCAAGATTTACATTTTAAAGGTCATTACTGGTAAGGTTGAATGATTTGCAATATCTTCAGAAATACTGCCTTCAAAGAAATGTGCTAACCCTTTTCTACCATGAGTAGCCACAGCTATAACATCTGCTCCAGTAAGATTAGCAAAGTTCAAAATTCCTTTTTCTACGGAGTAATCTGAAACCACATTGACATTAGACAGATTTTCTAAATCGCCATCTGCTTTTTTCAAAAAATTAGAAACGAGTTTATCTATTTCAGATGAACTTTTAAAGTTACCATCTGGAGAATTTACATAGACTAGATGCATTTTTGCACCAAGTTTTTCAAATGTTTTTTTTGCTTTTAGGTAAGATGATACAGCGTCTTCAGAGAAATCACTAGCAAACACTCCGTTTTCAAAATCAAACAAGATAGGGTTGTGCTTTATGATTAAAACTGGTATTTCAGAATGTCTAACTACTTTCTCAGTATTAGATCCCACTAAGACTTCTTTAATTCCGCTTACGCCATGAGATCCCATAACAATTAAATTGGCATCATTCTCCTTAGCAACATCATTGACTTCGCTCCACACTTTAAAGTGCTTAATAATAGGTGTAACATTAATACCTTCTAAATAAGGCTTGTCTAAAAAGGTTTCAATTTTTTTTTCGGCAAGTTTTAAATAAAACACAGCTTCTTCATTAAGAGAATCATTTCCTGCTGTTAAGATAGCATCAGATAATTCTAACATGTGCAAAACTATAAGTTCAGCTTCATATTTCTTAGCTATATTAGAAGCAGCTTCTAGTGCAAATTCTGAATGTTCTGAGAAGTCTATGGGTACAATAATTCGTTGCATAATGTTGTTTGTTTTTAAATTGTCATTGAAAATAATTGGGTGTCAGGCTTTTTACGTTGTAACAACAAATCGAAAGCCATACATATATTTCTAATAAAAGGTTTCCCTTTATCAGTTACGCTAACTTGCTTTCTTTTAAACTCAAGTAATCCGTCTTGTTCGAATTCTTTAAGTTTTATAAGGACTTCTTGTAATTCTGGGAAGGTCATTTTTTCATTTAACCAAGAGGTTTTAAAATGACACATAAGATTTAAAATGTGCTGTCTAATTACCAAATCCTCATCGCTTAACATATGACCTCTATAAACCGGAATAATCCCTTCTTCAATTAAATGATAATAGTCTTCTATAGATTTTACATTCTGTGCAAACCCATACCAACTATCACTAATGGAAGATACACCTATACCAATCATGGCTTGGGTTTTTGAAGCCGTATAGCCCATGAAATTTCGATGTAAGGTTTGGTTTTGCATTGCTTTATAAAGTGAATCCTTTTTTAAGGCAAAATGATCCATCCCTATTTCTATATAACCAGCCAATTCTAAAAGGTGTTTCCCTGTTTCATATTGTTGACGCTTAGAGTCACCTGAAGGCAAATCTTCATCTTTAAAACCACGTTGTCCATTTCCTTTTATCCAAGGTACATGTGCATAACTGTAAAATGCTATACGATCTGGCATTAAAGATTCGGTCTTCTTAATAGTTGTAATGACATTAGCTTCTGTCTGAAATGGTAACCCGAAGATAATATCATGCCCTATTGATGTATAACCTATCTCTCTTGCTAATTCGGTTGCACGTTTTACATTTTCAAAAGGCTGTACGCGATTAATCGCTTTTTGAACTTTCAAATTATAATCTTGTACACCATAACTTACACGTCTAAAACCTAAGTCGAATAGGGTTTGTAAGTGGGATTCGGTTGTATTATTAGGATGACCTTCAAAACTAAATTCATAATTTTCAGCAAGTTCTGAGACCTTTAAAAGTTCAGAAATTAAAAATTTTAAGTTTTCTGGTGAAAAAAAAGTAGGTGTTCCACCTCCAAGATGCAATTCTTTAATCTTTGGTTTTACACCAAATAAATTTCGATATAAACTCCATTCTTTTATAAGTGCTTTTATATAAGGCAACTCTACTTCGTGACGTTTGGTAATACGTTTGTGGCAACCACAAAAGGTGCACAAACTTTCGCAAAAAGGTAAATGCAAGTATAAACTAAGCCCTTCGTTTGTATTACTTTCTTCAAAAGATTGCCGTACAGAATTCTTCCATTGTTGCAGTGAAAACGTATTGACATCCCAATACGGCACCGTAGGATAACTCGTATAGCGTGGACCTGCAACGTTGTATTTATTTACTAAAGAATGACACATACCTTTGAATTGATACTCAAAATTACTAGTAAGCCATGGTTTAAAACATGATATTTGTCATATCCACTATAAAAGAAGCTATGAAGAATGCGTTTCGAACTTGCATGAACGCTTTTATCTACTTAACTTTACTACAAACTAAAAATAACTGGCAATGAAAAACTTAAAATTAATAGCACTTGCTCTTTCTGTTGTATTTGCAACGTCTTGTAAAGAGAATAAAACCGAAACTGAAGACACTATAAAAACTGAGATAGAAGAGATTGTAAAAGAAAATTCTACGGAGAAAAAATTATCGATTACGCTCTCCCCAAAAAGTGATAGTAATGTAGAGGGTACTATTAATTTTACTGATAAAAATGGGTTGGTAACTATGGTTGGTACTATTACAGGATTAAAAGAAGGTGAGCATGCGATTCATATTCACGAAAAAGCAGATTGCTCTTCGGTAGATGGTAAATCTTCTGGTGGACATTGGAATCCTACAGTACAACCTCATGGTGCTTGGGGAGATGCAACAGGTTACCACAAAGGTGATATTGGCAATTTTAAAACCAATGCTAATGGTAGAGCGACAATAACAAAAACAACAGACGAATGGTGTATAGGTTGTGGTGATGACACTAAAGATATATTAGGGAAAGCTGTTATTGTACACATTGGTGTGGATGATTTAAAATCGCAACCATCTGGTGCTGCTGGTGCTCGTGTTGGTTGTGCCGGAATAATTGAATAAATAACTAACAGTTAGGACCATCGAGTAATAAGTTTTCTCATTTATGTGAAAAATCCTAACAAAACTTAGGTTATAGTTAATATACCAGAGCCTACCGTTTGAAGTTAAAACCAAACAAAGAAAAGCTATATTAAATTTGAAACCACTTTGTGAAGACTTGGTGGTTTTTTTTAATTAAGATAATACTGTTTTACTATTTGCTTATTGTACCTTAATAGTTTCGAAACCATTAGTGATATGGACTTTTCATACACTAAACGTGTATATGGATATTTGATACTATACCATTTTTTATAAGCCAAATATAGAAATCAAAGATTTTACATTCATGTTATTCTACTTACGTATATTTATGTGTTAGAACCAATTATGAAAAATTTACTTGTACTTTTTTCTATATTATTCTTCAGCTATCCTTTGCTTGTGTTTGCCAAATGTTCCTTTAATTGACAGAGCTGAGAATGCGGATTTTTATTGCTAAAGACAAGATTCTGAAAGTTACAGTTAACAAAGAAAATGAAGGTCTACACGACATTGAAATAGAAATTATTCACCTTTTCAAAGGAGAAAATATATCCAAATTAAAAATTTATAGCGCTCTGAATAGTAGTTATCAATTTTTTACACCAGAAAAATACTGCTTGGGTAATTTTTGTAACTAAAGACGAAAAAGGGAAATTAGGTTTTGGATACTGATCTTGAGCAAAGCAAATAGATAGAAAATTTGATTCTGAAAGATATCCTCATGTTGTATTTTCCTAAAATTAGTTGACAAAATTAAACAGTTATGTATTTATTTAAAATGAAAAAATAAAATTATGAAAGGAGACTATTACAAAACGAAAGAATCTGTAGTTGAATATATACAATTGGCTAAAGATGTTAATGGAAAGGAACTAATTGAAAAACTCGAACTGGTTTTACCTTCTCAGTCATCGCTACTTGAGATTGGTTCTGGGCCAGGAACAGATTGGGAAATTCTGGATAAACCATACAAAGTTGTAGGATCTGATAATTCAAATGAATTTCTGAAGCACTTAATATCTAAATATCCAAATGGTAAATTTCTTAAATTAGATGCAATCTCTTTACGAACGAATAAGAAGTTTGATGGAATTTATTCAAACAAAGTTATGCACCATTTAACGGATATTGAATTGGCAGATTCAATTAAAAGACAACATAAAATTCTCAATTCAAATGGTATCGTTTGTCATTCTTTTTGGAAAGGTGATGGTTCTGAAATTTTTAAAGGTCTTTTTGTTAATTATCATAATAAAGTAAATCTCATGGAGTTTTTTAAGGGGTATTTCGAGATTCTTTCAATCGAATACTATAAAGAGTTTGACAATGAAGATTCACTTTTACTATTTGGAAGAAAAAAATCACAACATTAAAACAAATCAAAGTGTTAAAACCTATTGGCTTTCAAATTTATATAAACTTGGTAAACTTATTTTAAAAATAACAGCCAATAATCTAATGGTTATTACCACAGTTAAAGCAATAACAAAAATTAGGTTTTCGTCACCTATAAACTCTCGCAAAACAAAATAAGTTACACCACCAAAGATACAAGCCGTTGCATAAATTTCTTTTCTAAATATCACAGGGATTTCGTTACACAAAATATCACGTATTACACCTCCAAAACATGCTGTTATTGTTCCTAAAGCAATACAAATAATAGGATTTAACCCTATGTTTAAACCTTTTTCAATTCCAATAATAGTATATAAACCAATACCAATGGTATCAAATAAAAACAAGGAACGTCTTAGGTGTTTTAATTGGTTTCTAAATATTACTGCAACTAAAGCAGCAGCAGCAATCACATATATAAAAGTCATATCTGTCATCCAAAAAACTGGTGTAGATCCAATGAGTAAATCGCGCAATGTACCACCACCAACTGCCGTAACAAAGGCAATAATAAATACTCCAAAAGGATCCATGCGTTTACTCATAGCGACTAAAACACCAGAAATAGCAAAAGCTATCGTTCCTAAAATATCAATAACTTGTATGAACATTTTTCTTAATTTGTCATTCCGCACTTGATGCGGAATTTGTTTTTATTTAAAATACGACTGTCATATTGAGCGCAGTCGAAATGCTATGAAAAATTATTTATTAATGAGATCCCGAAACGAGTTCGGGATAAGCGATTCGCACAAATTTGCTAAGCAAATTTGGCTCTCTGCTTACATGTTTTGTGTATAATAGTTGTAATCTTTTATAACCTTAGCTACAAAATCAACTGGTTTTTCTTCTGTATCAACAGCCATAACTTTTGTGAGACGATGGTGTAGATTTATAATAATATTATGATTTCCTTTTCTTAAGGCTTCATCATACAAATTTTTAATGGTCTGCATATCACTGTCGTTTAATACAGTTACCTGGCTATAAGTAGGTTCATAATCAATTGGTATATTTTTTATTAAGGTATCATCGATAGTTATTTTGTGACGTTCACTAATAACTGTCGTTCCTGCTGCGATATCACCTATACGTTGCCCATTGCCTTTTAATAAAATCGTTAAAACTGCAGCTCCACCCGAAGTAAAAACCACATCTATAACACGCAAAATCCATCTTACAAAATAATTAGCAAAGCTTGGTCTAGATCCATCTAACTTTACAACACGCGTATTCATCACATTTTTCCCAACTGTTTTGCCATTCAAAAATGTTTCAAGTAAGACATAATATAAAAACGCTGGTAGAGAGACTAACAAATATACAGCCCACGAATCTCCAGGATCTAAATTTAAGGCTACTAAAAGCCAAATTGCACCTATGGCGTAAACCAAAATAACTGCACTATCAATAAGATAACCAAGCATCCTATGACCAATACTAGCTACGTTTTGATTTATACCCACATTTTGAGCAGTTTCTATTTGAAATTCATCCATATTTTCTTTTCTTTGAAAGTCTAAAGGGATTAATATATGCGCGAAGCGGCTTTTGTAAAGCAAAATAAAGATAAATGGTTAGAATTTGAAAGTGTTCTTACAAATAAAATCAATATTGATCCCGATTTGCTTTCTGATCTTTACATTGAGGTGACCGATCATTTGAGTTATGCCAAAACATTTTATAAAAATAGTAATACAGAGCGCTATCTTAATCAGTTAGCATCTAAAGCACATCAGAATATATATAGAACAAAAAAAGAACCCAAAAATAGACTCATTTCTTTTTTTAAAACAGAGTTTCCAACGATGTTCTACCAACATCATCGCGAACTTCTTATTACTTTTTTAACTTTTACACTTTTTGTTATAGTTGGTGCATTTTCTGCAGCTAACGAGGGTGACTTTGTAAGATCATTTTTAGGTGATGGTTATGTGAATATGACGCTCGAAAACATTGAGAATGGAGACCCAATGGCTGTTTATAAAGAGCAAGGTGAATTTAATATGTTTTTAGGCATTACTCTAAATAACATTAAGGTTGCACTATTTGCTTTTGCGTATGGTATCTTGTTAGGAATTGGCACATTATATATAATGATGCAAAATGGAATTATGCTTGGTAGTTTTCAATATTTTTTTTATGAAAAAGGTCTGCTTTGGGAATCTGCAAGAACAATATGGATACATGGTACTATAGAAATTTCTGTTATCATTATTGCTGCATGTGCAGGTATGGTTATGGGAAATGGCATGTTATTTACAGGGACATTACCAAGGCTCGAGTCTTTTAAACGCGGTGTTATTAATGGCTTAAAAATATTAATGAGTACCATTCCGTTTTTTATAATTGCTGGTTTTTTAGAAGGTTTTGTTACCAGACATACAGAAATGCCAGATTGGCTAGCAATACTAATTATTACGGGCTCTCTTGCACTAATCTTATTTTATTATGTTATTTACCCAATACAATTACACAAAAAATCTAAACAATTTACAGAAATTAAAAACACAGTTAAACTAACCTTAAACTAATCGAAACATGAATAGACCATATATAGAATTTAGAAAACAAAGAGATTTCAGTAGTATATTAAGTGATACTTTTGGGTTTATTAGAAATGAATTTAAACCTTTTATGAAGGCTATTTTTAATATTGCTGGGCCAGCTATTTTAGTTTTTATGCTATCACTTACCGCCTATAATTATGTAGCAGGTGATATGTTCAATTTCTCTTCATTTGGCGAACCTTCTTTTAATTCTGGTAATATATTTGTGGTTCTGATTGCTGTACTTAGTTATCTTATCTCTGGCGTAGCTGCCTATATTCTTTCTGTTTCCTCTGCCCTTTATTACATTAAATCTTATGTGGACAATAAAGGTGAAACAAACTTAACTGAGATTAAGAAAAATGTGTACAAATCTTTTTGGTCATTTCTTGGAATGAGCTTCTTAAAAGGTATAACCTTAATCATTGCTACTATGCTTTGTTTTTTACCAGTTTTATATGCTATGGTGCCAATGGCTGTTTTATTTAGCATCTATGTTTTCGAAACGAGGAGTTCTGCTACAGATGCATACAGTAAAAGTTTTAATTTGGTAAATGTAGATTTTTGGACGGCCTTTGGCACTTTCATAGTTTTAGGTATAATTTACTACCTACTCGGATTAATTTTTTCAGTTCCAACTATAATATATACACTATTAAGTTCTGGTATTTTTTCTGGCGAAATAGATCCAGCAGATATTAGTAGTTTTTCGGCTGACCCAATTATTATTTTTTTAAATGTCCTTAATACATTTTTTCAGTTTTTATTAAACATCATTCTTGTCGTTGGCGGAGCAGTCATTTACTTTCATTTACATGAAAAAACAACCTTTACAGGCACGTACGATCGTATTAGTGAAATTGGTAAAATAGAAGAATAAATGAAAGTTATTTGGTTGTTATTTTTATGTTGTTGTTTTGTGCAATTTTCTTCTGCGCAGCAAAACGAACAACCAATTAATTTTGATGACACCACATTAGAAAAACAGGTTATTTCTGAAGACCATTTAGAATCTTACAAAGCTGATAAAAATTTTAATTATTTAGAAGTTGAAGCAGAGGAAAGCTTTTTAGATAAAGTCTATCGTTGGCTTAATAATATGCTAAGGAAATTTTGGGAAGCTATTTTCGGCACAGGTACTGCAACTGGTTTTCTATATTTTGTGTTTAGGATATTGCCCTATATTTTACTTGGTTTTTTAGTATTCTTATTGATTCGATTTTTCTTAAAAGTAAACGCGAATAATTTAAGAGTTAAAGCTAAAGAAGAAGGCTCCATATTTTTTACTGAAGAAGAACAGATTATAAAAAATGAAGATATTCCTGCTTTGATAAAAGAATCCATCAATCAGAAAAACTATAGATTAGCAATCCGTTATTATTATTTATTATCTCTAAAATATCTGACTGAAAGTGATCGTATTACGTGGCAACCACAAAAGACGAACGAAGATTATATAAAAGAAATAGAAAAAGACCATTTAAAAAAAGACTTTAAAAATATTACCAGAATATATGATTATGTATGGTATGGTGAATTTAAGGTAGATGTTTTAAAGTTTGAATCTTTAAAATTGCTTTTTGAAGATTTAAATAAAAAATTACAGAGCATTGAGTAAAAAAGGAAAAATATACATAACACTTACCGTACTGACTATTTTGGCAATAGTAGCTTTAGAAATGACTAAACCCAAAGCTGTTAATTGGTTTCCTTCCTATGCTTTACATCACAAAATCCCATTTGGCTCTTATGTGTTTAATGAACAATTACAACGAGTTTCTGAAACTGTAATTTCTGTTGATAGACCACCTTTTGAATATTTAAAAAGTAATACTATATCTGGCACCTATCTTTTCTATAATGATGGTATTGCCTTTGGAAAACAAGAGCTTAATAACTTATTAGATTGGGTATCTAAAGGGAACACTCTTATTGTATCGGCAGTAGATTTTGAAAAAAAATTATTAGACACCTTACATCTCAAAACAAAATCTGTGAATATTATGGGTAATTTTAACAACGAATACCAGGTAAAACTCGTTAACCCATTATTAGATACTGAGAGCACATTTAAATTCGATAGATCAACAACATTTTTTCATTTTAATAAAATAGATACTACAAATACTACAGTAGTTGGCTTTATTGATAAATATAGAGGTGAAAACACAAGTATTAAAGACTCATTAATAAATATTATAAAACAACCTTTTGGTGGTGGTGAAATTATTCTGAATACATTTCCGCAAGCCTTTACCAATTACTTTATTCTTAATTCACCAAATCAAAATTATACTGCTGGTTTAATGTCTTATATAAATACTAATCAACCCATTTATATAGACAATTATTACAAAACCGGAAAGAAGTTTTACACTTCGCCAATGTATCTATTTTTAAGTACAAAGTCTTTAAAATGGGCATACTACATTATGCTTATTGGTGTATTAATCTATATTATTTTTGAAGGTAAACGTAAGCAACGTGCAATTCCTATCGTGAAACCTTTAAAGAATCAAACAGTAGATTTTACAAGGACAATTGCTAATATGTACTATGAAAACGGAAAACATAAAGACATTGCACAGCATAAGACTCAACACTTTTTAGAATTCATTAGAAATACGATGCACCTCAGCACATCAGAAATAAACGATAGCTTTATTAAAAACTTGGCTGCAAGAAGTAATAATAGTATTGAAGACACGCACACCTTGTTTAAACTAATTACTAGTTTAAATCAAAAATCAAGCATTAATAATACCGAATTAGAAAGACTAAACACCTTAATAGAACAATTTAAATCCAATAATTAATGGAAAACGAAGCAGTAAACGACGACTTAAATTTTGATAATAGAATTCAACTAGAAGGCTTAAAAAATGCAGTAGAAAGCATAAAAGAAGAGCTTCGAAAAGTCATTATAGGACAAGATAACTTTGTAGAGTTACTGATTGTAGCTTTGCTTGCAGATGGCCATGTTCTCATAGAAGGTGTTCCAGGTATTGCAAAAACGGTAACCGCAAAACTATTTGCAAAGGTTTTAAAAACTAATTATAGTCGTATTCAATTTACTCCAGATTTAATGCCAAGTGATGTTTTAGGAACATCGATTTTAAATATGAAATCTTCTGAATTCGAATTTAAAAAAGGGCCTATTTTTTCTAACATTGTTTTAATTGACGAAATTAATAGAGCTCCTGCAAAAACCCAAGCTGCGTTATTCGAAACCATGGAGGAGCGACAAGCCACCATAGACGGAACAACTTATAAGTTTAAAAATCCTTTTATGGTTTTAGCAACTCAAAACCCAATAGAGCAAGAAGGAACTTATGCTTTACCAGAAGCGCAATTAGATCGATTTATATTTAAAATTAAGGTTGATTATCCATCATTAGATGATGAAATAAAAATTATAGCATTGCACCATGCTAGAAAAGGTGATTTGCCACAAACTTTAATCAATGCTGTTTTAGATACTAAATCTCTTGAAGACTACAAATCCAAAACACAATCTATAGTTGTTGAAGAAAAGATTATTAAATATATCGCAGAGATTGTAACTAAGACACGTAATCATCCGCACTTATATCTAGGTGGTTCTCCAAGAGCATCAATTGCAATATTAAATACAGCTAAAGCCTTTGCAGCTATTAATGGTCGTGATTTTGTTATACCAGAGGATATTAAAAAGGCTTTAGACCCTGTACTTAATCACCGAATCATCTTAACACCAGAACGCGAAATGGAAGGCATGACTACAGAAAACGTAATTGAAATGATTGTACAATCCATTGAAGTTCCTAGATAGGCACTAGTAAACAATTACAGTAAGCAGATAAAACCATGACGTTTCTTAAATCGCTATATATACACAAACAGCTATACATTTATTTAGCAGTTACTTCAGTATGCTTTCTTTTATCCTATTGGTTGTCAGCCTTATTTTCTATCGCTTGGATTCTAACAGTCATCATATTGGTTCTGTTATTTATTGATTTATTATTACTCTATCAACCCAAAAACGCTATAAATGCTAGGCGAATTTTACCAGATAAATTTTCTAATAGCGACAATAATCCGGTGCCAATAACAATTACCAACAAGTATAGTTTTAAAACTTATGTTGATATAATAGATGAGTTGCCAGTGCAATTTCAAAAAAGAGATTTCGTATATAAAACAACACTTGGCCCAAGTCAGAATCACGATTTTGATTATATGGTAAGACCTGTTGACAGAGGTGAGTATTATTTTGGTCATCTCAATATTTTTGTGTCTTCAGTTTTAAAAATTATAAAACGAAAATATCGGTTTCAGAACGAACAAATGGTAATGGTATATCCATCAATTATTCAGATGCAGAAATATGATTTTCTAGCCATTAGTAATTCTCTGACTCAGATTGGATTGAAAAAAATTAGACGAATTGGTAATACTTCAGAATTTGAGCAAATAAAAGAATATATCTCTGGTGATGATTTTAGAACTGTGAATTGGAAAGCCACTGCAAAGCGTGCTCAGTTAATGGTTAATCAATATCAAGATGAAAAATCTCAACCAATTTATTCTATTATAGACACAGGTCGTGTTATGAAAATGCCTTTCAATGGGTTAAAACTCTTAGATTATGCCATTAATTCTGCATTAGCTTTTAGTAATGTAGCCTTAAAAAAACATGATAAAGTTGGGTTATTGTCGTTCTCTAAAAATATTGAATCATTTCTACCTGCTATCCATAAACTAACCTACCTAAATCGCATTCTAGAAACGCTATACAATATAGACACACAATTTAACGATAGTGATTTTGGACTTCTCTACGCACAACTAAAACGAAAAGTAACACATCGTAGCTTACTTTTACTTTATACTAATTTCGAACATTTAAGTGCTTTAAAGCGACAAATGCCCTATTTGCAAGCCATCTCAAAAAAACACATGCTTGTTGTGGTTCTTTTTGAAAACACAGAACTAGAAATCATTATTAAAGAGAACACTGAAGATTTACAATCGATTTACCATAAAACAATTGCAGAAAAGTTTGCCTTTGAGAAACGATTGATGGTTAAGGAACTTCAAAAGCATGGTATTCAAGCGATTTTAACTCCACCAGAAAAGTTGACGATTAATACTATTAATAAGTATTTAGAGATAAAAGCACGTGGTCTCCTATAGGCTTGTCATTTTTAATTTTCTTCTTTTCAATGAAATACTACAACTCATCCAATTAATATTACAATTCGGTAATAACAATTATTTCATCACCACAATTTGTTAGATATTTGAATCATCAATCAAAAACAAATAACCATTAAAAACTAAAACATCATGAAAAATTTAATTTTAACCTTCGCTTTAATTTTAACTTCACTTTTCAGCTTTTCTCAAGAAGATAAAGGCATCACTATTACAGTGACAATTGACAATGTAAAGAACGATATTGGCAAAGTTTTAATGTCATTACACACATCAGAAACATTTATGAAAGGTAAAGGAATAATAGATTCTGAAACAGAAATAAAAGACGGAAAAATAACTGTAACATTTGAAAACGTACTTTCTGGAGACTATGCTATAATGGCTTTACACGATGAGAATGAAAACAAACGTATGGATTTTCAAGAGAATGGAATGCCAAAAGAATCTTACGGAATGTCTAACAACGTTATGGCTTTTGGTCCACCTCAATATGATGACGCAAAATTCAAAGTAGAAGATAAAAATCTTGTATTAAACATTCGCTTCTAAAACATTACAAAGATCTATTAAAAAAAATCTGATTAAAAACAATAGACTACTATTAAGCAGCCTCTTGTTTTTAATCAGATTTTAGTTTTA
>Ga0316208_1002744_pt1 | contig 13733 bp, 14 predicted proteins | sample 3monopyrite_MG_FD_204944 | JGI IMG/M metagenome (GOLD analysis project Ga0316208, IMG submission 204944) | Microbial mat bacterial communities from mineral coupon in-situ incubated in ocean water Damariscotta River, Maine, United States -... | ecosystem: Environmental > Aquatic > Marine >... | reverse complement strand
CCAACAATGGCTATAAGTAATTGCTTGCTCTCGCCTACTTCTGAAAATCCTCGCGGATTTTCAGTTTGGTGTGTACTTGCAAAGTTAAGTGTAAACCCACGCAACTACTCATAGCCGAGACCGTTGTGCAACATTTTGAAAAAACACTGTGTACTCAAGAACTTAACGCATCAAATCTTCCTTAAGAATATATAAAATAACATAGCAGTAAAACAAGCAAATGGAACTATTCTTAGATTTTATTATAACAAGCGGTATAAGTGTATCAATATTAATCATCTTCTTATTGCTGAAATCTCAAAAAAGAAACGAATTACCGCAAAAACTGTTGGTTCTATTTTTTGGTATGCTACTGCTTTATTTCATGTATCATTACTCAACAATACACAGCATTGAAATACTTAGATACTTCACCTTTAATTTTAATGGTGTAATGCCATTGTTTTTAGGGTCAATAATTTTCTTATACGTTAAATCGTTATTTGAAGACAAACCAAATTTCCTTAAGAAAAATTCAGTTCACTTTATTCCATCAATACTATTTATTGTATTCATTTCCACCCCAATATTAATATCTCTTGAAAGAGGAGAAATGTTGTTTGATTATTTAGATACTATAGCAGAACATAGGCATTTAATGTTCTTAGTTTTTGACATAGTTTTTGTTCTCTACAGTGTCTTTACACTTATGTACTTTTTAAGATATAGAAAAACACTAAAATTAAACTTCTCAAATCTATCTGAAGAAGATTTGGATTGGATAAAATATCTATTAACAGGTGTTCTTTTAATCGCCACAGTACACCTTTTTTTAGCATTTTATAATTCTTATATTGAAATTGATTCTTTTGAAAGAAGTAACATTACCATCATTTCAATATTTACATTAATAATCTACTTAGGCTATCATAGCATCGGTCAATCAAAAATGTTAGTCCCTCATTTTCTAATCAATGAAGTAAACTTCAAAAAAGAAAAAAAAGAAAACTACTTATCTAACACAAGTAATGAAGAATTGCAACAAATAGAAAAGCGATTAAAAGACGTATTAAAAAATGATAGACCCTACTTAGATGAAAATTTAACACTAACTAAATTAGCTTCATCAATCCCCATTTCAAATAAGAAACTTTCAATTTTTATCAATCAACATCTCAATACAACATTCTACGACATGATTAATACTTATCGCGTAGCATCAGTTAAAGAAAAATTAGAATCAAATAATTTTAACAACATTACATTATTGGGCATTGCGAATGAGTCTGGATTTAAGTCGAAAACAACTTTCAATCGTATTTTTAAAAAAGAAACTGGGCTCCTACCTTCTGAATACAGAAAATCTCACCTAAAATAAGTACCACTGCTTCTATTGGAACGTCTATAACAAATTGTTTTTTTTCATTTGCACTAACTATATGATTGGCAACAAATAATTTGTACTAAACCTTAGTTGGCAACAAGTTCAAAAACGAAATTTATGAAAGACAAATTCAATTTGAAAAGAAAAAAAAGTCTACAAAATTTAATCATTTTTCCAATTCTCTGTATGGGTTTACTATGTGTTTCTTGTAAGCAAACGTTAGACTCTTCAAAAAACTCAGAAAGTGAATTGATAGAGAAAATCAATGCTGTTCAGCACCAAATGATGGTGCAAGGAAATATTAGTGAAGAAGAAGAACTGGCAATGTCCAGTTTATGCAATCTTATGACCCGAGATGATGAATTTGATAATTATAGCCCTGCTGGTAGGATTCTTTTTAAAGATATAGAAAATGCCCCTATTTACAACGGTTGTGAGGGACTTTCCGAAGAAGAAACAAAAAAATGCTTTAATGAAAGTATATCAATATTTTTAAAACAAGAGTTTAACTTGAGTATCTCCAATGCCATAGGTCTTTCAGAACCACAACAAGTAGCAGCATTTTTTGTAATTGATGAAAATGGGAAACTGACAGGTATGAAAATTAGAGATGCAGATGTGACAATTCAGTCAGAAATAGTGAGGATTTTAAAAAAAATACCTAAAATGAAACCTGCCATTCAAGATGGAATTAATGTTCCTGTATTGTGTTCATTTTTATTAACATATGGTAGTGAATTAAAAATTGAGCTTGTGTACATTCCTGAAGGACCAAGTGCTTAAAAATTGAATCAATAATTCTAATAACTTATAAATGCACATTGCCAACAACGTATAAAATAACACGAGTTTTTGCTAACACAAAGGTTCGAGCATATTTGGCTTGTGTTTTATAAGAAAATTATCGCTTATTAAAAAAAGCTAACTTAAGATATGCAAGACAGTTAATGTTTTCAAAAGTTTATATTAAATGAAAAATCAGATACTTAAAATTTTACTTGGAATAATCACTTCGGCAGCTATAATAGGGTTATTGTTCTATTTTTTCTTGTTTTTAAATCCATTTGGGATTTATCAATCGAACACATTAAGATGGATTCCAATATTCATAGTGGGTATTAGTTTTTATGCTAGTGGATTGATAAATAAAAACACATCTATAAAATTATTGCCAATTTTATTTATACCAGTCATTCTATTTAAACCATTCAATTTTGCATATTTTCCATTTATAATACCATTATGTATTGTAGCAGCTTTAGCCATAGTTTTAACACATAAAAAACTAACTTTAAAATATGGAAAATATGCAATTATTTCAATAGTAGGAATTTTTCTATACTTTCTGTTTTCTCAGTCATTGATTATTGAAAAAGAAGGTTTTGGTTATGACGAAAATGGTGAGCTAACAAATGCATTAGTGCTATGGAATTTCTCAAAAAAGACAGATTTAATATTACCCAATCATATTTTAATAGATAAAGAGAACGATGATTTTAATATGAAAAACATTTCAGATAAAACTCACTTTGTAACCTTTTGGGCAACTTGGTGTGCACCTTGTATGAAAAACAAACCAGAACTTGAAGAATTTAAGAAAAGTCTTTCAAACAATTCTGAAGTTGAGTTTATAGACATCTCTTTTGATAGCGACCGAAAAGATATATGGCTTCAATATATCACAGAAAAGCGACCTATGGGTTTGCAACTATTTTCAAAAAACCAACAAGTAACAAGCAGAGAACTAAATTTTGCTGGTATCCCGATGCACTTTATTGTGAAACCAAACGGGACATATAAGGAATATGAATCATTTGCCATTGCAAAACAAATGCTGAAAAAAATCACAGGTAATGAAGCCATCCAAAAAAGCAAGAATATAAAAAAACTAGACACATTTTTTAGTTTAATAGCATCTAACAATAAAGGAATGGGAAGTATTTCATTCTTTCAGGATAGTGAAGAAATTTATCAAAAAACAATAGGATTTTCTAATATAAAAAACCAGATTAAATCCAATAAAAGAACAAAATATAGAATTGGTTCCATAACAAAAACCTTTACTGCAACTATATTAATGCAATTAGTTGATGAAGATAAATTAAGTTTAGACACCAAATTGGCAACATTTTTTCCTGAAATACCAAATGCATCAAATATTACTATAGAATCTTTACTTCGGCATCGAAGTGGACTTTATGATGTTGCTAATCAAGAAGACTTCACAAATTGGATGGAGAAGCCACAAACAAAAGAACAAATGCTATATCGAATCATAAAAAATGGAATAAATTTTAATGTCAATGAACAAAGGGAATACTCGAACACTAACTATATATTATTATCCTATATCTTAGAAAAAATTGAGGGCAAGACATTTGATGAAATTTTACAGTCAAGAATAGTAGAACCTTGTGATTTGAAAGACACTTATTTTGGAGGGAAAATCAAAACTGAAAATAATCAAGCATTTTCATATTCAATGGAAAGCGAATGGAAATTGGCAACAGAAACCGATATGAGTATACCAATGGGTGCTGGTGGAATTATTTCAACACCAACAGATTTAAACTTATTTTATGACCAATTGTTTAATGGTACTTTGGTTTCGGACAAATCTAGACACGCTATGACAGATATAATTGATGGATGGGGAATGGGATTGTCCCAGTTTCCATTTCCAAATAAATTGGCGTACGGTCATCCAGGAAGCATTGATGGATTTAGCTCGATTGCTGTCTATTTCCCTGAAGAAAGATTGGGAGTAACCTACATTACTAACGCTGAAGACTTGCCTCTTCGAAATATCTTTTTTACTGCTCTAAATGCTTACTTTGATGATACTTTTGAGATTCAAAATTTTTAACTTATCATTCTATTTTAGAATCATTTAGTCCTTTGCATTTATATTTGACGGAATTCATTATTCATAATTTCAATTGATTTGAACACAATTAATGCAGAGTGAATAAAACGATGCACAACAATGTATATAAAACATAGCTATTATAGGCTTTCCGATAGGTTTGTGTATCTTTACGAAGATCGCCAAATTTTTAAATTTGACTTTTTTAGAGAATTAAGATAAAAAGAAAAATTAAAAATTCAGCTCGTGTTTAATCCGAAACGAAAGCGTTTTTTTATACGCTACGTTTCATATACGAAACCGTTGCCAGTAATTTTGACAAAAAATACCCAATATAAGGTATTGTATTACGAAGGCAATTCCACTAATTTGAACACAAACAATTTAAAATCAATTTATTATGAGAAATTTCAAGCTAATTATCGGAATTTTACTTTTTTCATCCTTACTTTTTGGGTTTACCGAATCGAATTTTCAGAAACAAAACTATTCTGAAATTGAATTAACTGAATCTGAACTTTCTTATGGAGGTAGTGCATATGTAAGAGCCAAAATTACGATAGAAAAAAAAGTTAAAGGTAAAATAGAAAAATTAACAAAAACTAAAACATTTAATGCTGTTGTGGAGTGTATGTACAATGATAAGATTGATGCCAAAAATGCTCTTAAAAGAGAACTTGAGAGCAAGATGATTGAAGAAAAAGTTTATGAAGAGGAAGAAGAAAATGGTTTGAAAAAGCCTTTTCCAAAAAGGTTTGATTGGGAAATGGATGGCCCAATACACTTTGACATAGACAGTTGTGAAGATTAATCATCTATTTGGATAAAAATGAAAACAACAATCTTATTTATAATATTTTTTATTCCATATTTGATATTCAGCCAATCCTTTAGTTCTCAATATCAAACAGAGAGATATATTGAAAGTAATTTCAATTTTGACAACCAATCAATAAAAAAATCTGACGGACAATCTTATTACTACAAATACACCAAAGCGATAATCGAAGATTGTAGATGCACAGTTCAATATACCGAACAAAATTATGTTTATGACGCTTATGGTAATATGGAGAGGAACGAAAAAATATATGATGTTATGTTCGATTTTGGAACTTTAAGTTCAGTTTATATAGAACAACCTTATGGAGCTACATTAATGATAGAGGAACCTTTTGGAGTTACTTTTAGGTATTCTGTTCCACCTAACAATAATTGGAATTATGGAACTGCAAATAGTGGAAAAGGAATAATGTATGGAGCACCAGAATATTTATTAAAGAATATGGAGAACGCCTTCAAAAAAATGATGGAATTTTGCGTTGACTAAAAAACTACTGGCAACAATGGCTATAATTCATTGCGGCTGAATTCCTAATCGGAATTCGTCGCAATTTTGCTATCTTTCGGCTACGGCGGAAAGAATCCTGCGGATTTTTCCGCAACGAAATCATAGCCGAGACCGTTGGCAACAAGCTAAAGAAACATCCGAACATATAATTAAATGAGTGGAAAAAACATACATTCTGAACCCTTTGATAGTGGAACAATAACAAAACTTGAAATATTTGAGGATTATGCCCAAGCTTGGATACCAACTTTTGTAATGCAAGCTCATTTTGGCGAGATACACATATTTGACTTTTTTTCTGGTCCAGGCTACGATTCAAATAATATAGCTGGTAGTCCAATTCGGATTTTAACTAAAATAAATGAACAATTAGGCAACATTTTGAGGACTAAAACTAAAATTGTTTTGCACTTCAACGAATTTGAACCTAATAGAAAAACACAGAAAAAGTTTGAACTACTCAAAAAGAATTGTGAAGATTTTATTTTACAAAATCCTAAATTCAAATACTTTCTTTCTGTAAACTATTACAATGAAGATGCTGAAGAATTGTTCTTCAAATTAATTCCAACAATCAAAGAATACCCTTCATTAGTTTATTTAGACCAAAATGGAGTGAAATTTATTTCCCAAGAATATGTTGATGAACTGGAAAGACTAAATACGACTGATTTTATCTATTTTGTCTCATCTTCCTTTTTTAGAAGATACGGAATGACAGAAGAGTTTAAAAAAGCGTTAGAGATTGATATTGAAGAATTGGAAAATGAGGAATATCGCAATATGCATCGTTTGGTTTTCAATAAAATAAATTCAAGGCTTCCAGAAAATTCAGAATTAAAATTATTTCCGTTTTCAATAAAAAAAACGAGAAATATTTACGGAATTATATTTGGCGCAAAGAATTACGCAGCGGTCGATAAATTTTTAAAAATAGCTTGGAAAAGAAACAGCTTAAATGGAGAGGCTGATTTTGACATTGATGAAGATGCAGGTAAAATTCAACTTGATATGTTCGAGGGACAAAAATTAACAAAAGTTGAGAAATTCAAAAACGAATTAGAAACAAAACTTTTAGAAAGAAATACCGTTACAAATAAAGGAGTTTTGATGTATACATATTCAAATGGTCATATTCCGCAACACGCAGTTGACTTATTGAAACTTATGAAAAAACAAGGTAAGTTAGAATACGAAGGTAAATCACCATTCTTAAATTATGAGAATGTATTTAGAAAGAATAATATTGTAACCTACAAAATAATCAAAAAATAAAATGGCACAATCAAGTATAGAATGGACAGAAATGACTTGGAATCCTACAACCGGTTGCACAAAAGTGTCCCAAGGTTGTAAATTCTGTTATGCAGAAATTATGTCAAAACGACTTCAAGCTATGGGAGTTGAAAAATACAAAGACAATTTTGAAGTTCGTACTCACGAATCTGCATTAAAAGTTCCTTATACTTGGAAAAAGTCAAAAGTAGTTTTTGTAAACTCAATGAGCGATTTATTTCACGAGCAAATACCTTTAGAATTTATAAAAAAGGTTTTTAAAGTAATGAATGATAATCCGCAACACGTATTTCAAGTCTTGACTAAAAGAGCTGAAAGATTATTAGAATTGCATAAAGAACTAAAATGGAGCCATAATATTTGGATGGGAGTTTCAGTTGAGGAACAAAAGGTAGAAAATAGAATTGACTATTTGAGAGAAACTAATGCAAGAGTAAAATTTTTGTCGCTTGAACCATTGATTGGAGCACTTCCGAATCTGAATTTAAAAAATATTGATTGGGTAATTGTCGGTGGAGAAAGTGGACACAACCCAAGACCAATGGATGCTGAATGGGTAATTGATATTCAAGAGCAATGTGAAAAGGCAGATGTTGCGTTTTTCTTTAAACAATGGGGCGGAAAAAATAAGAAGAAAAACGGTAGAGAATTAAATGGTCGAACCTATGACGAAATGCCCGAAATTGAATTGCAACACAGCGTCTGAAAGGAAAAGCCAGTTGCCAACAACGTATATAGCTCATAGCTAATCAGTTGCCTAATTCAAAGTTAAGGCATATTTGGAAAGTCGCCAAATTTTTAAATTTGACGATTTCCAATAAAAAAGATAAATAGTAAAATTTAAAAATCTGGCTTGTGCTCAACCGAAAATAATTATCTAATTTGCACGCTACGAGCCATATACAAGACCGTTGCCAACAAGTTGACCAAACCAACGAAAATCGTGCTAACTTCAAAGTTTTTTGATTTTTAAGAAAGGAAAATTGAAATTCTGATTTGGAAAAAACAACTCGGAATTTCACTCTTCCGATAGCTATCGGAACGGAATTGAAAATGTTGCGGAAAATTACTCTGAATTTCGGCTTGCCCAAAGTCAGTTTTTGCATCGAAAATTTAGTAAACCCAAAAGCTTTGGCTGAATAACAGAACCGCTAAACTTTGCGGCTGAACTTTATGGAAAATGGATTTTCCCAGCTTTTGTTTTTAACGACGAAAATTTAGATTTCCAAAGGTTCGTGCTGAATATTGGAAAGGCAAAACGTTCGGAAAAAAGCGGAATGAAACTCGAATTTTTTTTGAGATTTTAAGGTAAAAAAGAAAATAACGGAATTGAAAAAAGCATCCGAATTTAACTCGTGTGGAAAAATAAAACCAGTTGGCAACAACGTGTATAATTAATGGCTTGTTCTCGCCTACTTACGAATATTCCTGCGGAATATTCTATTCGGTTTTTATTTGCTAAATTAGGTGCCTGGACACGCCACTAATCATACACAAAACCGTTGCCAACCATTTAAACGAACCTATGAACAAACAAGAATTTGACGGACAATTAGATGAATATGGATTTCCATTTCTTCTAGTTGATTTAATAAATCCAATATCAAAACAAACAATTATAAAAGCAAAAGCAATAATTGACACAGGAGCAGCATACACACACGTAAAGCAAAATGTAATAGATGCAATTAATGTGAAATCTAATCGAGAAATAGAAACTAAACATTTGACTGACGGAAATCTAAAAAGCGGAATATTTAAAATCAACATAAGATTTAATGAATCTGTTACAGTTCCTAATATTGAATCTCGTTTATTGCATTTGCCAGAATACCCATCTGACTTGATTATTGGTCTTGACATTCTTCGTTATTGTGATTTTCATTATAATTCGGTTCAAAAATCATTTTCATTTCATTTGTTTCCAACTTCAAATGGTCTAAATCATAAAACGGAAACGGACTTATAAAATGTGGCGGAATTGGACGATTGTCTTTAGGAATAGGAATAAAAACGGTTGGCAACACCGTGTAAAATTCATTGCTAGTTGATTTTCCTTTGGAAAATCCTCGCCCACTTTTAATTCTGTTCTTTTTTCTATCTTTATCCATAACTCACGCTACTTTGCAATTAATTAATCCTTTTTCGTAATCGGACTTATAACGACTTGGAATCCTTCAATATTTAATTCCTTTTCGATTTCAGAAAGTTCTTCTAATTTTTTGCAGAACGTTTTAATCGCTTTGGAATGATTTTCTAGGTTTAAATCTTTTACTGTGATTTTTGACATAATATTTGATTTTAAAATTAATAATCTGAATAAAAAACGGTTGGCAACACCGTGTATAATTAATTGCTAGGTCACTGCCGACTTACGAAAATTCCGCTGGAATTTTCTATCTGTGATTTATTTGCTAAATTAGTTGCTTAACCACGCAACTAACCATACACAATCACGTTGTGCTTCATTATCAGAAACCGCTAACCAATGATAAAATTCTTCCGTCAAATACGGTTCAAACTTATGGAAACAGGGAAAACCAGCAAATACTTAAAATATGCCATTGGTGAAATACTTCTTGTGGTAATTGGAATTTTGCTTGCTTTAAGCTTAAATAATTGGAACGAATCCAGAAAGAATGAACTCATAAAAAATCGTTTAATAGAGGATTTAGTATTAGAATTACGTTCATCTAAGGAAAAAATAGATGAAGTAATTATAACTGGAAACTTACATATTTTGAATGGGAATTTGTTTATGAAACATATTGGTTCTAATGTAATTGAAGTACCAATGGATTCTCTAACTAAACTTGGAAGTTTTTTTACAGAAGGAATTCCATTTGATCTTAATATACCTATTTACGAAGAAGCAAAATCAAGTGGAAGGCTAAGTATGATTGGTAATAAACAAATATTAGTAGCTTATGCTGATATCATGTCTGCTTCTGTTGGCGAATCTATTCATCGTACGATTAGTACTGAAATGTGGTATAATGGCTCAGGTTGGGAGCTAAGAAAAGAAATTGGAAATAGCGCGATTTTTGATTCTTCGCATGAAATGTTGCCTCAGAAGTTTAGAATTTCTGAGAAAGAGTTTTTTGATATCCTATCACGTCTTTCGACGTTTGCTACTTTGAAAAATGCCTTGCAAATGAAAGAGAACAGACTTAAATATATGAATAGAATAAGTAAAGGAATGGCGAAGGTTATTGAATTGCTAGAAAATGAATGAAACAAATCTTAAACTTTTAAAATAACGAAAGCACAACAACGTGTATAATTCAGCAAGCGGAATCTGTAAGTACTTAAATTTTGCTACTTTTAAACTTCAGGATAACCTGAAACTGATTAGCAAGCCAAACCTTGCCAAATCATACACGAACACGTTGGCAACAAGCTAAAAAATCAAATCTTATGAAATATATATTTAATCGGAAAACAGAATTTGAATTCCAAAATTTAGTCTCCTTTTCAACCATTTTTATTGTTCTATTATGCTTTTCTTGTAAGGAAGAATCCAAGTCGATAAAAAACACAGAAAGTGATTTAATAGCGAAAATAAATGCTGTTCAGGAACAAGTGATGGCACAAGGAAATATGACAGAAGTTGAAGAACAGGCTTTATTAAGTTTATGTAGCATAGTGTCTCATAATGACGGTTTAGCAACTTATACTTCTGACAATAGTATGATATTAAAAGATGTAGAAATTGCCCCAGTGTATAATGGCTGTGAAGATCTCTCAATAGAAGAAACAAGAGAGTGTTTTAATAATAAAGTATCGACATTTATTAAGAGAGAGTTTAACTTGAGCGTATCTAAAGATTTAAATCTTTCAGAACCAAAACTGGTAGAAGCATTTTTTATAATCAACGAAAATGGAAATTTAACTGGTATGAAAGTGAGAGATTCAGAAGTAACTGTTCAGGCAGAAATCTTAAGAGTGCTTAGAAAAATTCCAGTGATGAAACCTGCAACCCAAAATGGGGAAAGTGTTTCTGTATTATGCTCCATAGTAATAACATATGGAAACGATATAGAAGTTGATGTTGTTTATATTCCTGAAAGACCCGATTAATCTTTAATAATACTAACTAAAAAAGCCAGTTGCCAACAATGGCTATAAACAATTGGGGCGAGTGATAAAACAAAAATATAAACATAAAACAAAGGTCGTTGCTAAACCGAATGGTTAGGGCTCAAAAACCCCAACTGTTCATAGCCGAGACCGTTAGCCACAAGCTAAACAAACATCAGTACTAAACATTAAACAATATGAAATTAGAGAAGATTTTGGATAAACTCGGTTCGATAGAAAAGAACTCATTTATTAAAATTATTGACAATATAATATCTAAAGAACCAAAGAATGCGAAAGCAATCGACAAGATTTTAAGCTCGTCCGATAAGGGTCTGAAATCTGTTGATAATCAAAATATCTCTAAAATATTCGACTTAACATCAGGCGAATTTCAAGAACATATTAAATGTGAGTTTCAAGAAATAACATCACAATTAGATATTTTAATCGACATCATAATTCGTGATGGAAATTGCATAATGAAACAAGATTGGTTTTCAAGATTGTACGATACAGAAATCAAACACCTAAAAAGTAGAATTAAGACTTTAAATGCTGATTTTGACAATGACAAATCAGAATTAAGCGCAACACGAAAAAGGGATTACAAAATTTACAAAGCTTGTTTGCACACAGCTTATCACAACGATATTGAGAATAACAGAGATGCAAAAATAACTTCAGATGAGTTATCAATAATTCTTACGCTTTCAAAACAATTAGGACTTTCCCAAGAAGAAGTAAAATTGATTAACTATTCAATCTTACCAATCAAAAAAATAGATATTCAAGATGTTATAAAAGGTTTAAAAAATATAGGCGTTATTTTCTTTTCTAACAAGGAAAACACGATTTACGTAGCCGACGAAATGGTTAGAATGTTACGTAAAGTAAGAGAAAAAGAAGTAGCGGAAAAATTCTACCGCAGAACTTTAAAACTTTTAAGAGAACCAATAATCAACCAAATTGGACGAGAACATAATATTGACAGAAAACTCACGTATTCTCAAAAAATTGAAGAAATAATAAAAGAAGGCGTTTCCTTTACGAACTTACTTTTGGAAGATATTTACAAACAAGGAAGTACGTTAACAGAAAAGAAAAAGACTTTAAATGAACTTTGCGAAAAAGGCTTAAACATTTCAAACCTTAAAGGAAGTGTTTTAGAAGACAAAATTAGCAGTCTGATAGAACACTTTGAAAATGTTGAGCGTGACGAAAAAGTTGGTATTTCTTTAGACGGTTTTGACAAGTTATTATCTGAATTAAACCAATCTCTTCCAAAATTAAACAAACAAATTAAAGAACAATTTGAATTACAAGAAGAGTACGTTTTAAAAGCAGATTTTTTACTTGATTACAATATCAAACCAAGAGATATTTTGGATTTAATAGTAAAACCAGATTTAACCAAATTCATTAAAGACAATGGAATTAAGCAACGTGGCGATGATATTTTAAATATTCTTGAACATTACAAAGATGTTGAAAATTTGTATTTAGAGAATTTCGAGAATGTTGCTTATAGAAATCTCAACTTGCTAAAAGAAAACGGAATTACAGTTAAAGAAAGTGAACTCGGTTTAAAATTTGAGGAGTTGACCAAAATCATTTTTAAAAGTTTAGGATTTAATGTTGATGACGCTTTTAAAAACAAGCTGAATACCAAAAAGGATATGATGGATATTCTTTTAAATCTCGACAATAACGAAATCATTATTGTGGAATGTAAAACGAGCAAAGAAAGAGGTTATAATAAATTCAGTACAGTTTCAAGACAATTAAAATCTTATCAAAACGTGGCTCTTAAAAACGACTTACGAATTGTCAAAATTCTACTTGTCGCACCAGAATTTAGTGATGATTTTGTAACAGATTGTGAGATGGACACGGAAATGAATTTATCGCTTATGACGGCTTCTACTCTATCGAATATTTCAGAGGCTTTTAAGACATCAAAATATACAGAATTTCCGCACGTTTTATTCCGTGATATTGTAATAAACGAGGAACGAATAATTAAAGCATTGAGCAAGTAACGTGGACAAAGCCAGTGGCTAACAATGTATATAAAACATAGCTAATATAGGCTTTCCAAAAGGTTTGTGTGTATTTGCGAAGACCGCCAAATTTTTAAATTTGGCTTTTAGTAAAATGAAGATAAAAAGAAAAATTTAAAAATTCGGCTCGTGTATAATCCGAAACGATAGCGTCTTTTTACACGCTACGTTTCATATACGGAGACGTTGGCAATAATTATGAAAAAGACAATCTATCTGATTTTAATATTATTAAGTTTCCAAAGTTGTAGCGGACAATTAAAATGTTCTGATTTAAAAAACGGAACGTTTGAATTAAAATCTGAAACAGGAACAACAATAATCGAAAGAAAAGGAAACACTCAAATTGAAACAAATGAGGGATTGAATTATTACTCTGATGTGGAATGGATAACGAACTGTAAATACGAATTAAAAAATCATCGGAATCATAACGGAGAACTTGAAAAAGAGGAATTGAATAGTATTTATACAGTTGAGATACTGGAAATAACAAAGGATTCTGTGAAAATTAAAACAACATCTAACTTTTCTGACCAGAGCCTTGAACGAACATTAAAAATAATTGAATTAAAATAACTATTGCCAACACCGTATCCTATGAAAAGCACTAGCCTAGTTCCTCAAAGTTAATATTTATTTTTTAATTATCTCATAATGATGATGGTGTGGTGTTGAAATGTTGATAATTCCGATAGGATTATCAATATTTCA
>Ga0316208_1002743_pt1 | contig 13742 bp, 13 predicted proteins | sample 3monopyrite_MG_FD_204944 | JGI IMG/M metagenome (GOLD analysis project Ga0316208, IMG submission 204944) | Microbial mat bacterial communities from mineral coupon in-situ incubated in ocean water Damariscotta River, Maine, United States -... | ecosystem: Environmental > Aquatic > Marine >... | reverse complement strand
ATATAAATACATGCTTATTAAAAAGCAAGAGCCCTTTCTTTTAATATTGTTATAAAGGCATAACTATAGTTAATTAATAATGCGCTTATTTTATTATTTTAATATCAGTGTTTGTTAATTTCATAAAATAAGAAGTGTTTTTATAAGTTATCTTTATTTTGCTATATACATTATATGCAATTAAATAGGCAGTCTTCATATGGGCGTGTTAATCAAAACGCAACTGCAGAGTTATTACCATTAAGAATTCATTCTGTTGCTGTTATTAGTTAACCACTAGAATTATGATAAAACCTATAAAATGAATCGTTTATATTCACGCAAGCAGCGTGACAATGTCCCGTGATTAGCATAAGTATTATCGGGAATACATTGAAATTGAACAATTAAACATACTTAATGAAGATGGGCGTCCATAACATTAGAGCAAAAAAAAAGATTATATTTACATACAAAACAATAGCTTATGACATCTCTATTCCAATAATTTATGACATTTATCGTATAGATAAGATACTTTATATACAATAGATGTGTTTCCAACAAAATATGTAAAAAATACGCACGCATTTGACATCTAGTTCTTAGTGGAATATGTGAAAGAATACCTCGGAAGGCATGGTGTAGCTTTATGGAAAAACCGGTAGTTGATCAAGTTTTTGAAGCTTTGTTAAAAGGCGAACCACATCTATTAGAAAAAATTACAAGGCCAGAAGATGCTATACATATACGTTCTGCAATCTCTACAAATAACCCAACTAGCGCAAGCTTAGATATAGATCTTGAGGAGATAACGCGACAGGCGCCATGGATAACACCACTATTTCTTGGCCCTAAGATTCACTTCTTCTCATTATCCACTTCAATTCAATCCAGAATTTCAGGGCGCTCATCTATAGTGCCATTGGATTGGTCTTTTTCATTTGATTCAAATGTCGCAGAAAAAGTACGAGCATATACCAATCATGAGAATATCAACAAAGTAGAAAAAAAACGGGTTATTACTCTCCTAAAAATTAAACGCAAATACAACATTCAAACAGATTTAATGCCGTTTATATTCGAAAATATGCGTCTTTCTAGACATAACAAGGAAAACAAGCGACCTCTAAATACAATTGCAGCATTTAAAATGATCGAATATATTGATTGGATAAAATTCGATAGCAATCCTAATAAACCAGTTTTTAATTGTGATACAGATAAGTTGCTACAGGAAGCAGAAGATACATACAATGATCTAGTTAACGAGAAAGAAGTAAAAAAACGTGAATACAAAGCGCTGTTTACCCAGGTAATATTATTTGAACTAGCCATTCAGTGGTTAAAAAAACCGAACGATCCGGAGTTTGTATTTTCCCAATTGATTGACTTTTGTGTTGTTCAATTAAAGAAGCTTCCAAAATATGAGCTATTAATAGTTTGGGATTTCTTAAAACAACCTAAGAAGGTTAGATTCTTTGGGCCTTTAGCTGATGTCGGTAAAAAATTGATTAAGGACTTAAAAGGAATTGCTTGGGATATTTCCCATTTAAGAACATTGGAAACGATGTCAACTATGTCTCAGAAGGGGGCTTTTTTTATACCATTTTTTGTTTCTTTTGACGAAAAATTTTCGGAGATCCTTAAAAAGAATCAAATTAGCATTCTTGTTATCGATGATAGATTAAAAAGAATGCACAGTGCTGGCATTAACGAGTTGGACTTTCAAATTCAGTTAACTAAATGTATGTCAGACAAAGTAAAAGAACTAACATCTTTACAGCATTCTGAAAAAAGAAGAAAAAGCCATATACAAGAATTTGATTTAAAACATATTTTAAGTCATCAAGAGATAGAGCTTAAAGAAATTGCAGATGATTGTAGAAAAAGTAAATAAATGATTTTAGTCCAATGTATAAATATTTTCAAAGCTTGAAATAGCCTCTTATTCATTACTCAATAGAGTACAGGCCTATATTTTTAAAGTTTAGTTTCGACTGATTACTCTCAAACAATAATAAATAATTATCATTCTGTGGAAACAATATATAGTTAAACAGATTCCAATTATTCGGATGAAAACGACTAGGTAATTGTTCAGAAAATTCGAGCCATACTAGATCATGTTTTATAGCATCACGAAGATAAATCAAATACCCTAATATATTAAGAAACGCCTGTATTAAACGGATTTCAAAAACATGTTCTTTTACATCTTCCGGTAAAATATAATAAGATGAGTTATTGGTATTGAAAGAAGAGAGATCGGCGCTTTCCCCCTTTAAAATATTTAGAACTATAGGTGGTGCCGAAATTAAATTATATCCAGGCCCATTGCAAATGCTCTGAAGATACAAAACGGCTGAAGCTGGTGTACTCTCTTTATTAGGATCAATGAATGCTAACCATAAGTAATATGCCGTTTCCAATAATTCTTCTTGTGTCCGAATGCAACTATAAAGTCCTTCGCTATTATTGTACTTAAATTTAAGAAGCTTTTTACAAGTCCATTTTAACACTTCCTTTTTAATCTTTTTATTAACAACTTTTTTTACTTTCTCACTAACGTTAATAAGATCTTGATGTCTATTAACTTCATTACCTAAAGCCTGGATATTTTCTTTCCTAATAACAAGTTTAGTTATGTCTTTAATATCAACTCCTAGAGCAATTAGGTGAGAGCTAAGATGAGGATATAGAGACTTGATAACCGATGGAAACAAATCAGTATTTTCTCTAAATACAAGATTCCCCGTATTATTGGCATTCTCGCTACTACTGACTAAGGTCACCTTATTCGCATTTTGCAGCAAAATAATGATTTCAGATATTTCACTCATTTTTTCTATAATCTGACTTGATTCATCAAACGCATTCACTTGTACTAAATGTCTCCACGAAAGCAGGCGACCACATGTGTTGCATTTTCTATTTGCTAACTGTCCATAGGAAGGCCATTGCTGATGACATGTTGGGCAATGAGTTGTAAGTGACACGTTATGCAATGGACATTGAGTGACCCAAGTATATTGATATAGACTGCTGTGAAAGCACATTTCTGCACAGATCGGGCAATTACGAATTTTTTCTTGTTCTTCTGATTTAGAAAGTCGATAAAGAATAGAGGGTGATGAAGCATCACTGTCATTGGTGTTTAAATGTAATGCTACCGACATACAGTCCAATCGCGCTTTGGATTGGAAAAACTCAGGATAGTCGATTCTAAGTTCTGCAGATAAATTACTTATAGAAAGATTACCATTTGAAACCAAAAATCGTCGATAGGTATTGTATTTACTTTCAAAAGGACGTTTAAGAGCCGATCCAATGTTATACATGACGACCTACAAATGCATGAATATTGGGATGTATACCCGAGGCCTCTATACTGCGCATGATTAATCCTTCAAGAATCTCATCATTAAGTTCAATTTCGTATTTTTCTAGATAATCCATAAGCAAGATATTTGTCGTACGGGTAAATTGACTCATGTTCCATGATTGATGCTTAAGTGGTTTCATGCATGTTTCATGATATATCGACCACATGGTGGCAGCGACATCAGAAAGCCGCCATCCAGATTCATATAATTTTGGGCAGTAATATTCAGTAGCGGTCTTATGAGATGCATGATGCAGAACATAGGCATCATAGCGTTTCAAACAGGATTTCAATTCCTTTTGATTCCTGATGCCATAGAAAGCATGGATGTGATTAAAAAATCGTTCTCTCAGATAGGTATTCTCATTCTTTATTAATTCTTTTGCCAATGGTTCAAATTGTGACTCATTGGCAACAAAAAATACCGTACAATTACAGTGCGCATCGATAAGATCGTTATATATCTCTGCAAATACTGACAGCTGGTCAACAGTCATATACTGAGCTTCATCAATAATAAGGATAACTTGATGAGAACTATTAGAAATGGCGGCTTCTACCAAATGCATGTTTATCAGAAAAGCCATTTCATCAGATGTACTACTTTTTTTAATTTTGAATCCCAGTTTATTGGCAATGCGTAAATAAACAGAACGTATTGTTTTTACGTCTCGATTACCTATAGATATCCGAAAAATGGGAATGTCTTCTCCAGCACGTGATTGGATAGATTCTTTTAACGATCTAACACCTATGGATTTACCGCATCGTGCTTCACCAACAATGACACCACCAGTTAATCCGCACCAGGTCCATTGTTTAATGGTGTCATGTAATGACTTGATCATCGGCGTCATAATAAAAAATTCAGTTGCGTTATCTAGGTGCACATCAATGGTATTCATCATTTATTTCCTTCTGTTGATCATATCTGGTTTCCAAGCAGGTATTTTTTTGAGTACGTTTCTACGCTGCTGTGCTGTTAATAAAGCCGTTGAAGATATCTCATTTTCTAACACAGAAACTTTATCGTTCTCATCAATAGATTCTCGATAGACGCGTACCATTTCAAGCGCATGGGAGGGGAGGCGTCTGTGTTTAAGTAAATAATTAAAATAACCGCTAAGAGGATCATCTCGTTCTATCAGGGATTTCCGAATGATGCGGTTTATGTATTTACGAGTGGTTAAACTGTGAGGAAATCGTTGCCATGTTTTAGGAGCATATACATATCCTAATGATTCCCCCTTTAATGTATTAACCGAAAGCCTTCGTATATCCCGGCGATCAAATTGAATGTTCACTTTTGTACGAACTAACATGGCTTGTTGAATCGAATCACCTCGATAACGAACACCTTCGAAATGAATATGGGGAGTATGATTTTTATCTTGTTGAATAGTTACGAATCGATCACCTATAAAAGCATTTAAATTATTTTTTATTGATGGTGGGCGAATAGCAAAAAGATGTTGTGCACATTGATAACGTACCTGACTAAGAGGGGATTGACCACCTAAATTGCCCACAGGTCGAATATTATGTTCAGCCAATATAACACTGACCGTTTCTTCTAAAACTCGAAGACTTACAAGGGGGGCTTTTTTGAAATGCCTGGTAGGCTCTTTGACAGGATCTTGGCTATGTGAGCCCGTAGTTGAAGGCAAGCGATGAATATCAATATTTAGTTTTGCAAAAGCGTGCTCTATAGTGTTTCGGCCTTTAGGTTGTTTTACCAATCCAAAATTCAATGAAGCCCCCAGTGTATTGCAAATATAAGACCTCACTTTGTGAGCTAGATGAGCAAGAGCATTATCCATCCGAATCATGCCAATCATTAATTGACGATATTCCTCGCCAAGCTCGGCTGGAAAACATCCACCCGGTGGGTACGATAAACCAGGTGCCGTTAAAGAGATAGGCTTCCAAGGCCTGACTAACAGTGATAACAACGCTAATACATCATCAGCGGTATAAGTAGGTGTCAATGATAATATGTAACCTAACACACAACCTGTACCAACATCTCTAGCCTGTAATAGATGAATCCGAGATATCCGAAGATCTTCATAATCTTCATTTAACGCTACAGTTACAGCACCATGACAATCAATGGTTTGCGCATCAATTTCAACACTGCTCAAATACCGAGAAGTAACTTGTGTAGAACTTATAATGCGCTTACAAAGTTTTGGTATGCCTTGTTCAATTTGTTTTTGCTTAAGATATTTACGAGCTGATTCGTACCCTAATGAACTCACATTAAAAGGGTATAAGTCTTGCGGCCAATTTGTCCCCCGAAGGTATTGAATAAAAGCACTATGGAAGGCTTTGGGTGTTATGTTTTGCCCTCGACGCGAAGGTTGTTTTGCATGTTTAATAATTTTAGTTAAATGTTGTTTTAATCCAGACACAGTATTTAATAGATAAGTAAACGAATGTGCGTGTCCTGATGGTGAGTTATTGCTCGATAACGGTTTACGGCGCATACCGGTATGTATCCGGTGCCTGGGAATAAGTCCCATTGTTAATGTTGGTTCTTGCTCTAATGATCCCCCTAGACAACGATTTAATAACCGAGTTAAGGCGCTTGGGTGAATACGGATATCATGGGCAATATCACGCAAAGCATCACCCTGTAAGGCTCTCTTTACTGCATCAAAATTTTGTTGAAAGCGTTTGCGTTGATAAGAAGAAAAGACTGAGATATCGATACTCGGCCAATTACGCATCACCCCCCATTCTGGTTGGGCAATCAATCGTTGTCGCCATAAAGAGGGCATAGACTTAACTCCGTATCCCAACTCAACGGACGATACCGAAGGTCTACCAAAAGTCGGTGTGCATAAATGAGTCGATAAAGGGCGATTCTTTCGAGGTATTGATCCGTGGCACCAGGTGTTATTAGGTTTCCAACATAGCTCGTACCTAAGGAATATGATTTGTCTAATAATTTGAATTCGATTTTTTCTGTCTGAATACCTATTTCATTAGCCTGGGCAAGCAATTGAATGATGGGCAACCAATGAAGTGCTTCCGTTTCATGACTAAGCATAGCGTCATTGCTGATGACGCTAAAAGGTAGATCGTGCCATTTGAAATACAAGGCAATCTCGTTCAACCAGGCGACATTAAACTGACCTTCAGCTTTCAGTTCGATGACTTGAGGTTGTCCCTTATGTATCACATAACAATCAGGAATATAACAACGTCCGTGCACATAAAGCTTAAACGGTTGAGGCACAAAACTTGTGACATCGACATCCATTTCTAACCAAATGGCATGAATAAATTCTGCATAGGAATGACAAACAACAATCCCTGGATATTTTATAAATCGTTGGAGATAACAATCTGCTTGTTGCAAAAGACCTCTTGGGGTGTCCTGTTGATTGGGCACAAGCGAATCACTGGCGGTATTCGCCAATGCCTCAAGAGTAAAGGGATCTGTTGATGTGGTGGCCTGGATCATGACCATACCCAATTTTAATCACCTAGTCGGACACCTCATTATAATGATACGTGTTTTGTTTAAAATAGCGGGTTTTGCACCATTAACTGGTAGTTTGGTGCACTTCAACTTAGGGTGATTTAGTCCGGAAATTGTCCCTATTTCCGTATGGTAATACGCCGCTGAGAGGCATATAATCAGGTGAATTCCACACCAAAAGGATGGGTGAAATGGTGCAAAATGAACAAAGTGAAATACTGTTTTTAAAACCACGGTCCAATCGACTTTTCTTCCCCCACGAAGAACCCATCGATACCTATCCTATTCGCTCAGTCCAAATTGACTGGCAACGCCTCAAAGCTAAACGTCCTCAAGTACTGAATACAGTAGATGAAATGCCGCCGTACCTGATTAAACCCGAAGTGTTGGACTTACTGGATGCAGAAAAGCATCCGACTTATCGTCTGATTTTGGATTTAATGTGGAGCACCGGGGCCAGAGTCTCCGAAGTACTCGCATTGAAACCAACGAGCTTTATCGATGATGGTTATGATTTCTTGGTTGAACTTAAAACATTAAAACAACGCCCCGGGCGCCCGACGAAAAAAGCCCTACAGCGCTCACCTAAACGCTATATCCCTATCACCGAACATGCATTGCAAGATCGTATTCAAAGCTATTTGTATGCGGGCCACTTCAAACAAACTGATCGCTTATTTCCGATGTGCCGACAAACCGTAAACAGACACATTGAAAAGGTAGTTGAGAGTGTAGGAGGTGCGCCTTTTCGAATCAGTGCACATACTTTCCGTCATAGTTTTGCCGTGCATTTGCTTTTGCATAACCGACAACTAAAAGTGATATCTAAATTACTGGGACATAAGACGATTGAGAGTACGGAAATTTATACCAATGTTTTGACCGTAGATGGTGGGCATTTTTTAGAAGGCGTGGAGTTTCATTGATTATACAGGCATTAGGAAATACTGAATGACAAAACCATATAGAGTGCTTTCAATTGATGGGGGTGGAATACGGGGATTGTACTCTGCTTGTCTATTGCAAGGAATCTCACAACGAGTTGCAAGGACAAATGGCACTCCTGATTCTAATTTAGATGTTGGTAAGGCATTCGATATGATCGTCGGCACCAGCACTGGAGCCATACTTGCTGTCGCTTTAGCGGCAGGCTGTTCATTAGAAGATGTAATCAATCTTTACAAAACAAAATCAAAGGACATATTTCCATCACCAACGCCTAATGATGCAGGCATGCGAAAAATGTTGCTATGGCTGGCTAAACATACTTTAAAAACATCTGGTTCTGAAAGTGAATTACAAAAAGCACTTAAAAATGTGTTAGCTGATGAGACGGTTGAAGAGATGTATCATCGTAGAAATATTGGATTATGTATTCCGACTATCAATGCAGAAACGCAAAAAGCGTGGGTATATAAAACACCTCATGATAACGTAAATAACAGATTGCAGAGGGACAATAAATACGCATTAGTCGACGTTTGTATGTCATCAGCATCAGCTCCAATTGTATTTCCGTTACATAAAGTAAAAAATCCAAATAGTAGCTCAGAAGACAATAATTGGTTTGTCGATGGTGGTTTATGGGCAAATAACCCCATAATGGTTGCTTTAGTTGAGGCATTAAGTTTTGCTCCTGATGATTCAAAAATTGAAATTATTTCAGTTAGTACTTGCCCGCCATTCACTGCCTCTATGATGGATGATAAAGAAGCAAATAGAGGGCTTTTACATTGGAAAGGTGGTATTGGCATTCTTGAGATGGGGCTAGATGCGCAATCTTCTGCATACGACTATATGGCAAAGACACTTACAGATAAGATGAATAGGGAAATCGAGTACGTCAGATTATCAGATCCTGAGCTCGAAGATAGTGTTGCACAACATTTAACACTCGATAATCCATCAGATACAACAATAAATGCATTAGTTAAACTAGCAAACCGCGCTGTAGATAAAAACATGAGTGAGGCAACAACTGGCGACAAGACTAAATCTATCATTATGGATATTTTTTCCGGCTTATCGCAAATAAAAAAACAATAGACAATAAAGGATAGTTAACGTGTACGACACAACTGAGAATATTAAGGGTTTCCACAATTCAAAAGTCTCTTTAGCTACTGCCCAACAAGAGGCAATGAAAAAGCGCCGTAATACAAACCGCACGAGACTTAAAGATGGCTTAAAAGCGAATAATAAACCAAAACCTATTGGAAGTAATAGTCAGGGATCATATACCATGAAGACAATGGTGCAAGATTCTAGCAACGATTACGATATCGATGATGGTGTATATTTTGATAAGGCTGTCTTAGTTGGTTCACTTGGTGGCGAGCTTACATCATTGCAAGTACGGCAAATGGTTTGCGAAGCTTTGGGTATGACAAATTCCTTTAAAAAAGCACCCGAAGTTTTAAAGAATTGTGTGCGTGTCTATTACACAGAAGGGTATCATGTCGATGTACCAGCCTATAGAGTTATTAGTGAAAAAGACACATGGACTGGGAACGTAAACAGCTACTATGAACTTGCCAGCTCAGTATGGAAAAGGTCAGATCCACTAGAAGTCACAAACTGGTTTAAAGCAATTAATAAGGACCTGAGCCCTGATTCTCCAAGTGCTAATGGCGGTCAATTTCGTCGTATAGTACGCTTGCTTAAATATTTCTCTAGAAGCAGACCTTCATGGAAAGATCGAATTACAACGGGATTTATGATTTCAAAACTCGCTGAGGAATGTTACCAGGCAAGTACTGGAAGAGATGATATTGCACTGCGCGAGACTATGAAGACGATAAAAAATCGTTTAGTTATGAACTCAAACATAGACCATCCAGTCCTGCAGGGCGAAAGAATTACAAATGATAACGATTCTCGTCCTGTATTCCTAAAAGAAAAGTTGTTAGAGAACCTCAAGCATTTGGAAGTACTCGATAATATTGATTGCAGCCATGAAGATGCCATGAAAGCATGGGATAAAGTATTAAATTGCAGTTGGTTTAGTGATCAACCAGGTGGAAATGGAAATAAATCTAATAAAGCAAACAAAACACCTAATGCTGCAGTAAGAAAAGAAGGTGGTAACCGGTACGCATAAGCCAAGATGATGTATTTACAAAATGAACAAACTCTAGCGTTAGAATCTGTTTCAAAGTGGATTTTTGAGCATTATCCAAAATCAGAAAACATAGGCTCAAGTGATGAGCGTTTACCAGATAATACTCTAAATGCATGGCTTATCCCGATATATGAAAAAGAAATTGATCATATTCTATTAATAATTAACAAAGAGTTTCCTTACTCGATGCCAAGAGTTATTATTCATGGCACGAATATAGCTGAGCAATGGCCTCATATTGAAAGAAACGGTATGTTATGTCTTGCAGGTGATCACGCTGCTATATCAACAAAAGATCCTGTATCTGTCATAGAGAACGTGCTGCATGAAGCTGAAAGTTTATTAAAAGAAAATGCTTCTGGATTAAATACAGAAGATTATCAAAATGATTTTTCAGCCTATTGGCGTAGAGCAATTTCATCAAATGCTCACTCACTTCAAACAAAACTTAGAATGTCAGGGCCGAGTAGGCTTGTTTATGCCTGGCATGGTAAAAAATATTATCTTTTATGTGAAGACTCTGGATCAATACTTACCTGGTTAGAAAACCGATACGGTAAAAGCAATGATCGAACAACACAGCCAGCAGCTGTCATCTGGTTAACGCAACTACCATGTCCATCACAATATCCAGAGACAACACCACAGTTACGTAAATTAATTAAAGGCCATTCAATAGATGGGCTAAAAGTATTTGATCAACTTATTAAGCAAGAAAACTTTCGTAGTACAGTTGTTTTAATGGGAGAAAGTCCAAATAAAGATAATCATGTATTTGGATACAGACTAGATAGACCAGATAGAGAAAACTTAGGAAAAAGAAAGGGAAGCAGGAACTATCAAAAAGGTTTTCGTGCTGGCAAGGTTCCAGCAAGTCACATCGCTAACTATTATAGATGTCAACACGCTTCAATAACAGATGTTGATGAACTAGAAACCAGACTTCAACCAAACTTGGTACATGTATTAAAAGATAAGAAAGTTATCATTATAGGATGTGGCTCAGTCGGATCATCAGTTTGTGAACACCTAGTCAAAACAGGTGTGAGAAAACTTCATCTTATAGATCCAGATACACTAATGTGGGCTAATTTAGGCCGTCATGAATTAGGCGCAAATGATGTAGGAAGAAACAAAGCGCTTGGGCTTGCTAATCAACTTAAAGCCAAACTTCCTCATATCAAAGATTGTAGTCACAGCCCAGAGAGTTGGATAAAAGCATATAATTTTAATCAAGAGTTATTCAAAGATGCTGATCTAGTCATATCGACAACTGCTGACTGGAATAGCGAATCAGCGCTTAATGACATTCATTGCCAAGGTGAAATCACATGTCCTGTACTGTATGGATGGCTTGAGCCATTTGCCTGTGCTTCACATGCTTTTCTTACAAATGGGTTAAATGGGTGCTTAAGATGTGGGTTTGATAGTACAGGGCGAGCAAATACATCCACAACGCTTTGGACGACAGAGCCTGACCAACACGGATGTGGCGGTGGGACAAGCATTTATGGTTCAATTGAATTAGCACAAGCAGCATCATTAATAGCCCAGTTGGCCATCGATTCTTTATTTAATGCCGTTACACAGCCTATATGGCGAACATGGATAGCACCAAAAGTTACAGTAACAGCAAATGGAGGGTTATGGAATCCAGAGTGGTGTAAGCTCTATGGAGATCCGGGCGCAGGAGGTGTATTAACCTCTAACCAATGGTCCAACAATACAGCTGAATGCAAATGCAAAGAAGTAAGTCAGCATGATCTATAAATCTCATACACTTGATTTGACAGTTGTACTGGCTGATGATGTGTTAAGTCATTTTAAAGAGCATCAACAGAAATCAAAACGTGATAAAGAATCAGGAGGACAGCTCTTTGCAGTGATTAATGAAAATGGAAATCATTGGACAATTGAAAAGGCAACAGGACCTGATCGTAAAGACTTCAGAAGTCGTTTCGGCTTCAAGGCAAATCGAAAACTAGAACAAAACGATATTAACTCAGCATTTGAAAAAGGTCTTCACTTTGTTGGAGATTGGCACACACATCCAGAATCACATCCAACTCCATCATTTGATGATAAGAAATCTATTTCAGATATATTCATAAAATCTAAACACGAATTACCAGGATTTATAATGATAATCGTTGGCAATGATGAGCTTGGCAACTTATGGATTTCTATATCTTCAGATAAATTCCATGAAACTCTAGTAAAACTAGGGTAAAACAAAACAAACTAAAGTCAACAATATGAGACAGGAGGCATCTTGTTAGATCAAATTATATTTAAACCAAATGATAATTACTTCGAAGAGATAAAATCAAATATTTGGCTGATGGACAACCACAAATGGGCACTTTACATTTGGGAGCGATACAAGCTTGAAAATGCATTCTATAAGCTTGTTCATGTAGATTATCACTGGGATGCTGTATACGACTTTTGGGATGATAATGAACTAGAGACTCGAATGCTGAATTCTACAGCTGAAGAATTAAAACTATACATAGAAAATGAAGATCACATACAATATGATTCATTCATTGGGCCTGCTATAGCACGTAGAATTATAAATGAAATACACTTTTTATGTTACCAAGATGATGGAGGTGATAAAGGCTTTTATCTACCAATACTAGATAAATTTGACTGCTCGCAGGTGATACATGAAAACTCATCTGATCTTAGTGATTTAGTTGATGAAAAACCGCTTATTTTTGATTTTTGTTTAGATGTCTTCAATCGAACTGAATATAACCATGAATCTGATCTATGGAGTGATGAAGAAATAGATAACTTGCTGAATGATTGTAAAGAGCTAGTACAGAGTGCAAATGTTGTTACGATTTCTATGTCATATGGTTGTTCAGGCACTGCGGAGGATACAAAACATTTAACAGAGCGTGTTGTTCATACATTTATACAATGGAGAGGTGACTACATTAGGGACTAAATATTCTTCTTCAATACTTATATAATAGTTAAAAGACTTTTTAGGGTCCCAAATTAAATCCGTAATAATGTTATTTTAACGGATTATAGCTAAATCTCTAGAAATAGGGTAACAAAATATAGTTAAAGTTAATTCTTCAAATTGCATATAAGTAACTGTAATTATTATTATTCTATCTGATAACCCTTAGGTTTTTCTTTGTACACTATATATTATGGTAGTTTGGGTTCTTAATAACACGAAGAGCTTTAAAGGGACTGAGCCATTAGCGTTGTCGTTATGATAGGATTGTAATGAATTATGGTTTGGGCATTGGCGATCAATGATAAAAGCAAGCTCTGAAGAATTTGAAAGCCGTTCAGAACATTATTTGAAAATGTCTGACTCTGAAGCAGTTGTCATAACGGAAGACGGTAAGAGCAGTTTTGTTCTTATAAGCTTTGATAAGTACAAACAGATAGTAGGTGGTTCAACTAATCCTAAATCTTCTAGTAAAAGTCCTGATAAAAAATAACTTCATATTTCTAAGTAATAGAGTATTTATTATTTAACTCATCATTCCCATCGGGTGAGTGCAAAATTGCACATATCAGTTGGAAATTAACAACATTACTTGAAATAATTGACGTTATTACTTGGACGCCCAGAAGAGGAAATGAGCGTATAAACATCACTAGCAGTGATTTAACATAATATACATTATGCGTACTAAGTTGTGATTCCTACAACAGAGATTTAGTAAAAATATAGAATCAAATTGAGAACAAGTAATAATATGGAACGCACGCAACATCTAATTGGTTGTATT
>Ga0316208_1002741_pt1 | contig 13747 bp, 17 predicted proteins | sample 3monopyrite_MG_FD_204944 | JGI IMG/M metagenome (GOLD analysis project Ga0316208, IMG submission 204944) | Microbial mat bacterial communities from mineral coupon in-situ incubated in ocean water Damariscotta River, Maine, United States -... | ecosystem: Environmental > Aquatic > Marine >... | reverse complement strand
CCATATAATCCCAAGCGCTTCTTTTTGTTTTGTTGTTGCCATTTCTTATAACCCCTTTATTCACAAAGTTTTAGTATGTTACATTGTTTTACTATCAATTCAAACGGTTTTAATCAAAAACTTACTAAAAACCGATTTAGTAAGGTGGCGGTAAGATGGACCTTACTGGCTACAGCCCTTTAAAAATGCAGGTTTACGTAATTCTGGTAAGGTAGTAAGGTTTTAGCCTGTATCCATGCCTATAGAAATATATAGAAAAATATAATAAAAAATATATATATAACCTTACTTTCTTACTATATTTATATAAATCCCTTATAGGACGTGGTCTACAGCCAGTCAGGTGCATCTTACTAGACCTTACTAAATCTTACTAGATGGTAAAAAAGCGGTAAGATGGTAAATAAATATTTCTTGATTACATGGGAAGTAGATAAAAACACCCTGGTTGTATCAGTGGTCTGACCACCCTTGAAAGCTGATGTGCTATTATTTTATTTAGATTAATTGATCACTAAGGATATTTATGGAATATGTAATTTTATGGTTATTTGGTATACCGATATTCCTCACTGTGCTTTATTATAATGGTGAGATTTGCATTGCGAGTACTGACGAGGAGGTGGTAACTAGTTGGCTTATGTCGATTGTATGGCCACTGACAGTAATCGTCGTGATATTCGTGTGGGTTCATAGGGCGCTACTTAAATTATTCAGCTTGCGAAGTCGATGATTAACTGGTCAGACCACATCGGCGAATTAATTTGGTATAGTTTAAGTTCATGCTAGTATGACCAAATGAGATCATACGAAGTAACACTAGTTGACGGTCAACAATTGACCGTCATATCACCACACGCTGAACAGGCAGTTAGAGACAGCGTTGAACAGAGGATAGGAATAGAATGTTTAACGATTATTTTGAACCAGACAAGGCAGCAAGACAAAAAAGCAGACGAGCAACTGATATAGATAAGCCTCGCAAGCGTAACACTGTGCTTGGCATTGTGTGCCTGGTGATTTACGTCATTGTTGTTAACTATGTTGAATTTTATTAAGGATTGATTATGTACCAAGTTAAGATTTATAGTTCGTATAGCGATCTGTGTGTCGTGACGTTTGACGAGATGTTAAAGCGCCAGGCTTATGATTTTGAGTCAGAGCTTGCAACGTATCTATCTGACGATTACTATACCGATGTTGTTGAGGTCGATTCACTCCCGTAAGGAGTGCGTATTCACATGATGACTTGTGCGAGGTGCACTAGCAGGGTTCGATTCCCTCCGCCGATTAAATAGGCGTGGTGGTCCAAATAAGAGTTAGACTGGCAGGTTCAAATCCGCCCGCAAGCCATCAGTTGAATGCGTATTCACATGATGATTGTAGCTAAGGTGGTTTAGCTAGCCACGAGGTAAAGCGGGCTGTGATGCCAATCGCTGGTTCGAGTCCAGCCAGTCATCAGTTGAATGCGTTTAGGGTTGCACATCAGCGGCCGCGCATTATTCATTAATAAAGGTGATTAAAACAAAGTTTCAAGTTTTATAAGCGTTTAATCACCGATAACGATTTAGCCCAAAATCAGCGAGGTTCAGACAGTTAGCGCCGTTTGTAAATCCCGTGGGCCTTAGCCAGCATTGACGTGCTGGCTTTTTTTTGCCTGTTTTCATGGTATCATGTAGGCATGGGCGCTTCTTCTGCTACTGAGCTTTACAGATTCAATGAAGACGAGCAATGTAGTACGTATGATTCATTCACACACTTATCATATTACGATGATGAGTGTATGGTCGCGGGTCTAGTAAAGTTTAACCGCTCAATGCGCAATGAGTTGTTTGACCATTTGCGTAGTAAAGGCATTAAATGGGTTAGGTACACGCACAAGAAGCGCAAACGAATGATTTATTTGGGGTAAATGTAATGTCATACGAGTCAACAAAAAGCCAGAATTTGAAGCAGTCAACATATGAACGACTGGCGGCAGACTCTGGTTCTATACAGAACATGGTTTCTTCGTGGAGAAATACTTATATTTCTCTAAGATCTCAGGGTACTCCGGCAGAAAACGTTGATCTTGACGCTAGAAAAGATGAGCTTGTCCAAGCTTTAAATACTTTATTGGGTAACTAAAGTATGGCTGCACCCGCAGTAAACAACATACAGAGCACGTCAAGCTCACTAACGCTATCGTATACAGTGCCTACTGTAACAGATGGCCGCTTGGTTGTAATGGTCGGGCTAGAGGATGTTGGTAATAACAATCCTATTACTGGCGTTACGTTTGGCGCATCATCATTAACACAAGATGCTGATGCCGTATCTGTGTTGGGTAGCAACTCAAATAGAATGGCGATTTACTCGCTCGCATCACCAACGGCTGGCACTGACACAATAACAATATCTGCAAGTAATGAGCGTATCGGAATCATTGCTTTTACGTTGAGCGATTGCGGTGCAAAAACAGATTCAGACACGGATGTAATCACTTCATCCGGATCAACGATGACAACTAACGTCACCACGGTAGGCGCTGATAATATTGTTGTATCTTGCACGAATAACTCCACTACAAGCGCCACTACAAACCCCGCCGGAACAACGGCAATACGCAACCTAAACTCCAGCTCAACGGTCAGGTTTCAATCATTTTATGAAGATGCGGCAAGCGCTGGTTTAGTTAGTAGTACCGCTTCAGGGTTTGACATACGCTCAGCTATGGCAACGGTTAGTTATGCGCCTAGCGGCGGGGGTGGACCAACATACTCATTAACGCTTGATGCTGGTGCGTATGCTTATACTGGTTCAAGTGTAAGCCTTGCTGCAAATAGAGCGTTAACGATTGATAGCGGATCATACACGTATAGCGGCAGTGCAATATCGTTATCGGTTGGCAGGGCGATAACACTAGGCGCTGGAACTTATGCGTACACAGGCAACGCAGTTAACGTTAAAGCAAGCCGTAAAATCAGCATTGATAACGGTTCGTATTCATATACGGGTAACGCGGTAACGCTTACATACAATCCTAGCGGCGGACCAACGTACCAGTTAACACTTGACGCGGGCATATATAATTACACTGGCAGCGCGTCACCACTGGCCGCAAATAGAAAACTAGCCATTGATAGTGCAAGCTATAGTTATAACGGTAGTGATTCACAGTTATCCGCTGGCAGGGCGATCACGGTAACACCTGGCAGTTACTCTATATCTGGCCAAGATGTTTCATTGAAAGCATCAAGGGCGATCACAATTGACGCGGCTGTATATGACTACAGCGGATATCCGGTTACGCTTAGTTACTCAGGCCAGATTATTTCACTTATCAGCGGGTATAGCGTAGAATACAAGCAAGATGATATAACAGGCGACTATAAGCTTGATGACGTTAGCGCCGATTATGAACAAGATTACATTACAGCGAGGTTTTTATAAATGGCTACTTTTAATAAGTATCAAAACGGCGTGGAGGTGTTAGTTACTACAGCCAACGCAAGCACGGATTCTTTTAAGTTTGCGCTAACCAATACAGCGCCAAACGCTGCAACACATACGCAACTGTCCGATATCACTGAGATATCAGCGGGTAACGGGTATTCGGCTGGCGGTCCTGCGGTTGCGGTTACTGGTAGCGAGGCTGGCGGCACTTATACGCTTGCACAAGATGCCACAGTAACAATCACGGCTGCGGGCGGTAGCATTGGCCCGTTTAGGTACGTTGTGTTTTATGATGATACGGTGGCGGGCGATCCGCTGTTTAGTTATTTCGATTATGGTTCGAGCATTACGCTTGCTGACACTGAAACATTCGATATCGGTGCGGCTTCAACCCTATTTACAGTGGCTTAAATTATGCAAAATGTGATCGTAAAAGGTTTAGATAATCCAGTTGTGATGACATTTGCATTCACGGGTGACTTTGCTGCTAGTGGAATTAATACGTTCACTAGCATTCAGCTTGTAATCGGTGGCGAAACTTACACCACAGACGGCACGCCGGATAACCTGTCAATTGAGAGTAATACAGAATTACGATTAAAGATAGGCGATACGACCGCACTTGTGGCGGGTAACTATTTGCCAACTATCACAGGTTTTAGTCTTACTTATGACGACGGCTTTATGTTGAGCGGTCAGTGCAAGCCGATCCTTGGAAGTATTAAGGTGTGCTAATGGAAAAGAAACCAGGCAGCTATTACTGTAAAATAGCAAACACAAAGCTAAACGAATCGGCCATAGCTAAATGCTATGAGTACCTTGATAACTTTCACCCAGACAACGATAACGAGACTGACGAAGTGATCCCCACTTTGCAAGGGTTAGCAACGTATATCGGTGTCACTTATCGAACGCTGTTAAACTGGGCAAAGCGCGACGACATGGACCACCAAGAGGACTATGTTAAATTTCGCGGATTGTTAAAGGACGTTTATCACACTAAGCTGATCAACCGCGGACTTGACCGCACCTATGACGGGCAGATCGTTAAGCTATTGCTTGGTCAGGATGGTATTGTTGACCGCTCATCGGTCGATACAACGTCAAGCGATGGTAGTATGTCACCCAAACCAAGCCGTATAGAATTGGTTGCGCCAAGTGACAACGGCAAAGATTGAGATCCCGCCAACACTGATCCCCGTATTCACTGGTGAGGCCCGTTACAGGGCCGCGCATGGTGGTAGAGGGTCAGGCAAGACCAGAACATTTGCACTAATGACAGCGATCGAAGCATATCGAGCGGCTGAGTGTGGGCAAACTGGCGTCATATTGTGCGCTCGTGAATTTATGAACTCACTCGACGAGTCGAGCATGGAGGAGATAAAAAGCGCGATCAGGTCAATCGACTGGCTGGATAACTATTTCGATATCGGTGAGAAATATATACGCACAAAAAACGGGCGCGTTAGGTATGCGTTTACGGGTTTGCGTCACAACTTGGACAGCTTGAAGTCAAAGGCTAAAATCCTAGTTTGCTGGATAGACGAGGCAGAAGGTGTTAGCGAGGTTGCTTACAATAAGCTATTGCCAACTATCCGCGAAGATGGATCGGAAGTTTGGGTCACTTGGAACCCAGAGGAAGAAGATAGCCCGACCGATATCAGATTTAGAAAAAACCAACCGAAAAACTGCAAAACGGTTGAAATAAATTACAACGATAACCCTTTTTTTCCCGACGTACTAGAGCAGGAGCGATTAAACGACCAAGAGCGACTTGATCCAGCAACATACGCATGGGTGTGGGACGGCGACTATCTCGAAAACTCAGACAGCCAAGTGCTATCCGGTAAAGTATCAATAAAAGAATTTGAAGTAACCGATGATGATTTGTGGCAATGGGACGGGCCTTACTTTGGGATCGACTTTGGTTTTGCTATGGACCCCACTACGGGCGTTAAGTGCTGGATAAAAGATAACTGCTTATGGGTAGAGTACGAGGCTGGCAAAGTAGGTCTTGAGCTTGATAATACGGCTGACTTCCTAACAAGTAGAATACCAGGCATAGATAGAAATGTTAGCAGGGCAGATTCAGCAAGGCCCGAAACGATTAGTTACTTGGCTAGGCATGGCATGCCAAAGTGTACAGGCGTAAAGAAATGGCCTGGCAGCATAGAGGACGGAATCAAGCACTTGCGAAGCTATAAACAGATTATTATCCACCCACGATGCACAGGCACGATCAAAGAGACTCGCAAGTATAGCTATAAGGTTGACAGGTTAAGCGGTGATGTATTGCCGCAAATAGTCGACGCGCACAATCATTACATTGACGGGATCCGGTACGCCGTCACACCGATGATCAAAGGCAAGCGGGGCGGCATAGTCCTACCTTCTGGACGATAACACGATAAAACGGTATCATGTCAATATCAATCTGAACAGGTCCGACCAAATGCCATACAATAGATTTAAACTGACACGCACAACGCCTTCGCAGTTAAGGGGCATTCAGGAGTCTTACTACTACGAATCAGACGACGAAACATTATCTGAAATACTGGCCGCTGGCTACTTTGCTGGGTTTCCATGCGAAGATGATTGTGAAACTATTGTTACCATTAACGCCTCGGATGGTTGGGCTAATGTCCATCCAAACGGTGATGGCGGTGAATCTGGGCTTGTAGATGATACGGCAAAGGCAGCAGAGGCAAAAGCTGATGCGGCACTGGCTGCGGCGGGGGCCAATCTATATTACGTTGATAGTGTAAACGGGTTAGATTCTAATGATGGCCTATCCAAATCGGCACCATTCCAAACGCTGACAAAATTAAACACAGTATTAGCAAGCGGGTTAAACGCTTACTTAAACCGCTCGTCTGTTTTTTATGACTCGATATCAGCCACGGGTAGCAATATTGGCGTATATGCGTACGGCGCTGGCGATAAACCTATTATTGATTGTTCAGACGCGCTAACAGCGAGTGACTTCTCCAAGACGGGCGGGCAGACGAATGTATATGAAGCAACAATAACACTTCCTACAGGCTCAAAAATATCAGGTAATATCTACCTAGATGGTGTTGCAGTTAAACAAGTTGCAAGCATTGCATTGTGTGACGCAGAAGCGAACACGGCTTATGTGACAGACTGGACAGCAGCAAGTGCAACTCTCTACGTACATAAAGACGGCACAGCACCTTTAGACACTGATTATCGCTATACAGCAAGAGCGCATGCTATAGAGCTTACTGGGGATAATAATGAAATAATTGGCGTCACAGGCATAAAGAATGCTAATCAAGACGGTAGTTTCAAAATATCAGGGCTGAACAGCTACATTAAAGATTCAGAGATGAATGACGGATGTAGGCATAGTGCATATTTTCAAGCGGGTTGCTATCTAGACAGCGCTATATTCAAAGGTGGCAGAAACGATTTAGAAGGTGCAGCAAACACACTCGTAATTAATCAGCCTTTAGTGGCTGGCGAGTCATACAATACAGCTAATTGTGTTTTCGATGCTGATGGCGATCCCCGTGTAACTGGCCCACAAAATCACGGTGCAGATGCTAATGAGTTATTCGCAATCATTACGCACACTAACCCAACATTTATAGGTCTTGAACAGTCAATTGACGTTGCGGCACAGGATACACAAGTTATCAACCCTACGTTTGATGAGTGCACTCTAGGATTGTTCTTTGGTCGCTTAAATGGTGTTGCTGCGATGACAGGTGCAACAGGGACAACAAACGAAATATTTAAAGCGGAATCGTCTTTCACTGTTACAACAAAAGATAGCGTATTAACGTGCCCTAATCTTGGCGTAGGTTTCTATAAAGCCGAAACAACCAGCGCAGATATTACAATTGATAATGATGTTATCACTGTAATCGACGCTGATTTGACAAGTAGATTTTTCAGAGTGCAAGGCGGCACGATCAGTGTAATTAACTCAGAGTTTAAGCCGTCAATTGCTTTCCCATGTCAGACTTTTTATAATTGCGGGTATGATGGCGGTACTATTGCATATACGGGTGAAAACAATGTTTACCCATTTGGAGCTAAGTTCCTGCACAATGGTACTACATACGACACGCTGGCAGACTTTAAATTAGCAGCGGGTGTTACAGACACAACCAGCACAACGGCAGAATTGCCATCGCCAACAGTGGCAGACTCTTTTGGCCGTGCAGATGGTGCGCTTGAGCAAGGATTATGGTCCTATCAAGGCGCAAGCGGTCAGGCTTCAATAGCTAGCACTAATGTATCAATCACAGGTACAAGTTTGAGCCTCTATCATTTACCGCCACTTTCTAGTCCAAATCATTACGCAAGAGTTGTGATAGGCAACAACAACGCAGCAGGGCCGATGCCTGTCGCAGTTAGGGCAGAGGATGAACAAAACTGGATTGGCGTTAGATGGTCAACCTCGCAATTTCAAATGTGGCGAAGTGTTGGCGGCTCACTAGGGCAAATCGGCACAAGCTCAGGCGTAACCCCTACCGTTGACGATGAGTTGGTTTTAGCGGTTCGGGGTAAGTACGCTTATTTATACGTAAACGGCAATGCAGTAATTAACCGCTTGGATATTGGCACTGATTTAGTTAATGGCAAGCTATGCGGATTGGTCACACGTTCAACAGCCGTAGCCAGCGTAATAAAAGAGTTTAGTTGTGGTGTTATCTAATGACAATCACGCACAATAACGAAACAAACAAGAACAGGTAAAACAAAATGCCACAAAATAAACCGCACGTATCAGCCAAGCACTGGCCTATCATCAACCAAGCCAGGTCATTCATGGCAAACTCCGACTTGTTTGGGCGATCGCCTTATGGCTTTACAGGTGGCGATAATCTGGCAGACACTAAGCACGCTAAGTTATGGCAAGACTTTGGATACCCTGAGCAGATCGAATTCTTTATGCACTGGAATATGTGGAGGCGTAACGGACTTGCTAAACGTGGCGCGTCTTTGCCTGTTAATTATTGCTGGCTAACTAACCCGTGGATACAAGAGGGCGACGAAAAGCAAGATACGCCATACACAAAGGCTTTTGATGATCACGCGGATAGACTGGATTTGTGGGCCAACTTTAGAGATGGAGATTTGTGCCAGCGGATAGGGCGTTATGGTGCGCTACTATTAACAGTTGCAGACGGCAAGCAAAGGCACGAGCCAGTTGATGCCATTAGAGCTGACCAGATTGTAAAAATACAGCCATTGTTCGAGGGCCAACTAGAGCCAGCGACATTTGAAGAAAGAAAGAATAACCCTCGCTATGACTTGCCAGTCACATACACGCTTCAATCTGGCAACGTAGGCAACCGAAACGAGCGCACCACCGATGCGGGTGAGATCCACTGGACTAGACTGATCATTCTGACAGAGGACGCGCTTGGCTCAGAGATTTACGGCATACCGTGCAACGAGGGCGGATTTAATGCCCTGCTAAACTGGCAGAAAGTAAGCGGCTCAGGGGGTGAGGGCTTTTGGCGACAAGCGGCGCAAAGGTTCGTTTTGCAGGCAACTGGCGATACTGGCGGGCAAGAGAAGGATCCGAAAGAACTCGACGCGCTTGGCGAGATGATTGCCAAGATGTTTGCGGGCTTTGACGCGATCCCGTCCGTGGGTAACTACGAGATGAAAGGGCTAAACACTGGCACCATGCCGAACCCTGACGGATTTAGACAGATGTTTCTGGAAGAATATGCAGCGTCAATGGATATACCGTCCAAAATGCTGGTAGGTACGCAAACAGGCGTTAAAGCGGCTGACGAAGATACGGCGGGCTATCGCTCAGAGATGCAAGCAAGGCGCGAAAACGTTATCACTCGCTGGGTTAAGTTGTATTTAAACTGGTTAGGCTTGCACACGACGGACATGCAGCCGCCAGCGGGTATAAAGGTTTGCTGGGATGACTTGACAGCACCCAGCGAAGAAAAGCGACTAGACAACGCTAAGAAACGCGCAGAGATAAATAAAATCAGTGTAGAGTCTGGCGGCAAGCGCGTATTCATTGAGAATGAAATCAGAGAAAGTGCAGGCGATGAATCAATTGACAGTTTAGGCGATTGGGACGATGGGATGGAGTTTGTAGATGTGCCAAAACTTACAGACGAATAAACGCCAAAGCGTAATTGTTGATCCAACCAGGCAGGCGGGCAATAGGCGCAGGGCGATAGGCGATCTAAACAAAAGGTTGCGCATGGCTATGGGTCAGGTTAAAGCGCTGGTTGATTCTATACCTGTACGTTTAAGCGTACAGAACTCATTGAAAGCCAATCGTAATACGTATGTCTGGGAAATGTCAGCGGAACGTCAATCACAAGTTGATATTAGAATACGTCAGATAATTGACTATTGGATGCAAACACAAACACCAGAAAGGCCCGCAAGATGGTTTTTTAATACTTACATTGATAACGCCGTTACGCCTGCAACGGCTGACGCGGTGAACAACGTCAAATTACTGTCGCAAGGCATGGTTAGTTCCGCACAACTCGACGCGGTGACAATACAATCAATATTTTTGCAGCCTCAATATCGCGACGTGATCGGCAATATTTACGGGCGCGTGTTTAACGAAATGTCTGGATTTAGTGGTGAGACTGCGACGGACCTTGCGCGGGTATTGTCTGAATCTGTCATGCTTGGCGAATCAGCAAGAAAAGCGAAAAGCAGGATAGCACAGCGATTCAGCGTTGCAAGCTCAAGGGCCGAACGTATAGCGCGCACAGAGATAAACAGGGCTTACACAGTAGCCAGAACAAAGACCGCGCAAATAGTCGCTAAAGATTTAGATATAACGGTAAATGTTATACACAGGTCAAGCCTGATGCCAACAACCAGAAGTTGGCACGCGTCAAGGCATGGTAAAATATACACGCCACAAGAGCAAGATGATTGGTGGTCAGAGGGTGCAAACCGGATCAACTGCTTATGTTCAATCGGTGAGGTTGTTGTAGGTAAAGATGGAAAGCCCCGTAGTCGAGGCTTAATCGAAAAGCTAGAAAAGCAGCGCAAAGCGTGGGCGGGTGGTTAAGGGTAATATCTCTTGCCATCAATCCAGCAGCCGTGCGAAGGTATCCACTCGTATTTTTCCGCGCCTAGATGCATTCCAAGTGAGTTACAGTTTTCTTTATTGGAGTTAATTATGGCGTCACTAACAAATTTCGCCGCCAAAATAAGCACCAGCAAAATCAATCCGTATTTAATTGATGATTTCACAAACAATTTTGTGTCACTCATGATCTTCACCATCCAGATCCAAACAGGTACTTTGTCGGGGCGGATAAATTTATAGATGCTATCTGCGCATGAATATCATCACTTTTCGGCTTTTCTTTTTTAAATTCCTTGGGAATGTTCCAAAAGTATAGATCTTCCCGCTGCGTTATCTTCATTCCTCGCTTTTTTGTTATGCTCCTTTTCAGCTTGAAATAGTAATCCTCTCCATCAATCGACACACCATCACTATTAAATGACTCTACCAGATAATTAGTTGACGGTTGTTGGTAGTCGCCCATGTCAACCTTAATACCTATGTAAAGATTGCATTCCTTTCCTTCATGATGCCCGTGTATTACTTCTATTATCTTAAAACGCCAGTATCCGCCTTTTCTGCCAACCTTCTCGTCTCTATCATTAAAGCAGTCAGCTGAGTATACGTCTCCAACTTTGAATTTTCTCATTTCATACCCTTATTTGTTAATCGTAAATCAACGAATGACATTCAAATTTGTCCCTCTCAGTTGTTATGCATTCGGCGTACATTTCATCTAATCGCTCAGATTCTTCATATACTATGTAAGACATAAGAAGTATAAGCGCAAAGATCAATGCGAGTCCGGCGGCTATAAATTCTTCCTCAGAATCCATTTTTTAACCCTCATTTGTTAATCCAGTCCCTAGTGTAGTACAATTACACTATGTAAGTGGTCTAACCAGTGAGCGCAGAGAATGACGAGCGAATATATACAAGTGATCAACGCGGTTAATACGTCAAAAATACGTATCGAGCGCGACGATAAAAACGACGAGATAATAATCATACCATCGTACACAATGCCAGATGATATTGTTATGAATGGCGTGTTGTATCCCAAAGAAGAAATCGAAACAAGCTATCGAGGGCTAGAAGGTACGCCCGCGCCCATCGGCCACCCACATGACGAAAATGGGAACTATGTGAGCGCATCAAGTGAAATCGGCGTGAATAGGTTTATGCATGGCGTGTTCAATGGTCGAGTCGAAAGGCATGACGGGCGGATCTACGTTGAAAAGCGCGTAAATGTCAACGTTGCATCACGTACAGAACAAGGCAAGCGCTTGGTTAGAATCCTACGCGATATCATGGACGGGCTGACAGAAGACCCGATCCACACATCAACAGGCGTATTTATCAAGCCTCAACAATTGCCACAAATGCGCGTTAGTGATAGCGGCAAGGAATACCAAACGATTGCACGCGGTTTAGTGTGGGATCATGACGCTATATTGTTAGACGAAGAAGGCGCGGCCACTCCTTTTGACGGTGTGGGCATGCTGGTTAACCAAGGCGAGCAAACGCACGTCATGCGCGTTAACTGCTCAGATATTGCAAACACTGGTCAGACCAGTTATCATATGCAAGACGATAACAAACTAACTGGAGCTAACATGGCTTTACGAGATATGCTAACAGGCTTTTTAAAAGCCAACAAAGTAGATGTAGCGGAGGATGCAAGCGATGCTATTTTGCTAGATCATCTCGAAGCTATGCAAGTAAACGAAGAAATTAAGCCTGAAATCAATCATGATGAGCTGATTGGTAATGCTTTGACTGAGGCGTTAAAGCCTGTCACTGAAAAACTAGAGTCTTTCGAGGCCAAGTTTAACGCGATGGACGAAGAAAAGAAAAAAGCATTGCTTGATAAGTTAAAAGGCAATGGCTACGACGAAGAAGCGATTAATAACATGTCTGAAGAAGATATGGAGAAAAACGCATCTATCAAGGCAAATTCAGAACAAGAGGCTGAATTTGGCGTACCAGAGTTCAAGCCGAATCAATCAAACGATTCTGCATTTTCAACTAACCTAGAAGACTGGAGCAAATAAGTATGGCTGTCGGTAAAAATGTAATCTTCTCAGCGGCTGTCGGTAAAGTTTGCCCAAGCCAAGAAGAAGCTAAAGTGGCATCAGGTGAAACTATTTTACCTGGTTATCTTGTAACTAAAGATTCAAGCGGCGAATTTATCGCACATGATACCGCTGGCGTTGGTGGAGATTGGTTTGTTGCTGATCTTGACTCAATCGGCCAAGGTAATGCAACTACTGCATTGACTGTGGGCGATACGGTTCAGGCTTTCATTCCTGTACCTGGTGATTTCTTTAATGTAGTAGTGGCTGCATCTCAGAATATCACGCAGAAAGGTTTGGCTTTAACGTCAAACGGTGACGGAACTGTTAAAATCGCTACGACTGGCACAGCTACGCCAGACGTTACATTATTCCACGCAGACGAAGTGATTAACACTGGCGGTACAGCTCAGCTTGTGCGTGTTCGTGTAGCATCTTCATCAGCTAACAAAGCAAGCGCATAAGGAGTCTTAGCATGTTAGGATTTTTAGAAATTAACGAGCGCAAAGACCTAAACGGCTTGCGCAAAACTCACATTAACGGTCAATTTGCAGAAGTTCAAACCCGCCGTGAATATTTCAACAACGCCCAGGGCTTTATGGCTCAAATGGGTGGCGATGCATTGCAAGCCAACCAGTCTGCGCGTATCCCGCAAGATGTTTATCGTGAATTTGATTCGCAAGCAACGTCTATCATGCGTGCTGACAACTTGACGCTAATGAACGACTTGATGCCGCTTGCTAAGTCTTTACCGATCGGCAAAGCGTTGCATGAGTATCGTCAATCATCTGACGCTGGGTTGTCAACTACCAGTATGAACGGTCAAGTGCCAGCCAAGCTTGATAAGACGGCTTACACGTATGACGGTGCTATCGTTCCGATTCACTCTGTAGGCTATAGCCGTGAGTGGCGTGAATGGTCTGCGCAACAGTCAGAAGGCTTTGACGGCTTGATCGACGATAACGAAAACGCAACACGCGAGCTAAAAGATACGGTTGTTGACCATATCTATGACGGCGCTGACGTTACGTTTAAAGGTGTTGACGGTTACGGTATCAAAACCAGTGCAAATACCCAGCTTGCTGATCTAGGCGCTGGCGGTCTTAATATTGACTTTACTAGCGCGGTTGCAACCGCTGAAAACTTGCGTAACGCTTTGATCGAGCTTATGTATACACTGCGCACTGGT
>Ga0316208_1002740_pt1 | contig 13748 bp, 6 predicted proteins | sample 3monopyrite_MG_FD_204944 | JGI IMG/M metagenome (GOLD analysis project Ga0316208, IMG submission 204944) | Microbial mat bacterial communities from mineral coupon in-situ incubated in ocean water Damariscotta River, Maine, United States -... | ecosystem: Environmental > Aquatic > Marine > Coastal... | reverse complement strand
ATTGCAGCGTTACTTTTAGTCTCGATTCAATTTGAAGAATTCCGAAGTAAACTGCCCGAATTTCAACAGTTTTTTGGTTGGCCCAACTTGATGTATATGTGGGTCGTGATCGCGATGGCAAAGGTCATTCACGAATTTGGTCACGGCTTAACGTGTAAACATTATGGGGGGGAGTGTCATAAAATAGGGATGATGCTGCTGGTCTTCAGCCCGACATTGTACTGCGATGTTTCCGATGCCTGGATGATGAAAAACAAATGGCACCGCATCGCGATTGGCGGGGCGGGTGCTTACATTGAAGTGCTGCTTTCTTCGATTGCCGTTTTCGCCTGGTGGTTTTCTTCGCCCGGTTTGTTTAACCATCTTTGCCTGAATCTCTTTTTTGTGACGACAATTTCGACTGTCATTTTCAACTTGAATCCATTGATTCGTTTCGATGGTTATTACATGCTCAGCGATTATCTGGAAATCCCCAATCTGAAACAGAAAGCAGATAAGGCGTTAATGAAAACTTTCGCCTGGACATGCTTTGGGATTCACATTCCGGACGATCCATTCGCCCCGGACCGAAAAAAGTTCTGGTTTATTGTTTATGCAATCGCCTCCTGGATTTATAAATGGGTTTTGGTGTTAAGCATCGCGTTTTTCCTTTACCAATGGATGAAGCCTTACGGATTGCAATCACTCGCTGTTACATTAACAACTATTTCGCTTGGAACGATGGTCTACGGGCTGGGACGCTCACTTTACCAGATTTTTTCGATGCCCAGGAACGAACCGATGAGTAAATTCAAAACGACGATGACAGCAGTTATTACACTCGGCCTGCTGGCTGGCATTCTTGCAATTCCGGTTCCCTGGTGGATTCACTCCAGCTTTCTGATTGAACCGCATAACGTCCAGCACGTTTACTCCATCACCTCCGGGCATCTTGAAACAGTCCCCTTCCAACCGGGAGATAAAGTAAGTAAAGGTGATATTTTGATCGTGATGAGTAACGAAGAGCTCGAAGATAAGAAACGCCAGTTAGCTCAACAATTAAAACTTGCCCATACACAGCGAAAAACTTCGCTGGCGTTGAACAGTTCCGACGAAATCAGAATCTCCAATCAACGAATTGAAGCCATCGAAGGACAGGTTCGTCTGATTGATGAACAGCTTGAAAATCTGATTATTAAAGCCCCGGTCAGTGGTCGCCTCGTTGCGGCTGAATCAGTGCCGGAACCGACCTTTTCGGTTACTGAAAATCCGCAATTGAATAGCTGGCATGGCGATATTTTTGCACCACGAAATGAGCATGCCTTCATCGAGCCAGCCACACATTTATTAAGCATCGCCCCAGATGATGACGTACAGGCGGTTCTACTGGTTTCGCAGGATGACCGCAACGAATTAGAAGTGGGAACGCCGGTGCTGCTGCGTTGTTATCATCTACCGGATCGGAAATTTGAAGCAGTCATTACCAAAATTGCCTACCGCCAAAGTGATTACGCACCTCGTCAGCTTTCCAACAAAAGTGGCGGCGATTTATCAACGGTGACTGATCAGCAAGGCCGGGAAAAACTGGCGGAACTGGCGTATCAGGCAACCGTCAAACTGACAGAAGATACCGATTTAATGCGTACCGGGTTGCGCGGCCGGGCACGTTTTATTGTCGATAAACGCTCCCTGGGCGGCTGGTTTTGGAGATATCTCAAACAAACATTCCACTTCCGATTATAACAGGTAAGTCAGGCACAGGCCGTAGGGTCCGCTACCCGCGGACTGCGCGGGGAATCCGGTGCCTCCATTTTATGCGATGGTCCGCAATAGCGGACCCTACTTCGTGATCTACAAAAAGCAAATCATAAAAATGACCCAATCACCATCACAAAAAATTTCGGAATGTGTTCAGGCTGTTGAACATCTGGCGAAGCAGAAACTGCCTCGTGAAGAATTTTATCAACAGTTTCTGGGACTGGTCGTGCAAGGTTCTCAGGCCCCGGCGGCTGCTATCTGGGGAGTTGCTGGCGGGCAGGTTGAATTGCAATCGGAATTGAATCTGCAATCAACCGGCACTTTAACCGATCAGCAAAGTGCACAGAAAAATGTCAAACTGCTCGGCGAAATTGTACAGAATTCGCAGTCGGTTGTGGTGGGGCCTGATAGTAAGAATTCGGAAGCTCGCGTTACTAAGCACTTGCTTGTTTTTTCGCCTATCTTCGAAAATAAATCATGCGTGGCAGTTCTGCAACTCTTCTTTCCGGAGAAAGTCAGCGAGGAAGCTCAGCAGGGTTTGCTTCAGTTTGCAGAGCATTTAGCGGGGCTCGCTTCGCTGCATGTTTCCGGGCGGATGACCTCGCCGATTACAGTCAATACGAAAGAGTTCTGGGAATCGATGGATCGGTTTCTGCTCGATCTGCATAACGGGCTCGAAACCGAACAGGTTGCAGCCTGCGCCGCCAACGATGGGCGAGAAATTCTTTCGGTAGACCGTACCAGTATTGTTCTGAAATGGGGACACAAAACTCGGATCCTGGCTGTCAGCGGGCAGGACAAAGTGAATCGCAAATCAAATTTAATGCGTAAGCTTAACAAGCTCGTGCAGTCAGTTTATTCAACCGGCAAGCCATTTATTTACGAAGGTGATTTAACTGAATTAGCTCCCCAGGTTGAAAAACAGCTTGCCGATTATCTTGAAGAATCTAACACGCGAATGCTCGCAATTTATCCGCTCAATTACAAAGACCGGGAGCATAAAGCGGAAGACAAACCTCACGAAAAACCGAAGCCGGATCATTTGGTTGGTGCGATCGTTGTTGAACTGCTCTCTTCCAAACAGTGGGATCCCGAACGTCGAGCTGCGTGCGAGTTGATTTCGGATCATGTCGCCACCGCGATGTGGAATGCACAAGAGCATGAGAAAATATTTCTGCTCCCCGTCTGGCGAGGCATCGGGAAAATATTTCGTGCGTTACGTGGTAAGGTACTTGCGAAAACGTTGGCGGTTGCCGGGCTGGTTCTTGCTGTTATCCTCTCGCTGATCTTCATCAAATACGATTATCGAGCCAACGGTGATGGGCGATTGATGCCTGTTGTGCAGCGTGATGTGTTTGCGATGCAGGACGCAGAAGTTCAACAGATTTTTGTCACCGGCGGGCAGGAAGTGAAAGCGGGGCAGATGCTTATCCAACTGAGAAACCCGGAATTACAGACCGAATACTTGAGAATCCAAAGTGAAATCGATGAAAAGAAACTGTTGATCAAAGCCCAGCAGGCTGAGTTAGAACTCGCTTCCCGCCAAAGCCGAATTGAAGAAGCGGTACGCATGCAGGGAAGGATCGCAGAATCGAAAATAGAAATTTCGTCACTGGAAGAACAGAAGGAAATCCTTGCCGAGCGGGTTGAAAAACTTAAAGTCTACTCGCCAATTAATGGAGTGATTGCGACGTTTCAGATTGAACAACTTCTGAAAAACCGCCCGGTCAGACGCGGCGAAGTTCTAATGGAAGTGATGGATCCGGCTGGCGAATGGCAACTTGAACTCGATCTTAAAGATAAACGCCTTGGGCTGCTACTGGAAGAGCAGGAGAAAATCAAACCGAAGAAACTTGATGTAAAATACGTTCTGGCGACCGATCCCGAAACGACCTATTCGGCAAAGCTGAGTTCGATTTCAACACGCACTTCCATTCATCAGGAACTCGGAAATGTGGTGCGGGTGCTAGCCGATATTGATGAAAAGCAACTTTCTGAACTTCGTATTGGTGCAGAAGTAAAGGGGAAAATAAACTGCGGAAAAAAACGCCTCGGCTACGTCCTGTTCGGCGATGCGATCGACTTCATCCGCATCCGTCTCTGGTTATAAAGAACGACATTGGCGAGATTCAGCGACGTAGGGTACGGAGATCATCAATCCGTATCGATAAGCAATATCCCGATAAGAATAGGAATACCTGCCACAATAAACACGGTCACCAACCATTCTTTTGATGCGTAGAACAGTCCCGTGAAACTGCAACCACCCAGAAGAAACCCAATCATCACGCCAATGGTGATTAAGATCAATCCAAGGAAAGTACCGGCGTTCATGGGAGCTTCTTTTTTGAAAGAGGTCCATTCAGTTTTGGTGAATCGGATCGAAGTTCATTCTTAACCCGGACAAGTCAGAACCCCAAATGAGGCTAGCCAGCTCACTTCAGTGGGTAGTATCTTATCAATGAAATGCTGCGCAAAAGTGGCAGGATATTATTATCCACAAAAATAGATGTGAACCACCGAGACACTGAGAACACTGAGGCAAAGCAAAAAGAAGTCTCAAATTTAAAAAAGAGTTGCACGCAAAGAATTTCCCGCATCCTCTGCAAAAAATGGAATTCAAATTACTCATTTAATCTGCTTAAATACTTTTTTTTTCTTCTTTTCTTTGCGTTGCCGCGTCTTTGCGAGAGTTTTTCTCCGTGATCTCTGAGTCTCTGTGGTCAATTTAATTTTGCGGTTTATCCGGGTTAGGAATAGTCCTGAAATAAGTTCCTGGTTTATCGTAGGGGGCGTCGTGACGCACCAGCTTGTTCGTGTGATGAAAAAGGTGCGTCGTGACGTACCCTACAAAAAGAATTCAATGAAATAGGGAAGTTATTTCAGGACTATTCCTTAGTGGTTAGCTGCCGCCAGGCAAAAAAACTCGCGCCATGTGCTTTCAATATCATTGAAAACGAGAGTTAATAGTAACAAGACTGGTTTTGTTTCTCCATTTTTAATTTTGGCGTTCTTTGGTAATCGTTACCGGGCATTGTTCAGGTAAGCCGTAGCCGCCTGCGGTGGCGACGAGATCGCCGGGAGTAAGACCTTTGAGAATTTGAACCAGATTACTTGTTTCGATTCCGGTTTCTACTTTTGTTTCGTACGCCTTGTTGTCTCGAATCACGGTGACAACGGGAGTTCCTGAATGGTCAGCGACCGCAGTGACCGGGATCACCAGAGCGTCCTTTATTTCCGGCAGCGAAACTTTGACCTGGCAGCTTAACCCCGGGCGTAACAGGTAGTCTTTGTTTTTTATTGTTGCAAAGACGATGATATTGCCGGTAGCCGGGTCCGCTTGACCGCTGATTCGCGTGACCTTTCCCGTGTACGATTTTCCTGCCAGTGAGGAGAGTTGAATACTGACCGGACTGCCTTGTTTCACGTTGGCGAATTGAGTACCCGGAATACGAATTTGGACGAAGACTTCCTCCAGATTCATTACCGTTGTAAGCGAAACCGCTCGGTCAATAAACTGCCCTTGCCGAGCCAGCAATTGTACGACAACGCCATCAATCGGGCTGGTAATCGAACACCATTTGAGAGCCAGTTTTGCCTGTTCGAGATCCGCTTTGGCGGCATCAAGTAAACCTTGAGCCTCCTCGATCAATTCCACGCGCGTACCCGCTTCGAGTAACTTGACACGCTCTTTCGCAGAAGCCATCGCCGCTTCTGCAGACTTCAACGCCTTGGCTTTTGTTTCGTAGAAAACACTCGATATTTCATTTCGATCCAATAACTTTTTCAGAGCCGTCAATTCGTTGCGAAGCCCATCGACGGTCGCTGCCGCTTTGTCTGCATCTTGGCGTGCCCCTGCGATTTCTTCGGGCAGGTAGCCGCTTTTGAGTCGTTTTACGGCCGCCTCTTTTTCCGCAGCAATCGCTTTGGCACGTTGCACGGCAACCTTCGAGGAACGATCATCTAATTCGACAATAAGATCCCCCGCATGAATTGATTGCCCTTCGACAACATCCAGCTTACGAACCCAGCCGCCCAGTTGCGAAGAAATGACGGCTGTTTTTTCGGGGATTGCTGTAATCATTCCGACTAAATCAAGCGATGGTTTCAATGTAGTGATTTTTGCTTTTGCTACCTGCACAGAAACCGTTTGCGTTACCTCAGCATTATCTGAAGAAGGAGATGAGGCTGGCTGTGTGGAATCCGAACACCCTGCCGTCATTACAATGAACAGCAACGCGCAGCAAGGAAAAATTGCCCGGCGAAATTCAAACGAATAGGCAAGAGCTACTCTCATCAGTTACTACTTTCGTTGATTGCCTCTTGTCGGGAAAATAATTGCAGGAATCGAACCATCAAATAGTACAATACAGGCGTGGCGATTAACGCCAAGATTAGCGACATAAACAAGGAGCCGATTACCGCGATTGCCATCGGACGCAGCATATCCGCCCCGGCCCCCACGCCATAGGCAAGCGGCAATAATCCGAGAAATGTGGTCTGCGATGTCATTAAAACCGGTCGCAAACGCCGACGTCCCGATTGAATCAATGCTTCATCGAGTGGCAATCCAGAAGCGATCAGATGATCGACATAGTCAAGCATCAAAATTCCATTTTTAGCCGTGATGCCGATCCCGATAATCGCTCCCAGAAAGGAAATGATATTCAACGTTGTGCCGCTAAGCCATAACGCAGCCGCGACTCCGAACATCGCCAGAATCGATCCAGCTAAAATTGCCAGCGGTTTCAAAAATTCTTTGAACTCCAGAATTAAGACCGCAAGCACCAAACATAAAGCCATCAGTAACACAAACGTCAAATTGCGAAACGATTCCTGTTGTTGTTGATAAAGCCCCCCGAATTCGATGGAAGCATTCGGCGGTATGTTAACATTGCGAGCGAGCTGTTTTTTGATTTCGGTAATGCCGTGTCCCATGTCGATATTTTCAAAACGAGCCGAGACAGCGACCAATTGCCTTAAATCTTCACGGTGCATTTCTAAAATACCTGGCTCATGCTCTATCTTTGCCACATCCTGAACGGTCAGATTAGCACCCGAAATTGTTCGCAAGGGCATGGTTGCCAAATCTTGTTGGCTGGCGTGAGAACCAGGGGCAGCCATCACTCGTACATTGTAAATGCGGTCGCCCCGAAGAACATAAGAAGAAACCGTCCCGATCATTGTCGCTTGAATTTCACTTCCCAAGGCACGCGGCGTTAACCCCGTTCGGGCAGCTTCTGCGATATTGGTTTTCAATCGCATCGTCGGACCAGCTACAATCAAACCATTATTCACATCCACAACGCCAGGGATTTGTTCGATAGTTTGAGCAATTTCGGAAGCGAGTGTTTTCAGTAGTTGCGTATCGGTCGAAAAGATTTTGATCTCCACCGGATTGGGGGACCACGTTAAATCACCGATTAAATCGCTGAGTACGCCGGGAAATTCAAACTGAAGGGCCGGCTCTGCTGCATTCGCTTTTTGACGCACTTCTTCAATCACCTGTGCGGTGCTGCGATTGCGATTCTGCTTCAGTTTGACCAGAAAATCGCCCGTATTCGGTTCTGCAATCGCCAGCGCCAGGCGGGCACCTGTTCGGCGAGAGAAACTTTCCACTTCCGGGGTGGCTCGTAAAATTTCTTCGATGTGCATTAACATACGGTTTGTTTCGGTTAGACTTGTTCCGGGACGCGAAAAATAATCGATCACGAACGCCCCTTCGTCCTGCTTCGGCAAAAAGTCAGATTCCAATTGACCGTGCAGCCAAAGCCCACATCCAACGATAGATGCAATTCCAACCAACACCAACACCGGTTGATGGAGTATCTTTCTCATCAACCAGGTGTATAACGCAATGAGGCGACGCAAAATGGGTCCGCCCAATTGAATTTCGTGAATCAATGAAGAAGCATTGGCATCAGTGGCGTTCGGTTTCAATTTCTTTGCTCGAATCAATAATCGGGCAACAACGGGAGTCCAGGTGACAGCTAGTACCAGCGAAATCAGTAACGCGATGACCATCGTAATCGCCAATGCTCGAAAAAAGACACCCGTTACACCATCCAGAAAAGCGAGCGGAATAAACACGACCACAGGTGTCAGCGTACTTCCCACAAGGGCCGGTCCAACTTCTTGAATGGCACCAACAACGGCATCAAGCGGCAACTGCCCGGCTTCCACTTTGGCATAAATCGCTTCGACAACCACGATTGCATCATCGATCACAATTCCAATGACCGCTGCAATTCCGCCCAGCGTCATCAAGTTGAAACTCATTCCCAGTAGCTTCAATCCGATCAGTGTCAGCAGCACCGTAACGGGAATCACCAAAGCTGCTACAAGGGTTGCACGCCAACTTCGCAGAAAAACAAACAGGATCACAACAGAAAGTGCCAGCCCAAGGATAATTGCATCCCAGACACTGCGAACGCCTTCTCGCACAAATTGCGATTGATCGTAAAAGAACGCCATCTTCATATCGGGCGGAAGTTCGCGTTTCAGTTGCTCCAGGTCTTTTTTCAGTTCTTCACTAATCTGCACGGTGTTGCAATCGGGTTGACCGTAAATATTCAGTAAGACAGCATCTTTGCCATCCGCGGTGACACGATTGAACTGCGGCGCGGAACCTCGCTTGACAATTCCGACATCGCGAATTCTGACCGGTGCCTGATTCACCCATGCCAGAATGACCTCTTCAATTTCCTTCCGGCTGCGTAATCGGTTATCAACGGTTGTCAGATAAAGTTGATAATTTTCTTCGTGCATCCCGGCGGAAGTAAACAGGTTTGTATCTGCCAATGCTTTGGTGACTTGGGCAAAAGTGAGCTTGTTTGCATCCAGTTTGGTTGGATCAATAACAACGTGGTATTCGGGCACACGCCCGCCCACCAGTTTAATTCTCGCCACTCCCTTGATTCGCAAAAACCGCGGGTAAATCTCGTAACGGGCCGTTTCCCACAAATCTGTTGGCTTGCGCGTATCGCTGGTTAAACTGATCCCAAGAATTGGAAAAGCGGAAAATGTTAAACGATGAACCTGCACCGTTGCCGTCGCGGGAAGCGTCGCCCGAATTTGTGACAGTCTTCCCAAAACATACTGTTCTGCTTCGGTCATATCTGTAGACCAGTCAAAGAATACATTGACAGCCGCTGCACCACGCCCGGTTGTTGAACGGATATTGATCGTTCCCGGGATATCCTTCATCGCTTCTTCGACAGGACGTGTAATAGTCGCCATCATTTCATCGCCAGGCATCACACCGTTATCGATTAAAATGACCACGCGAGGAAAATTCGTTTGCGGAAACACAGACGAAGGCATCGTCAAGCCGGAATACCCCCCTGCCAGGCAAAGGGCCGCAATAAGAAAAAGAATCGGCTTACTGAATTGCAGGATGGCATAAGACTTCGATTCAGATTTCGTTTCGTCTGACACATCCAGTTCGCTCGTCATGGCATCGGTTCCTCATCAGGAGAAACAGGTTGCGGCAAAGCGGGAAGTGGTGTCGCTTCTGAAAATAATTGCTGCGGGGGCAATCCGGTCGCTTGTGTCACATCCGCAGCAGCCAAAGAAAGTTCGTTTAATAAATCGAGAAATCCTCGTTGTGATTGCACCAATGTTGTACGGGCTGCAAAAACCTGAAGGAGCGAAATTTGTCCCGCTCGAAATTGATCTTCAAACGGTTTTAATCCGATCGAAATATCACTCACAAATTCACCACGAGATTGTTTTACTAATCGCAGCGCCCGCTCATAACGTTGAATCGCGGCTCGTGCTTCGAGTATCGCCCGCTGTTCCAACTGGGAAGCGGTGATACGTTGTAATCGCAACTCTGCATATCGCTGACGCACCAACGGTTCGCCACTATTAACAACAGGCAGGTTGATCTGAGCTTGAACGCCCCAGAACTGCGTGGCTGAATCGTCCCGCTGCCACATCGGCCCGGCTTGCAAACTGGGCCGTTTCATCGCGTTGGCAAGCTGCATATTCTCTCTCGCCCTTGTCACCGCGGCGCGGGCAGCCACAACATCAGGACGATTGGCAGCTAGTTTCAACACCAGGGTATCATCAATAGATTCCGATAATGCCTCTTGTGAACCACCACCACCGACAACATGACCAACAGATCGCCATTGCCAGTCGAGCCATTCGCTTTCCAATTCCAGCGGGATGTTTGTGGAAAGATTCAATTGAGTCCGTAAGTTCATCATCGCTGTCTGATAATTTGCTTCGTTTAATCGTTGTTGACGGCGTGAGGATTGTGCCTGAAGACGAGCCAGTTCAACATCGGCATGATTGGCCTGCCCGGCTTGCTGTCTTCGCTGCATGATACCAACAAGTTGATCATTCAACTCGGCAAGATCGCGAATCATCTCCCGCAGTTCTCGCTGATAAATCGCAGTGAAAAACAGACGCGTCGTCTGGGCTTTATTCAAAAGCTCGGCTTGACGAATCGTTCCATTGACCTGCCTCCAATTAGCCGCAGCGGCACTTGTTCGGAATTGTTGCTGACCTCCAAGTTCAAACGTTTGCACGATCACATGCTGCTGACTGACGGACCCATCATTCCCGTTGCGGTCCCGGCTGTAAGGCAGCACCTGTGTTTGAAATTGAGGATTCCAGGGATACGTATTCGCAACACGATAAGCCGCATCAGCAACAGGACGAGTGGCGCGAACAGCCATCAAATCCGGATTTTGCGACAACGCCAAATTGATCGCCTTTTCAAGCCCTAGGGAAATCACTGCTTCACTTTCCAAAGAGGCCAACTGAACCGTTTGCTCAACCGCAGCCTGATCTTCAAGGTAAGAAGTCTGGACAGAATGCAAAACCTGGTCAACAGGCGACGAATGAGTCAACTGAGGAGCATAGGTGAATTCAGAAGTGTTTTTCTCCAACGATGCTATCTGTACCTGGTTGCTCTTACCCTTCTCGCTATCACCAGATAATTGTTCAACCTTCGGTGTATCACTATCGGAAACTGGCGGAAGTGTATAAGAGGTGGCAAATGAGGAGAACGAGGGGGGCTTCGCTTTGATCCGGCTGACAGGCAATAACGGCGAGAAATCTGCCATGTGCGCAGGCAATTGGCACCCCACCATTAAGGTGAGCAGTAAAACACTGCTCCAGCCAAACGAATGCCTCATTATCAAATAGCTCCCATAAGCCGGTAGTACCATTCGGCAGGTATTAAAAGGCTGTATTATACTGGAGTAGTAATACTAATCTTCATTACATTGCATCATTATCGACCATCATAACGCCTACATTCTCTCATTTTCTCCTCATTTACCTATTTTGTCACCGGCTAAAAAGCCGGTTATCTTTTATTTGCATCGCTTGATTGGCATTTCAGTTGAACCGAAAAAATTGAATCCTGCACGGCAACTATCAACTCCATCCCTAAAATACGAGCCACTTCTTTGCATAAGGACAGACCAAGGCCAGCGTGATGACCTGTTTCGGTTCGAGAAATATCAGCTCGCCAAAATCGATCAAATATTTGGGCCGGCAAATCTAACGGCAAACCTGTCGTTCTGTTTTGGATCGTCATGGAAGCCGTTTCGTTATGAAGACAAGTGACAACTTCAATCTGGCTCCCCTTGTTTGCATAGCAAATGGCATTATCAAACAGGTTCTGGAGAATAATTGTTAAAAGCATCGGATCTGTATTCAATGTAATTTCGTCATCTAACAGCCATGTTATTTTCAGGCAACGTGAATCAGCACGTGTTTCAAATGCTGAAAATATCTTGTGTGTTAAATCGGTCAGTTCAATCATTTCGGGATGTAATTTGTATTGTCCTGCATCGAGCCTGGCCAAGACGAGTAAATTTTCGGTCAGCGATTCCATTTGCTTACAGATGCCCAGGCATTGCTCAATTGATCGTTGGTATTCACTTGCCTGGCGAGGCTTTAACAACGCAACATCTATCGTTGATCGCAAACCAGCCAGCGGCGTACGCAATTCATGAGCAACATTGGCTGAAAAAGCTCGTTCACGTCGGAACGCCGCATCCAGTTTCTTAAATAATTCGTTCAAACAATCAATGACCAAGCGAATTTCTTCCGGTGTGTTCGCCACGTCCAACCGTTCGGTTAGCGTTGTTGCATCTAACGATTCAATCTGAGAAGATATTTTTTTTAACGGAATTAAACTTATTCGCACAATCGGCGTGATAACAGCCAGTAACGTCAGAACGGTCACTCCAAATACGCTTGCCAATAATATCCCCATCTGGTTCAACGTGGCGTCCAGTTTCCACGTATCGCGAGCAATAACCAGCGTCACCATCGCTTTTTGATTCTCGTCATTTTTCGACAGACGTTGCTCGTTAAGACTTCCTTCGTCCTGATGCGGAATAAAGCGGTATTCAACCAGGCGACCTTTACGACCAGCGGGCAACAATACAGGACGTATTTCCGGTTGAGCAGACTTTTTTTTTAACCGCATCAACTGCGATGTACCAAGGTTGTGTGATCGTTCAAGAGATGCACCATCATGACTCCATAATTGAAAATAGATCTGCTTCTGCTCTGCCGCGGTTATTGGGAGACCATGTTCGGCCATTTCTGTTTGGATCAGTCCATCGTTATCCTCTACCAGACTAGCCAGTAAAGTTGCTTCACTTATTAAGGCAGCATCGAATTCTGCAATCAAATTCAGGCGAATTAAAGTATATAAAACGACTCCCGAGGCAATCAGAACAAGGGAAGTCCCGCCCAGAAGCCCCAGCAGCAATCGTGATTGTAAAGAGTGACTCATGATAACTCACCCAGCCAATAGCCTTGCCCCCGACGAGTATGAATTAACCTCGGCAAATCGGGGGCTTCAATTTTCTTTCGCAAATACCCGATATAAACATCTACGACATTACTCTGCGAATCTGAATGGAATTCGTAGATATGTTCCCAAATATCTGTGCGAGAAACCAATTCCCCACAACGTAATGCCAGATATTCTAACAAAGAGTATTCGCGTGCAGTCAGCTCGATAAGACGCATTCCGCGCCGAACGATCCGCGATGTCATGTCAATTTCAAGATCTGAAATATGAATAACGGTTTTCGTTTGATCGTATTTACGTCGTACAAGAGTTCTCACGCGAGCCAGTAATTCTTCAAAGGCAAACGGCTTGATCAAATAGTCATCGGCTCCTGCATTCAAGCCTTCAACACGATCTTCGAGTTGATCTTTTGCAGTGAGAATAAGCACACGCGCATTTTGCTTACCGGCTCGCAGCTTTTTCAATATCGTTAATCCATCAACTTCCGGTAACATCAGATCCAGGATGATCACATCGTAGTCGTTTGATTCAGCAAACCACAATCCATCTCGACCATCGGCAGCTTCATCAACTGCAAACCCCTCTTCACGCAATCCTTGCGTTACCGCATTACGAATAGGAGCATAATCTTCAACAACCAGTATTCTCATTGCAAAGAAAAATCCCTTCAGAAAAAACATGGTCGGTTACCATTTCCTGGAAAGCCGACCGTAGATGCAGACAATTATTTAGAATAAATTAGTCTTCGTCTTCCTGATCTCCTACTTCGATCTCTACCTGCTGACCTGTCGGGCTGACAAGAATCTCTTCCTCTTCTCCGTCAACCTCTGCGATTATCTCGTACAGAAAGATCGTTTTCTTTTCGATAATCAATTTTGTTCCTTTGGGAAATAACTCAACAGCCCTGTCTTGAACTGCTTTTGGAGAGGCATTCACTGCAACCACACTCTCCGTTTCTACAACATCTCCAGTAGCAGTCACCGAAGCCTCATGCTCAACACCGCCTGTTTCCCATCCTGCTTCATAAACCTTAACGCCATCTTCGACCTCGAGTTTCACTTCAGATAATTTGGACTGACCAGCCAACTTTCGTAAAGCCGTGCGGGGGGCATCTGGAATCGTATTTATTGTAACGATTTGTGCATCATCTTGTTCGCCATCTTGTTCGTCATCTTGTTCGTCATCTTGTTCGTCATCTTGTTCGTCATCGCGATCAGTTTCT
>Ga0316208_1002739_pt1 | contig 13749 bp, 9 predicted proteins | sample 3monopyrite_MG_FD_204944 | JGI IMG/M metagenome (GOLD analysis project Ga0316208, IMG submission 204944) | Microbial mat bacterial communities from mineral coupon in-situ incubated in ocean water Damariscotta River, Maine, United States -... | ecosystem: Environmental > Aquatic > Marine > Coastal... | reverse complement strand
AAAACAATCCCCTCACGCGACGCCCCAAGTCACGACGGCGAGGCCGACCAGAGCCAGAGTCGATCCCACCGACACGAAGCCACGCCGGGACCAGATCGCCGTCTCCGCGAGCATCGGGGGCCTGCGACGGTCCGCAAAGTGGTCGAGGCCCAGCAAGCCGAGCCACAGCAGGGGGAGCAATGCCGCCCAGTCGTGCCAGGCGAAGAGAATCATCGCCGCCAGGACCAGCGACCCGACCAACCATGTCCGCGCGCCCAGCGCCGATACGAGCCTCGTCTCCGGCCGCTTGTAGACATCCGCGAGAGCGAGCTTCCAGATCCAAAGCACCGGAACGGCGACACAGAAAGCCAGCGCACCCTCCCCGCTCGGCGAAAGAATCGCTGTGCCCTGAGTTCGCACGAGCGCCGCCGCAACAATCGCAAGCGGGCCGATCACGATCCCGACAAGGCGTGCGTATTCACGGCCGCGGGCGAGGCCGTCGTTATCCAAACTGAAATGACCGACTACCTCCTCGGTCGGCAGCGCCCGACCCGTCGGAAAGAGTCGCGGTACCGCACGCACATAACGTGCGTAGTCCTCCGGAAAGAGCGCCGCGAGGGTCTCCTCCTCCTGATCGATGGTGTCGCGATAGGCGAGCCACCAAGCGACGGCGTATACGACGGCAACGATCGGCTGTCCGATCACAAAGAGCATGCCGCCATCGATGAAGAGATTCGACAAGTAGAACGGGTTGCGCGTGAAGCGATAGGGGCCGGCGGTGATCAGCCGGCGGTTCTGTTCGAGACATCCCTTGGACCAGAGATGAAGCGCGCAGCCGAGTACCATCAGAACTCCGCCCACGAATAGGCCGACGGGCATCGGCGCGCCGACCAGGCATCCGACCAGAACGAGGCCCTTCCGAAGACTTCGGCGACTGATCCTCACGTGGTACCCCTCTCCCCGTCTCCCGGCCATTCTATCGAGGGCCGTAGACGTCGGCGATACCCGATTTCGCCGCCCCTGAGTTGCGCCCAGGGGCGATGGCCCGTTGCGTGCGCGCGGACTACGCTTTTCATAAGCGGCCCCGTGACCGCCCGCCCAACTGCCCGCCCCACGGAGAGGATTGCCGATGGCCGCCGCCCCTATCGAAATGACCGTTCGGCGCCCCCGATTCGACTACGAAGAGACACCGCGGAACTGGATGCCCGGCAATCCGGATTTCGGCTACCGACTGAATGGGGGCTCGCTCACCCTGCCTTATCTCGAACCCTATTTGATTCGGGTGATGAGAATGGCGAAGGAGCAGCTCGGGGATCGTTACTCCGCCCTCAAGGCCGACATCGATCTCTTCAACGGCCAGGAAGCCAACCATTTCAAGCTCCACCAGAGCTACAACCAACTCCTACGCGATCGCTACGACGGGCTCGAAGCCCTCGAGCGAGAACTCGAAGCCGACTTCGCCCGCATGCTCCGCGAGGAGTCCCTGCTCTTCAACCTCGGCTACTCAGCCGGCTTCGAAACCACCGGCATGATCACCGCCCAGCTCTACTTCGAAGGCGCCACGGAGGGCATGGTCGGTGCCGATGCGTCCGTCCATGGACTCTGGGGATGGCATCTGGCGGAAGAATACGAGCATCGCTGCGTCGCCTTCGACGTCTTTCGCGCGCTCGGTGGGGGCTATCGCAAGCGGCTCGAACTCTTTTTCTTCCAGGCGAGGCATCTCGAAAGTTTCGGCTTGAAAGCGTCGACGTTGATGCGCGAGCAAGACGAAGCGGCGGGACGCCTGTTGATCACACCGCAAGAGCAAGCGACGTTCGATGCCCTCGGCCGCAAGAGCGCGCGCTTCGCGAAGTCGAGACTGATCCGCGCGCTCATGCCGTGGCATAACCCCCGAAGGCACGCCCCGCTGGTTCCCGCCGATTCGTTTCTCGGCGACCTCGAGTTCGACTAATCCCTGCAGCAATCCATCTCGAGTATGCGGATCGCCTAAAAGAAAAGGGTCGATCCAGACACCGTCCGAACCGACCCAATCGGTCACCAGATCGCGCGGAGCGATTATTTCGGGGGCATCCGGATGCCACCGTCCACGCGAATCGTCTCGCCATTCATGTAGTCGTTCGTGAAGAGCTCAACGACCATCGACGCGAGTTCATCACCGACACCGAGGCGCTTCGGGAAGAGCACGCTCTGTCCGAGGTGCGCCTTGAACTTCTCTGAGCCTTCGCCCTCGCCGTAGATCGGTGTATCGATCAGGCCGGGGGCGATCGTGTTCACGCGCACGCCGATGGCGGCGAGGTCGCGAGCGATTGGAAGCGTCATGCCGACGACGCCACCCTTCGAGGCGGAGTAGGCAGCCTGACCGATCTGACCATCGAAGGCCGCGACCGAGGCGAGGTTCACGATCGAGCCACGAGCGCCGTCGGCATCCACCGGCTCACTCTGCGACATCGCCGAAGCAGCAAGCCGCAGCACATTGAAGGAACCGATCAGGTTCACCTTGATCACGAATTCGAAGGTCTTGAGATCGAAGGGCTTGCCCTCGCGATCAACCGTGCGCGACGCGCTGCCGATTCCAGCGGCATTCAGGACCGTGCGCAGGGGCGCGAGACCGTTCGCCGCATCCACCGCAGCCTGGGCCTGAGCTTCGTCGGAAACATCGGTCTTCACGAAGACGCCGCCGAGTTCCTTCGCGGCCGCCTCTCCCTTCTCTTCATTCATGTCCGCGATGCATACGCGCGCACCGAGTGCCGCGACACGTCGGGCGGTCGCGAGGCCGATGCCGGAGGCGCCTCCCGTGATGAGGGACGACGTGGCGTTCAGATCCATGGTCTTGTCTACTCCTGCGGCGCGCCGAAGGGGCTGCGCCGCGGTCATTCCGGGCTAAATCCGGTGGGGTCTCTTACAGGGCGTCGGGGCGCGGTTGGGCTCCGAAGCGGCGCCGAGCATAGGCGTTCAGGCGGATCTTGTGTAGCGCCGGAACAGCGACTACGCGTCCTCGAACGCGGAAAGCCACCGAACGGCAAGCAGACGCCATTCCGTGGCCGGCTCGTGCGCACTCGCTCGAGGCGCAACGACCCTTCCCTCGCGGTCTATATGCGCGTGCCATCGAGCGGCACGCCTCGCCGGATTTACTGAGTCCGGCTAGTAGGCCATACCGTTCACGCTGATGAAGGCAGCGACATCAGCGGCGGTCGTCAGGCCATCTCCGTCCAGATCCGCTCGCAGCGAGCTGTTCGTCCAGAGGTACGTGAAGAAGATCTGATCAACGGTGTCGACGACTCGGTTGTATTGATATTCGGCGCGGATCGGACACGGCGTGAACCCTAGATACGCGAAGAAGGTCTGCACGTCGAAACCATCCACGACCAGATCGCCGTTCAAGTCAGCCGCGGAACTCCCCGCATTCCAGGCAGCCAGAAAGGGCCCGAAGTCCGTAATCGTTCCCAACGTGTCCCCGTCGTAATCGATCGTGCAGTCGGTCGGCCCCGCCTCTGCGACCGACGCCGCACCCAGAAAGAACATCCCCGCCATCAAGATCGTCAAAACTCCGAATCGTTCGCATCGCATCCCTACTCTCCAATCATCTCTTCATCTGTTGGTTGTCATCGTTCCGTTGGTTGCGAGTCACGGCGTTCGTTAGTTCGCCGAGACCAACATCCGCATAACACCAGGGAGAAACCAAATTGAAAAGAAAATTTGAAGGCGTCGTCGCATCCGAAAATATTTTTCTGGGCGGGAATCTACGGGGACCTCTGCGCCCGACTTGACGACTCGTCGCCTGACCCCCAATCAGCAACGAGGGCCACTACCCCCTTTGAATCTCCCCCAATCGTTGCTGAACTAACAATCAGATGGCGAAGCATCGGATTCGCAAGGGCGCCCTACTCCTTTGCCCCAAACGAAAAACGCCCCGGTCGTTCCCGACCGGGGCGCAATTCAATCGTGCTTGACTGCGTGCTAGAACGTGGCGATCAGCGGCGCAATCAGGAGGCTCACAACACTCATCACCTTGATGAGAATGGCGACGCCGGGGCCCGACGTATCCTTGAAGGGATCGCCGACGGTATCACCGACAACCGCCGCCTTGTGGGCGTCGGATCCCTTCGGATGGCCTTCGAGCTCACCCGCTTCGATGTACTTCTTGGCGTTATCCCAGGCACCACCCGCGTTCGCCATGAAAAGCGAAAGCGAAGCGCCGACCGCAACCGCACCCGCGAGCAAACCCGCGAGAGCCGCCGGCCCCATCAAGAAGCCAACCCCAACGGGCGCGAGGATCGCGACGCAGCCGGGAAGGACCATCTGCGAGAGGGCTGCTTTCGTGGCGATGTCGACGATGGCCGCGCCTTCCGGTTCGGCGTTGCCTTCGCGGAGACCGGGGATCTCCTCGAACTGGCGGATGATCTCCTGAATGATGGCCTGGGCAGCCTTGCTGACCGCGATCATCGTGGAGGCGCCCACTGCGTAGGGCAGACACGCGCCGAGCAGAAGACCGATCAGGATCGGTGCATCGTCGAGCTTGAGAACGAGAGCATCCATGCCCGAGAGGGCGCGGACATGGTTGACTTCGAGGATGAAGGCACTGAAGAGCGCGAGCACCGTCAGCGTGGCCGAACCGATGGCGAAGCCCTTACCGATGGCTGCCGTCGTGTTGCCCACGGAGTCCAGCTCGTCGGTAATGTCGCGGACTTCCTTGCCGAGGCCACTCATCTCCGAGATGCCGCCCGCGTTGTCCGAGATTGGACCGTAGGCGTCGACTGTCATCACGATGGCCGTGCCGGCGAGCATGCCGACGGCGCCCATGGCGATTCCGAAGAGACCCATGCCTTCCGGCATGACCAGGTTGGCGATGAAGCCGACCACAGCGACGACGAAGAGCGAAGCCACGGTCGATTCCATGCCGACTGCGAGGCCCTGGATGATACCGGTACCGGCACCCGTCTTCGTGGACTCAGCGATCTTCGTGACCGGTCCCCAAGCCGTGTAGTACTCGGTGATCAGGCCGATGATGGCACCGCCGATTGCGCCTGCGCCGAGGGCGTAGGTGACAGCCTGGCTGACGCCCAGCATGGGCATGATGGCGAAGCTTGCGATCACGATGATGATCGAGGGAACGATCAGTGCAGCGCGAAGCACCATGGCCGGCGCGTTCTGGCGAAGCGCGCGAGCGATGAAGATGCAGACGATCGAGACCAGGAGGCCAACGCCCGCAAGGAAGATCGGCAGCGTCACCGCCAGTGCACGCGCATCGACCGCATTCTGTCCGCCCGTAAAGAGTCCCAGGATGTAGGCGGGGTCCGCCGTGAGTGCGATCGCCATTGCGGCGACGATTGCGGCCACGAGGGATTCGTAGATGTCGGCGCCCATACCAGCGACGTCGCCCACGTTGTCACCCACGTTGTCGGCGATGCCGCCCGGGTTTCGTGGGTCGTCTTCCGGGATGCCTTCAACGACCTTGCCGGCGATGTCGGAGCCGACGTCGGCAGCCTTCGTGTAGATGCCGCCGCCGATGCGCGAGAAGAGCGCGATCGAGGACGCGCCGACCGCGAAGCTATGCAGGACGGTCGCGAGGTGCGGGTCGCTGGCGAAGGCGTAGTAGAGACCGCCGAGGCCGAGGATCGCTGTCGCGGCCACGAAGAGACCCATCACGGCGCCGCCGTCGAGGGCGGTGAGCAGCGCGTTGGGCTTGCTGCCCTCGCGTGCTGCCTGGCAGGTTCGCACGTTGGCGAAGGTCGCCGCCTTCATGCCGACGAAGCCGGAGAAGAGCGACAGGAACGCGCCAAAGAGGAAGCAGAGGCCAGCCAGGAGGCCGGTTCCCTGTCCCTGGAACGCAAAGAAGAGGAATGCGAACACGACGACCGAGTAGACGGCCAGCACCTTGTACTCGCGCATCAGGAAGGCCATCGAGCCTTCGCGGATGTAGCGCGCGATCATGTTCATCGTGTCTGTGCCTTCGGGAAGGCTCTTCACACGGAAGTAGAAAAACACGGCCACCGCGAGGCCGAGTACGCTGGCTCCGAGGGAGACCTGCGTTAGTTGTGCGATCAAATCACTCATCGTCGATTCCATCCTCTTGAAGTTCGCGCTCACCCGCCGCGTTCGTGAAAGCCATCTACATGGATCATGTTCGCGGGAGTCAACAGTCGGCGGGCATCCGCCCGTCGCATCGTATGCCTACTTTGCGCGACGACTCAATCTCGTCGGCGCTCGTGGCGTTGCCCTGCTCGTATTTGGGCCGCCCGCTACTCGCGGTCGGTTTCTGACGCCCGGGCTCACATGGTGTCGCGCTCGTGGTGAGCAGATCCGAAGTCGAGCGAACCGGGACACGAGGTCCCCGCTCGTCTTCGAATCGACACCCGTCTACGCACGAAGCGCGCGAGACCGGCATCCTCTAGAACACGTGATGGGGGGCAGCCGAGTCATTCAATCGCTCGCGCTGGACTCCGGTCCCACCCCTATCCTGCAAGACGACCCCTCTCTCAGACGAGGCGAGGGTCGAATTGTTTCGGGGGCAAGAGTTCGGAGAGGAGCCACCGCAGTCTGCTCTTATCGACATGTCGATATCGAGGCGCAGTCCTGCGGCGCCCAAAAGGGCGCGGGAGATGAACGATCTCGGGCATGTGATTAGCGTACCGGCGGGGATCGCGGCAAGCGATTCGCCCTGATTTTTCAGGACGTTGCGATGCGCTCACGCGAGCCTGGGGCCAGCGCGCCTGAGCCTGGCGGGACTCCGGTGCCCCTTGGGGGCGCAGCGACTTTGACGAGCGCGGAGCGCTACTCCACGCCCTTCCTCACAAAGAGGAAGTCTCCGCCATCATGCCCAGCCAGGCGGATATCGGAGTATTCGGGGATCTGATCGGCGTTCGTCATCACAGGGCGCCTGAGCCGCGCAAAGATCGTCGCCCCGTCCACAACCGACTCGTTCGACCTTAGGGCGTCGAGAAACGCGGCCGCGAAGACCGAGTGCCCGCCCTGACCGCCGCTGTCCACGACGGGCTCGAGCCCCCCAGAGGAGAGCACCACGCGGGCGCGCCGAGCCGCCATTCGGGCATAGTGGTCAGAAGGCCTCGGTCCGACCTTGATCCCCCGAACGAGTTTTCCGGAGTAGCAGCTGTCTGCCACCACCATCACGTGCCGGGCTCGGATCGCTCGCAACTGAGCCGTAATCGTGTCGTTCGAGATCCAATTAGTCGGATCCGCCCGGTCAGCGTCGCTCGGAAGCCAATATCCCTCGTCGGCGTCCTCGTCGAGCCAGCCGTGACCGGCGTAGTAGATAAGCAGATTGTCATTCTCATCGAGCCTTCGACGTATCTCGACGAGCGCCTTCAACACCTCGGCCCGAGTCGGATTCGCGAGTTCCTGAACGCGGTAGCCGTAGTCCTCGCGCAGTACAGCGCCCACCGCACGGGCATCCCCGAGCGCGTTTCCGAGCGACGGCAGGTGATCGTATTCGTCCACTCCGATGACGAGCGCCGAATAGCGCCCGAATCCTCCGGCGGGGAGCTCGAGTTCTTCCGATGGGCTCGCGCGGAGTGCCGGCTCAGCCGCCGCGCCAGAACTTGAGGAGCGCGGTCTCGAAGTCGACGCCGTCTCTGGAACCGACGTACTCGCCGGAACCATCGGGATCCCCGGAATCACGGCCACAGGCTGCGCGGGCGCGGGCGCGGGCTCAAAGTCCGGTCTTGCGATCGCGCGATCGAAGAGGGCGGATTCCAGTGCTCCCGCCATCGCTTCACCGATCCGCTTTGAGAGCCCTGCGAGATAGCGGTCTTCCGCAGCCCGCGTGAATTCGAGGGGCCCACAATCGAGCCCGAGCGCGTACCCCACCCCGGAGAACACCCTGCGTCCGCCCTCCTCGTCCATCACTTCGATCTCGGCGATCGCCCCGATCTCCCGAGTCGAAAACGCGACCTGGGTCGGATCGAAACGCCGGACTACGGGAATCGGCGCCGGAATCCCCTGCCCCGATCCTGCACATCGATCCATCGTCGGCATTGCGGTCGGCTCGAAGCGCAACCGGATGCGAACCTCCGGCGGATCTTCCCCCTGTGCGGGGCCTCCCGCATAACGACTCACCGCGAAAAAACGCGCGATGTCTTCCTTGGGGCATCGCACCCGAATCGTGGCGCCCCCCATCCCGTAAGGTGAGATCGGCCGAATCCGATCGAAGTCGCAATCCGCCTCGACCTGCGCGTTGGAGGGCAGCCGGGGCGCCTCGACGCGCTCGCTCGGTGGCCCCACGCGTGGCCGCACGTCACGCTCACCCTCGGAGACGGTAATGCAGCCTGCCAGACTCCCTGCACTGATGAGCAGGCTGAGCAGGCGGATCGACGCCCATCGAGTCGGTGGCCGGTTTCGGACAGATTTCCGCGGGGGCGCTTGGGACAGGGTCGGGATCGACATCGAGGCCTTTTGTCTCATCGCCCGGGGTACGGACGGAGAAATCAGAAGTGACTTGTGGCACCAGAACCGGCGATAAGGGCCAGGACGCACAGAAATCGTTCCAGATTCTTTTCCTGGGCGTTCCGTTTTCTCACACTTGCCCAAGAAATCATCGCGCGAATTTCGCGCTGCGGCGACTCCGCGCTCGGCTGCGTATGCTCAGGCCATGAGCGCCCCGATTCACGTACTCAAGAACGCCTCGGTCACGACCAACGCAGCCCGCTTCGCACGTGCCCTCGATCAGCTGGGCGTTCCCCCGCGCGGGGCCCTCGCCGCCCTGACCGCCAACACACCCGAGACGCTCGCGGTCTACCGGGGGAGCACTTGGTCAGGTCGCCGCTTCACACCAATGTCGAGTCGATGGACCGCACAAGAAGTCGACTACGTCGTGGGGAATTGCGAGGCGGACGCCCTCGTCGTCGACGCGCGCTATCAGGACCGAGTCGTCGAGGCGATGAAGCGAATCCCGAGCGAGCGCCGCTTTGCGGTGGGCGGTGAGATCCCGGGCTTCCGATCCTGGTCCGAAGTCGAAGCTCTCTCCGGGGCCACCTACGAAAACCCGCTCGCCGGCGAGACCATGCTCTACACGTCGGGCACAACCGGGCGACCCAAGGGTGTTATTCGGACGCAATTGAGTGAGGGGCCACCGCCGACGATGGTCGCGAGTGCGGGTGCCGCCATGATGACGGCGTTCCTGCCCGAGGGCGCGCGCGATGGCGTTCACCTGGTCTCCGCCCCGCTCTACCATGCCGGCCCGAATACCTATTGCGATGGCGCGCTCCTATTAGGCGCGGACATCGTTCTCATGGAGAAATTCGACGCCGAGGAATTCCTCGCCGCCGTCGAGAAATACCAGGCGACCTCGACGTTTCTCGTCCCGACCCATTTCGTGCGCCTACTGCGGCTACCCGAAGAAATCCGTGGGCGATACGACCTCTCCTCCCTATCCCTTGTTTGCCATGGTTCCGCGCCCATTTCAGTCCCGGTCAAGCAGGCCATGATCGAATGGTGGGGGCCGATCCTCTTCGAGTTCTACGGCGGAACCGAAGGCGGCGGCACGATGATCAGCTCCCAGGAATGGCTTTCGAAGCCCGGTTCCGTCGGGCGTCCGCGGCCCGACGTCGAGCTTCGGATCCTCGACGACGCCGGCGAGCCCGTCGCTGCTGGCATCGAAGGCACGGTCGCCTTCGCACTCGGCGAATCGCCCTTCGAATACAAGGACGACCCGGAGAAGACGAACGAAGGTCGCGTTGCCCCGGGCTATTTCACGATGGGCGACATCGGCATCGTCGACGAGGACGGGTATCTCTTCCTCCGCGACCGACGTGCCGACGTGATCATCTCAGGCGGCGTCAACCTCTATCCTGCGCAAATCGAAAGCGCGATTCTCGAGCTGCCCTTTGTGGCGGACTGCTGCGTGGTCGGCGTCCCCGACGAAGAGTGGGGAGAATCCGTGCGCGCCGTGGTTCAACGAACAGAGGCGGCCGCGCACGAGGATCCAGAGGAGCTTTCGAAAGCGCTTCTCGCACATTGCCGCGAGCGCCTAGCAGGGATGCAGGTCCCCCGCGAGGTGGATTTCGACGACGCGCTCCCGCGAACGGAAACTGGGAAGTTGGCAAGACGCGCGGTTCGATCGCGCTATTGGTCAGACGAAGGAAAAAGACTCTAGTCCAGCCAATTTTCCGATGAACGATAGGCGGTCTCGTTCGAATTGCTGACTTCCGGTCGATCGCCACAGAGCTATGCTGGCGCCTCTCTCTCCTGTGCGAAAGCCCTTCTCGAGGACCTTGGTGAACGACGTTAGGCTTTGCATAGCATCCCCCTCCTTCTATCCCGTAGTCGGTGGATCCCATACCCGATTCACCCGCTACCTCCCGGGGTTTCAGAGACGCGGCGTTGAGGTGGAGATCTTCACCGGCACGCCGAAGCCCAAGAAGGTGCCCAGCCAGGCACAGCTCACCGATTGGATCGATGAGTCCCCTGGCACGATGATCCCTACGCCCTCCATCTCGGGCGTTCCCATCCACCGCATCCGCACCCACGACAAGGGCCGCCGGCGGATGCGAGATCTCGGAAAAGGGCTTCGTGAATATTGCCAGAACAGCCCGCATCGCCCGAATGTGGTGCAGTGGATCTCCGCGCTCCGCCCAGGAATGACACCCTGGCATTACCTGCTGCGCCACGACGGCGTGGGTCTCGTCCATGCACTCACGATCGCTCCGCGCCAGGAAGAGAAGCTCCTGCGCAAGATCTCGAAGGCCCAGCGCCTCAAGCTCGTCTATCGCCCGGTCGACTGCGTCGTCGCGAACGCCGAGGCGGGACGCGACCTGCTACGGGATATGGGGATTCGGGCGCGGATCGAAGTCATCCCGAATGGAGTCGACCTCGAGCGGTTTCGCCCCGCGGAGAGCCTCGCGGAACGGCAGATCCTGAGAAAGTCGCTCAAGATCGAACCGGACCGGAAGGTGCTCGTCGCCGTCGGAACGATCAGCCCGCGCAAGGGCTCCGATCTCCTGCTCGAAGCCTGGCGTCGCTTGATCGTCACGCAGGACGACCTCGACCTGATCTTCGTCGGCACACGCAAGGACCAGATGCACGGTGATCTGGGCGGTTTCAAGCAGCGGATCATCGATCTGATCGATGTCCCGGATGCTGAGCGTCGAATCCGCTTTACCGGCTACGTGCCCAACGTCGAAGAATATATTCGAGCCGCAGACGCCTGCGTGCTGGCTTCGGATCGAGAGGGACTCCCAAACTCGGTGCTCGAGGCCATGGCTTCACGCCTTCCCGTCGTCGTGACCCGCTTTCATGGCCTTTCGAGCGAAATCGGACGGCCGGGCCGGGAGTACGCGCTCTGCGACCGCAATGTCGAGTCGCTCGCGCAAACCCTGAGCGAAGTCCTGAGCGATCCGGCTCACGCGGCCGAACTTGCCCATGCAGGCCACCACTTCGTTCAGAAGAACATGGCCCTCGATCGCTCAATCGACTCTTATGTGCAGATCTACCGCGAGGCCGCCGGCAAGCTCCGTTAGGTGATGCCCTCTCGCCTCGCTCTTAGGTCGCTGAGATGACTCGCTGGTAGGAATCGCTGATAGGCCAACCGCTAGCCGCGGTCGCTCGCAGCGACCAGCGCTGCGTAGCGCTCTCCTTGCGCGAGCAACTCGTCATGATTGCCCGACTCGGCGATCCGTCCCCCTTCAAGGACGAGGATGCGGTCCGCTTCGCGAATCGTGCTGAGGCGATGCGCAATCACGAAAACCGTCCGATCGCCGCGGGTCGCGTCGATCGCCTCTTGGACTGCCTTCTCCGTCATCGTGTCGAGGGCGCTCGTCGCTTCGTCAAAGACGAGGATGTCCGGGTCCGCCAGAAGCGCCCGCGCGATCGCGATGCGCTGGCGCTGACCATGGGAGAGCTGGCTTCCGGATTCACCAACGAGTGTCTGATATCCCTTGGGTTGGGCTTCGATGAATTCGTGGGCAGAGGCGGCGATCGCCGCTCGCTCGACTTCCTGTTGAGTGGCTTCCCGACGGCCGTAGCGAATATTCTCGAGAATCGTTTCGTCGAAGAGAAAGGGCTCCTGCGCCACGACCGCGACGTGGTCGAGAAAATCGTTTCGATCGATCCTTGAGATGTCGATGTCATCCAATTGGATCTGTCCCTGAGTCGGCGCGTAGAAGCGGAGCAGCAAGTCGACGAGGGTGCTCTTCCCCGATCCGGTCCGGCCCACCAGCGCGACGAATTCCCCCCGCGCCACTTCGAAGTCGACGCCTTGCAGAACCGCGGATGCGTCCTTGGCGTTAGGCGCATAGCTAAAATCGACATCGCGGAAGCGAATCCGATCGAAGGAGTTGGGCATCGCTTGCGCGCCTTCATCCCCCGCCCGCTCGTCCTCAAGGTCCATCAGATCGAACAGTCGCCCGGCCCCGGCCACGGATTCGGAGATATTCGAGAAGTTCGCAGTCAAACCCTTGATCGGCTTGTAGACCGTCATCAGAATCGCCGCAAAGTTCGCCAGCTTCCCAACCGTCAGGTCGAAGAGTCCATTCAGGACGAAATAGAATCCAAGGCTGATCAGAACCGCACCCAGGGTTTGATTCAGCGCCTCGGTCGTTCCCTTCGCGAGCACCTGATTCCAGACGACGCGCATCCCGCGGCGGAAATAGCGATTGGTCTCCGCCGCGAAGCGTTCGTCTTCGACATCCTGCCCGCGGAAGATCTTGATCTCCTTGATTCCGGCCAACATCGTGACCAGTCTCTGCAGCAGATCGCTTTGACTCTCCTGGCGGCGCTCCGTCTTACGATGGATCCGCGTCCCGAAAAAACGCAGTACGAGGGCGAGGGGCAGAACCGTGACGAGACCAAGCGAGGCGAGCTGCCAACTCACGGTGAACATCGCGATCACGCCGCCGACCAACATCAGCACGTTGATCATCATTTCGCGGTAGAGCACGTCGAGGGTGCGCATCGCGAGCTGGGTATCCGCCATCGCCCGCGACAAGAAGTCCCCTGTCGATCGCGTCTCATGGCGCGAGAGCGGCGCGTGCAGGAGACGCCGAGCCACCGTCTGATCGACGTCACGCCGCACGCAGGCGACGATGCGGTTCCCCAGGTACATGCGGCCCACCATCGCCGGCGGTGTCACGACGAGGGTGAGGAAGAGCAATCCCCCTAATAAGATGAGTCGGTCGGGATCGACCAGATCGATGGGATTGACGTCGGCACTCGCCGCCATCGCCGGAATCGCGATGTCATCCAGCGCGGGTTGAATCAGCCAGGCCCTCAGGTAGCGCATGGCCGAGAACGCCGCGCCGAAGAGCGCCACGGCGAGAATCTGCGACCAGTAGGGAAAGGAGATTCGAACGAGGCGCGCGATCAGGGGCAACGCCGGAACGGGATCTTTGCCCGCCGGCGATGCAGAAGCTCCCTGCCCCCCCACTTCATTTTCTTCGCTCGTTCCCGTCATCGAGGCGGCAGTGTACCGCTCCCGGGTTCGTGTGGCTGATCTCGACCGACGATCAGATCGAGATATTCCGCGTCACACGCAACCGGGTCATACTCCGCGGCCCGACGCCTAAGGTCTTGGGGTGCCCCCCCTCTTCCCTCAAAGAGCACTCCGCGGAGCGCGCTCGCCATCGCCTTCACATCCGCGACGGGCACAAGCGCTCCGAAACGACCGCCCGCAAGCAGCTCCTCTGGGCCGAATTCACAATCCGTACTCACGACGGGACAGCCGCACGCGAGTGCTTCCAGCAGAACGTTGGGGAACCCTTCCCAGGCCGAGGAGAGCGCGAAGACCGAAGCCCTCGCCAGATAGGCGTAAGGATTCTCGAC
>Ga0316208_1002737_pt1 | contig 13757 bp, 11 predicted proteins | sample 3monopyrite_MG_FD_204944 | JGI IMG/M metagenome (GOLD analysis project Ga0316208, IMG submission 204944) | Microbial mat bacterial communities from mineral coupon in-situ incubated in ocean water Damariscotta River, Maine, United States -... | ecosystem: Environmental > Aquatic > Marine >... | reverse complement strand
TTTGATGGTGAATTATACACTATGAGAGAAGGCAAAAAGCCGACCAAAGTAAATGTGAAAATTACTACTCAAAACATAGATAATAGTGATAAATTTATTTCTATCAATGGCGGAATTAATGAAATGGTTATTTCTCCTAATGGCAAAGAAATTGCTTTTATTGCTAGAGGTGAAGTTTTTGTAACTTCAGTAGATAAATCTTTTACAAAAAGATTGACAAACACTCCAGAAAATGAGCGATTTGTAACTTGGGAACCAGATGGTAAATCAGTAGTTTACAGTAGCGAACGAAATGGAAAATGGAGTATTTATAAAACAGAAAAATTACGAAAAGAAGAACCCTTTTTCTATGCTTCCACACTTCTAAAAGAATCTGTAGTAATAGAAAATAAATTTGATAATTACTTAGCGCAATATTCGCCCGATGGAAAAAAACTTGCATTTATAGAAGGACGAAAAACATTGAAAATAAAAGACTTAAAATCAAAAAAAGAAACCATACTACTAACACCAAAAGATTTATTTCATATGAGTGATGGTGATCAGAATTTTACTTGGAGTCCAGATAGTAAATGGTTGTTGGTTGATTGGGATAAAACGTTGAGTAACGGTGAGGTGTTGTTAATGGCTGCTGATGGTTCTAAACGTGTTAACTTAAACGAAAGTGGTTATTATGATTATAGTCCGAAATGGGTAAATGGCGGAAAACAAATGATTTGGTTTAGCAATAGAAACGGATTAAAATCGTATGCTACAAGTGGGCAATCTCAAAGTGATGTGTACAGTATGTTTTTTACACAAGGTGCTTGGGATGAATTCAATTTAAATGATGATGAACACAAATTAATGCTTGCTTTAAAAGAAGAAGTAAAAAAGGCAAAAGAGAAAGCAGATAAAGACAAAAAAGACGGCAAAAAATCCAAAGACAAAAAGAAATCAGATAAAAAGAAAGAAACTACTCCACTTACTTTTGATTGGGATTTTATGAAAGACCGAACAAAAAGATTAACCATTCATTCTTCTAATTTAGGTGATGCTGTTTTATCAAAAAAAGGAGATGTCTTATTTTATCTATCAAAATTTGAAGGAAAAGCAAATCTTTGGAGCACAAACCTTAGAACAAGAGCAACCAAGATGGTGCTAAAATTAAATATTAATGGCGGAAGTTTGCAATGGGATAAAGACATGAAAAATCTTTACTTATTAAGTAGTGGAAAAATTTCAAAAATAGATCCTAAAGCTGGAAAACAAACACCTGTAAAAATTAATGGCGAAATGAAATTTGATGAAGCAGCAGAAAGAGTTGCTATGTTTAATCATGTTTGGATTCGTACCAATGCCATTTTTTATGAACCAAGTTTTCATGGAATCAACTGGAAACAAATGAAAAAAGAATATCAAAAATATTTGCCTTCTATAGGAAATGGATTCGAATTTTCTGAAATGTTGTCAGAAATGCTGGGAGAATTAAATGTTTCTCATGCTGGGTCAGGTTATAGAGGAGCTTCCATCTCTAATGCCGATGCTACGGCTTCATTAGGAATTTTTATGAACTACAATTATAATGGAAATGGAATTTTAATTGATGAAATTATAAAGGGTGGACCATTAGATAAATCAAAGTTTAAAGTTAAAGCAGGAATGGTGATTGAAAAAATCAATGGAGAAACTATTGATAAAGATCAAGATGTTGCAAAATATTTAAACAGAATGGCTGGTACATTTATGTTGTTAGAAGTGTTAGATCCAAATACTAAAAAAGCGCAAACAATTACTGTAAAACCTATTTCTTTAGGCGCAGAAAACGGATTATTATATAAACGTTGGGTAAAAATCAACGAGAAAGAAGTTGATAAAGCAAGTAATGGACAATTGGGGTATGTACATATTCCTGGAATGGGTGATGGTCCTTATAGAAGTATTTATCAAGATATGATGGGGAAATTTTCTGACCGCAAAGGAGTTGTTGTTGATACTCGCTTTAATGGTGGTGGAGATTTAGTGGCAGATTTAGCTATGTTCTTTTCAGGCACTCCATTTATAACCTATGCAACCGCAGAAAAAGTTGTTGGTGGAGAACCTACTTCTCGTTGGACAAAACCAACGTTATCTATTTTTAACGAAAGTATGTATTCTGATGGGCATTGTTATGCTTCTGGTTATACCGATTTAAAAATTGGAAAAACAGTTGGAATGCCGGTTCCAGGAACTTGTAGTTTTGCAGGTTGGGAAGGATTGCCAAATGGAGCATATTGGGGAGTTGTTCCTGTAAGTGCAAAAAACAAAGCAGGAGAATGGATGGAAAACAATCAAACAAGTCCTCTAATTCAAGTAAAAAATATGCCAGGAGTTATTGATAACGGTAGAGATCAACAATTAGAGCGCTCTATTAGAGAATTACTAAAAGATGTGAAATAAAAGGCTGTCAATTCTAGTGAATTGTACAAACGAAGTAAGTGAAATTTATATAGAGAATAAGCATTTTATAAATAATGAGTTCTCGATACAATTTTTTATCAAAAATCACTCAAACTGACATTTGATTTATGAAACTAAAAAAGCGAAGCATTAGCTTCGCTTTTTTTATGATGTTTTTCCAAATAAATCATCCTTGATTTTCGGCAATTGCAGATGAAATTTTACAGCTAATAAACGAATGAGAATTACGGTTAATATGGTTGCAAAAAACTGAATGTTTTCTGGCGCTTCAAAATGGTTGGTTACTAAAAATACGGTTCCACCAGCCAAACAAGCAGAAGCATAAATTTCTTTTTTAAAGATCAGTGGAACTTCATTGGTGAGGACATCTCTAATAACTCCACCAATTACAGCAGAAACCATTCCCATAACCACAGCAATAAAAGGATGTAAATCAAAAGACAATCCTTTTTGAACGCCCAACATTGTAAAAACACCAATTCCGATGGTATCAAACAAAAACATCGTTTTGCTCAAATGGGCAATTTTACTTTTAAATAAAAAGGTAAAAACGACTGCCGCCATAATTGTCCAGATATAATTTAAATCGCCAATCCAGTTAATTGGATGCGCATTGATTAATACATCACGTGTCATTCCGCCACCAACAGCAGTTACAAATGCAATGATAATAACGCCAAATAAATCGAATTTTTTATCAGAAGCAACCAAAGCTCCAGAAATTGCAAAGGCAAAAGTACCGATGATATCTAAAACGTAAATTAAATCCATTTTAAAGTGAAATCTCTGTGAATTTAATTCCTAAATCTTTCTGAATTTTATGAATTTCTTCCAATTCATAAGGTAAAATAAAGGCCAAAGAAAATCCTGTTTTACCAGCTCTAGCAGTTCTTCCACTCCTGTGTGTATAATATTCTAATTGATCTGGTAATTGATGATGCAATACAAAAGCCAAGTTGTTTACATCGATTCCACGTGCAGAAACATCCGTAGAAATTAAACACTGAATGCTTCCGTTTTTAAACGCACGCATTGCTTTGTCTCTTTCTTTTTGTTGCATGTTTCCTTCAAGCGCTTCAACTGCAAAACCTTCTTCTTTTAATTGAACAGTTAAATTTTGTGTTCCTGCTTTTGTTCTACAGAAAATAATTCCTCTATCGTTGGGTCTCTTCTCTAGAAAAGCAACAATCAATTCGGTTTTCTCTTTAATCGTCGTTTTTATATATTGATGTGTGATGTTTTCGTTGACCAAACTTTCTGGGTTTACGGCAACGCGAATCGCATCAGGACTCATATATTTTTTGATGATTTTTTGAATATCATCAGGCATCGTTGCAGAAAACAACCACACATTTCCTGTGCCACTTGTGTATTTTAAGATTCTATTTAAATCTTGTTTAAAACCCATGCTAAGCATTTCATCGGCTTCGTCTAAAACAACATTTTTCACGTTTTTAAGATTTACATCTCCACGCTCAATCAAGTCGATTAATCTTCCTGGAGTGGCAACAATAACATGTGTTGTTCTTTTAAGGTTGTTGATTTGTCTGTCAATTTTTTCTCCACCATACACGGCTTCAACAAAAATCTTGTCATCAACATATTTTGTGTATTTAAAAAGGTGTTTTTTAATTTGCTGTACCAATTCTCTTGTTGGCGATAAGATCAATGCTTGAACTGTATCATTATCAGCATCAATTTTATGTAAAATCGGCAATCCAAAGGCTGCCGTTTTTCCTGTTCCGGTTTGTGCCAATCCAACAAAATCTACATCAGAATTTAATAAAACTGGAATGGTTTTTTCTTGAATATCTGTAGGAACAGTTATCTTTAATTCTTTTAATGATTCGATAAAATCTTTACGAACTCCTAAATCTTTAAATGTTGACATAACTTGCTGTTTTGAAAGTGCAAATGTACGTATATTTCTATGTTTGTAAGATTTTTAAAACACTTTCTGTAATTCTTGCTGGCTTTAGTGTTTCTGCATGTAACATGCACCAAACGGTCTGTGCTTTTACCAATAATTTGTTGCCTTTTAAAATTTCTACATGACGCACAGAAGTAACTCCTTTGGTTTTGCCAATCCACGTTTTAAAAGTGATATCATCACCCAACAACGCTTGTCCTTTATAATCAATTTCGTGTCTGGTAACCACCCAAACAAAATTGAGATCTGGATTATTTTTTGTTAAATCGTTCCAATGTTTGGTAGAAATATCTTGAATCCATTGTACATACACTACATTGTTAACGTGGTTTAATGTATCAATTTCTTCTTTGGTAACCGTATGATAATAGGTAAATATATTTGATGACTGCGACATTGTTTTTCGTTTAAAAACAAAGGTACAAGAAACATTTTTTATAAAAACAATAAGAAGGTATCTTAAAAGTTATAATCGATCACAAACTCAAAAACCTTTAACATTTCTTTCTGAAAAAATTAACAATAAAGACTGCATCTTTGAACAACCAAAAAAATATATGGATAAAACAACAAACGAATTAGGTACAGAAAAAATAAGCAAACTTCTAATAAAACAAGCTGTACCAGCATCTATTGGAATTTTAGTGATGTCTTTGAACATGATTGTTGACACTATTTTTGTTGGTAGATGGATTGGTATTATGGCAATTGCTGCAATTACTGTTGTTTTGCCAATAGCATTCTTTATTTCTTCAATTGGTATGGGAATTGGAATTGGTGGGGCTTCAATTATCTCTAGAGCATTTGGTGCAGAAAAATACGACACTGCTTTTAAAACTTTTGGAAATCAAATTACATTAACAGTTGGTTTGTCTGTTCTATTTGTAATTATTGGAACTTATTTTAGTCTTCCAATTTTACAATTATTTGGCGCCAACGGCGAAATTGTTGTTCCAGCAACAGAATATTTTAAAGTCGTTATTTATGGAGTTCCTTTTTTAGCTTTTGCAATGATGGGAAATCCAGTTATTAGAGCTGTTGGACAACCAAAATTTGCTATGTATGCAATGATAATCCCAGCAATTACAAACATTCTTTTAGACATTCTTTTTATAAAAGTGTTTGATTGGGGAATGTTTGGTGCCGGATTGGCGACAGCGATTTCTTATACTTTTTCTGGATTGTATGTTTTGGGTTTCTTTTTATCCTCTAAAAGCGGTTTGCATATTTCTGCAAAAAACTTTCTTCTAGATTTAAAAATTGTAAAAGAAATTATCTTTTTAGGAGGTGTTACTATTGTTAGACAAGGGGCCATTAGCTTATTGATAATTATCTTAAACTTTACCTTATTTAAATATGGAGGAGAAATTTCTATTGCTATTTACGGAATTATAAATCGAGTAATGATGTTTGCCTTATTTCCGGTATTGGGTGTTACGCAAGGTTTTCTACCAATTGCTGGATTTAATTATGGTGCTAAAGATAGTAAACGTGTTAAAGAAACTATTAATACAGCTATTGTATATGGAACTGGAGTTGCATTACTAATTTTTATCGGAATAGTAGTTTTTCCTGATGCTGTGGTTGGAATTTTCACAAAAGACACTGAATTACTTTCAAAAACACCAAATGCTTTATTGATTACTTTTTTAGCAACACCAGTAATTACCACTCAATTGATTGGTTCTGCATATTTTCAAGCAGTAGGAAAAGCATTGCCAGCATTGATTCTTACTTTATTAAAACAAGGTATTTTCTTAATTCCGTTGGTATATATATTACCTAAGTTTTATGGAGTTACTGGTGTTTGGATGGCTTTCCCGATTGCAGATGTATTAGCAACTACAATTACATTTGTGTATTTAAAACGTGAATTGACTAAAAACTTATTGTAAGATTTACTTCTTTTTAAATTTCTTATCAATAATTTTTCGTTTCCAATCTTCTCCAAAAAAATCAAAAACGTTTATGGGATATACTCCAATTACAATACCCCAAGTAAGTAGAATCCATAAAAAAACAATCCAAAAAGAAGAATCATTCAATGCGATAATAAATGGTACGGCTAAACTTAACAGCGCCACAGAAAAAAGTTTATAAAAACCTTTTACTTTTTCAACGTAAGATTCCTCTTCTATAATTTGATCTCTTTCATCATTCTTATCAGAATCTGTAATTGTAGTTTCAAAAACTGCTACCAAAGATTTTAAGGATTCAAATACAGCATTTTCTCCGTTTTCTATGCGTTGAATAGTTCGTGTACTTAATCCGCTCATTTCTGCCAATTGTTCTTGAGACCAATGACGTTCTAGTCGCATTTTTTTAATTTCTCTGAGGTTTATCACTTCCTGATTCATTATGGTGTATTATCTTTAATGCTATTTGACAAAGATACATATTAACCATTCTTTTTGATGGAAATCAACAAGACAGAGATATGACAGTTCTATGACAGAGTTCTTTTGGCTATTAAGAAATTATCAGTTTTAACAGTTTAATTCTACTGCTTTGTTTTATTTGCTAACTTCGTAGGATAATAATTGTTCAACCAACGACAAATGAAATTCTTAAAAAATAAAAAATTCTTACTCATCACATCACTTCTACTTATTATAATAGTATTACTATATATAGAAATGGCTGTTGGTATTTTTGGTTCTCCATTGGCTGGAAATTAATTATTATTGTTGGTAAGAAGAAAAAGATTAACTTTAAAACCACAATGTAATATTATATAAACACGTTAGTAATCATCATAAAAATGATAGTGAAACATGTTAGAAACCTTTTAGTAACATTGCATATATAACCATATAAATTAGTATTTATGAAACAAAAAATTTTATTTTCCCTTATCGCTTTAATCAGTTTAGTTGTTCTGAGTTCTCATAGTTTATTTATAAAACTTAAAAGTTTTTATCTGAAACCAGATACTGAAGCATTAATTTATTTGTATAATGGCACTTTCGATGAAAGTCATTCAACATTAGCACGAAACAGAATGATTGATGTTTCTTTGGTTAATCCTGGCGATAAAATTATTCATCCAGATGCTAGTGCTTGGTATGAAAAGGATAAACAAACTATTTTAAGTATTAAAACTGGCAAGGAAGGCACAGGAATTTTTGGTGTATCTACTTTGCCAAGAATCAATGAATACACACCAGAAGTTTTTGTAGAAAACATGAAACATGAAGGACTTTTAGAAGTGCTAGCAGCAAGAAAAAAAGCAGGTGAAGATTCAAAAAGCGTTACCAAAAAATACTCCAACCACGTTAAGGCTATTTATCAAGTTGGAGATAAACTTTCTGAAGATTATAAAACAGTACTTGGATATCCAATTGAGTTGGTACCAATGACCAATCCTTATTTTCTTAATGTTGGAGATCAATTATCGATGAAACTTTTGATCAACGGGAAACCGATGCCCAACATCATGGTTTACGCTAGTTATAATGATAAGCATGGATATGCAAAAGATGGTTCTCCTCTAGATGCTTTTAAAGTTAGAACAAATAGTAATGGTATCGTAAATATTAAAATTACCGATGCTGGTCACTGGTATTTTCGCACAGTTTATTTGATAAAAAACTCAAAGAATGATTCAGACTATGTATCTAACACAGCATCTTTAACTTTTGAAATAAGGTAATAATTTACGTAGATTAAACAGTTTTTTTAGCAGCAAAATGATAAAAGAATCACATTAAAAAAGAGAATCTCCGTTTAAATTCGTTTTTATATTTTATCACTCAACAAACCATGCCACAAGCAAAATATTTCAAATAATGATCAAACTAAAAACCAGTATTGCTTTCTTCCTTTTCTTAGGGATTTCTATCAGCAGTTATACACAAATTACTAATGCAGAAAAAGCGTTATCAGAAATTAGAAATGAAGGTTTTAACAATTCTAAAGTCATGAAAAGCTTAAGTGAGTTTACCGATATTTACGGGCAACGCCTTACAGGATCAAGAAATTACTACAAAGCTGCCAAATGGATTTCTAACGAAATGAAAGAAATTGGCTTGCAAAATGTACGTTTCGAAAATTATTGTTTAGAATGTCGTGGTTGGGATGTAAAAACCTTTAATGTAGAAATGATAGCGCCAAACTATATGAAAATTTCTGCCTATCCGTTAACGATGTCAAAAAGTACCAACGGCAACGTTTCTGGCGAAATCATTAGCATTGAAAGTTTTGCTGATATGAACAAAGTACGCAGCCAATTTTCTGGAAAACTAAAAGGAAAAATAGTGCTGTTAGGAAAAGAGCCAAAAAGAAAATCGCTTACAGATAAGATAGAAGATAGATATTCTGAGAAGCAACTAAAACAAATGGACAAAAAAGTAGCTGCTAAAGTAAAAGTGACTCCGTTACCAGATCTTTTTGAAGGTTGGAAAACCTCCGACAAAAGTGATGAAGCTTTCTTAAAATTTTTAGATGCAGAAGGCGCTTTGGCGCTGTTAACAACACGTGCTATGTATTTAGGTGTTTTGCATCCTGGCGGAACGTATTATTTTAGAAATAGCGATATCAAAACGCTGCCTTATTTTACAATTATGCCAGAACATTTTGGCAGATTGTACAGAATGCTCAAATTAAATTCAACACCAACCATTCGGTTGAATTTAGAAACTGAGTTTTACGAAGAACCACAAAACAACGTAAATATTATTGGAGAAATTCCAGGAAATGATTCGAAACTAAAAAATGAAACCATCCTCTTAGGCGCACATTTTGATTCTTGGCATTCTGCAACGGGCGCAACCGATAACGGAGTTAATTGTGTTGTGTTGGTAGAAGCGATGCGTATTTTGAAGAAGATTGGATATCAACCAAAAAGAACTGTTAAAATCGGACTTTGGGGCGGCGAAGAACAAGCCTTTTTAGGTTCTGCTGCGTTTGCAAAAAAACACTTTGGCGCTTTAGACGAAAAACCAAATGCCAATTCTAAAAAAGTATCTGCTTATTTGAATTTAGACAATGGCGGTGGAGCAATTAGAGGAATCTTTTTGCAGAACAATGAATTTGCGAGACCTATTTTCAAAAAGGTTTTTGCACCGATTGCCAACCTTACATCTGGAGCAATCACTATAGAAAACACCCTTTCTACAGATCACGAAACCTTTGATTATTATAACATTCCGTCTTTTCAATTTATACAGGATGAATTAGCGTATGGCACAGTAACGCATCACACAAATCTCGACTTTTTAGAATATGTACATGAAGAAGATATTATGAAAAATGCAGTTATTTTAGCATGGACTATTTATTCGTTAGACAATCTGAAAGAGAAAGTTCCTAGAAAGGAAAAATAATAGCATCCCTAAATGTCAGTTCGAGTTATTTTCTGTCAATTCGAGCCTTGCCTGCGGCAGGCAGGTGCAGTCGAGAATAAAGAAAGTTGTATCGAGAACAGGTTTTGAAAACGAAAATTTTGTTCTCGATACATCACGCCCAAAAGCGTGACACTCGAACTGACAATTTTCTACAGATTTAACAACTTAGGTTAAATCAACGATTCTCCGTTTAAATTGATGCTAAAGAGACTTCTATATAGAGAGTAACTTACTCTTACTTATTTACTTCTATTTTATAAATATAATCTCTATTACACATAATTAACAAACCTTTTTCACAAGAGATTTACTCCTGTTCTTCATATAATATATTAACTGCTGCGGAAAACGACAATCAGCATTGCGTTTATCTACAACGCTATGTGTTTTTATTTCGATAATTTAGCCTCTAAACTAGATTAAAAAGATAAAAATTATTTTAAACGAAAGTTGAGAAAAATGCTAAAGAAAAATGAATATTAATTAGATATTGAAATATTATGAAAGAGTTACAAAAATGGAAATTACTAACATTAATCTCTGTCGGATTATTAATTTACTCTTGTTAAAACGAGGAAGATTATTCGTCAGAAAAACAAGAAACAGCTATTGACACCTCAAACTTGGTTTATTTTAAAGGAATTCCAGTAAAACATCGTTTTAATGCAAAAATAATTGATTTAGAAAATGAAGAATCAGATAAATTTAATTTTATTTTAAAAGAAAAACGAATTAAAAAAGGTATTAATATTGCACGCAAAGGTGATGAAACATTAGATGTTGAAAAATTTTCAGAAGCAGTTGATGAAAGTTTTAAATATTTTCCTTTTCAGGAAGAAGGTTTTGATTTGGATATGGTTAAAAAAGATTTTCCAACCTTAACAGAAGAACAAATTGCCTATAATTTAGAAGAAATAGACTCATATTACTCCAGGAATCTAAATGAAATGGTAGCAAGTAAATACCTAGAGGAATTTGATGATTTTGAGGTTGAAATTGATTATTATAATACTAATACTCCTACAATGCCAGATATTACAGACCTTAAACAAGATGGAGAAACTACAAGAGCTTGCACTTTAAGAGAATTAAGCATAGATTGGTGGGATGTAAGAAGATATGTTGCTTATTATAAAGCTGGTGCATATGCAAAATTGAACGCTGCTTTATCATATTACTCAATAGGACAAACAAATACAAAAAGAGATGCTTTTAGACATACATTATGGAATGGTTTATTAGCAAACCATTATTATACAATGTCCAGTAAAAAACCAAGATTAGATTTTGCTAAAGATATAGCTGATATGAATGAAAAATGTGGTGGAAACAACCAAGATAGTGCTGCAATGGATTATCATAACAATGCTATTGGTAGAAAAATATGGAATGATGATACTACTTATCAAAAAACATGGTGGGGAGCAACAATAAATATAAGAAATCCAAGTAATTCAAGACTAATATCTTTGGTTAAAGAAAAAATGGAAAATATATTGTATATTTCTAAAAATGAAGACCCAAAATTAAGTAAAGATGATAAAGCTAAAGAATTAGAACGTATCTATTGGTTAATAAAAAAGGCTGACAAAAATAGACTAGTTTATTTCTCTGTTAATAATGATGATTATGGATACTAAAAAAATAATGTGTACTGGATTGGTTTTAATATTAATATCTGCTTGTGATCTTTTTAATTTTGAAGATGAAGATAATCCTGGAAGCGGATATGCTTTTTCAGTACTTAACTTCACTGACAAAGAATATGATGGATTTGTTCTATATGCTGGTAGCCTAAAAAGTGGTGTCTTTATTAAAAAAGATTCTCTTGTAGGAAACAATATTAAAATTTATAAAAAAGACGAAGGACCTTATTCAAGCACTAATAGTAATGGAACAAAAGTATCATATATAAGTAGTACTAAAGAATTTAAAGATTTAAAAGGTCTTAATAAGTATGGTAAATGGGATGCTTCTACAGGAAACACAAGACCTCTGTTCTTTAAAGTGAAATTATCTGACGGAACAATTATAGAGGCAAAAGAAGAGCAATTGGGACCTCAAGTTAATCTAGAATTAAAAGTTGGAGGAAATTCATTATACTAAACTTCTCAGAGGTGAAAATATCGGGTTTAAAGAATTAAAACGTGTATATTGGTTAATTAAAAAGGCTGACAAAAATAAATTAGTCTATTTTTCTGTTAATAACGATGATTATGGGTACTAAAAAAATAATATTTATAGGGCTTATTTTATTATTTATTTCTGCTTGTGGTTATTCTGGGTTTGAAGAAGAAGAAGGTAGTGCAGGTTTTATAATTAATATAATTAATAGAACGGATAAAGAATATTCTGGGTTTGTTTTATATCTTGGAGACAATCAAAATGGAATATTTATAGAAAAAGATTCTTTAGTTGCTAAAAACGTTAAAATTTATAAAAAAGATGAAGGACCTTTCTCTTCAATCGATAGTGAAGGAGCAAGTTCATATATTAGAAGTAATAAAGAATTTAGAGATTTAGAAGGTTTAAGCGAATTTGGAAAATGGGTTGGTAGTTTTGGTACATTAGAAAGACTTTACTTTAAAGTGAAACTTTCTGATGGTACAATAGTTTTTTCAGAAAATCCAAAATTACGAATTAATAGTAGTTCAAATATTACATTGAGTTTAAGAGACGGTGGTAATAAACTTCTTTATTAGTAAAGTAATAATCGAAAAAATCTTGGTTTGAATAAATGTGTAATGAAATTGAAAAGAAATTATTATAAACAATTAACCATAATTCATTAAGCCGCACATTTGCCAACCACGTATATAAAAAATAGTAGTTAAGTGCCACGCTAAAAGCGTGGTGCTTAACTACTATCTTTATTAATAAATTGAAAGTAATAGCACTTTTATTCTGCTACTTTCTATATACAACAACGTTAAATCAACGATTCACCATTCAAATTCGTAGTCAACACATCGCTAAACAAATTAAAAAATGGTCGCATTGCTTTGAAACTGTTATCTACTTCTTCTAAGAAATTGGGTGCTAAAACTTCTTTATCTGTAAAGTTTTGAATAGCGATAAATCCTTTTTTACGCAATAAGTCAACATCTGGATGCTCTTTATCAAATCCTCTTGGTGCAGACTTTAATTCTTCACCCTCAAAAGTTTTTCCAAAATGTTTTATGTAATTGGTATCGTTTAAAATAGCTCTAAAATCGGTTGCATCGAGTTCAATTTCTTTTCTAATTCTTAATAAGTCTTCTTTTTCTGGTTGCCAAAATCCGCCACCAATTAAGGTTTCTCCTGGTTTTATTTGTAAAAAATAACCACCACGTAATTGCTTTCCTAATCTAGAAAATGAAACTGCTAAACGTGGATTATAAGGTGTTTTATCTTTAGAAAAACGCACATCTCTGTAAATTCTATAAATTTTCATTTTTTCTATTTCATCGTGCTTCTCAAGGTTTACTTGCATTTCTGAGAATAACTTTTTTACATCATTCTGGATTTCGGTAAATCTTGGTTTGTGTTCTGTAAACCATTCTCTGTTGTTGTTTTCTTTTAAATCTGATAAAAATTGAAAGGCTGATTTTTCGAATTGCATAAAGTAGAAATTTTAAAAGTTCAATGTACAAAAGAAATCGGAAATAGATTTGTATTTTCGATGTTGAATGAAATTATCATCAAAACAAATACAGCAACAGTATACCGGTTTTCTACAAACACCTTGTTTATGGAAAAAAGATGCGGTGGTTGGTTTGCAACAGTTTAAAATTGAGCAAAAAGCAATTGCTTTTGATTTAGAAATTGATACAAAACTCCGTTTAGGAAAATATATAGAACGCTTTGTCTCTTTTCAATTACAACAAGAAAAATCGATACAAATCTTGGCAGAGAACGTTCAAATTCAGCGAGAAAAAATCACATTAGGCGAGCTGGATTGTTTGCTTTTAAAAGACGATAAACCGATTCATTTAGAAATTATTTACAAGTTTTATGTGTACGATCCTTCGGTGGGAAGTTCTGAAATAGCACATTGTATTGGT
>Ga0316208_1002735_pt1 | contig 13767 bp, 6 predicted proteins | sample 3monopyrite_MG_FD_204944 | JGI IMG/M metagenome (GOLD analysis project Ga0316208, IMG submission 204944) | Microbial mat bacterial communities from mineral coupon in-situ incubated in ocean water Damariscotta River, Maine, United States -... | ecosystem: Environmental > Aquatic > Marine > Coastal... | reverse complement strand
CCACGTTGTCGCCTGCCTGACCTTCGTCAAGCAACTTACGGAACATTTCAACACCGGTACAGGTTGTTGTCGCAGTATCTTTGATACCGACGATTTCGATTTCTTCACCCACCTTGATGATGCCGCGTTCGATACGACCAGTTACTACCGTACCACGTCCTGAAATTGAGAAGACATCTTCAACAGGCATCAAGAAGTCACCGTCAACCGCACGTTCGGGTTCTGGGAAGTAGGAATCCATTTCTGCAACAAGCTTCATGATTGAAGGTACACCGATATCTGATGTGTCGCCTTCTAATGCTTTAAGGGCTGAACCGGTTACGATAGGTGTATCGTCGCCAGGGAAGTCGTATGAGTCTAATAACTCACGGATTTCCATTTCAACGAGTTCTAATAATTCTTCATCATCAACCATGTCCGCTTTGTTCATGTAGACGATGATGTAAGGTACGCCAACCTGACGTGATAATAGGATGTGCTCACGTGTTTGTGGCATTGGGCCATCGGCTGCTGAACAGACTAAAATAGCACCATCCATTTGAGCGGCACCGGTAATCATGTTCTTTACATAATCGGCGTGGCCTGGGCAATCTACGTGTGCGTAGTGACGTGTTTCTGATTCATATTCAACATGAGCTGTTGCAATCGTGATTCCACGTTCGCGTTCTTCTGGCGCACTATCGATGTTTGCGTAGTCTTTAAATTCGCCACCGTGTGCTTCTGCCATTACTTTTGTAATCGCTGCCGTTAATGTAGTTTTTCCGTGATCAACATGGCCAATTGTTCCGACGTTGACGTGGGGTTTGGTTCTTTCAAATTTTTCTTTTGACATGGCTTTGTTACCTTATCTGATCTACACAATCTAAATTAATACCCAGTGTTTAATAAATTTATCACTAAACACTTAACCTAATTACTTATTACAACCTTAAGACTTCTTAACGCTTCTTAATAATCTCTTCAGCAACGTTTTTTGGCGCTTCAGCATACTTGTCAAATTCCATGCTGTAAGTGGCGCGACCTTGTGTTGCCGAACGTACATCTGTTGCATAACCAAACATTTCTGCTAACGGTACTTCTGCACGTATTATCTTGCCTGACGGCGTATCTTCCATGCCGCCAACAATGCCGCGACGACGGTTAAGATCTCCCATCACGTCACCCATATAATCTTCCGGAGTGACAACTTCTACTTTCATAACGGGCTCAAGAATCACAGGGTTCGCTTCTTTTGCGCCTTCTTTAAAGCACATTGAACCGGCAATCTTAAACGCCATTTCTGACGAATCTACTTCGTGATAAGAACCATCAAACAAGGTTACTTTCACATCTACCATCTGGTAGCCGGCGAGCACGCCATTTTCAAGCTGTTCCTGTATCCCTTTATCAACTGAAGGGATGTACTCTTTTGGCACTGTGCCGCCAACAATCTCAGAAACAAACTCATAACCAAAACCTTGTTCTTGCGGTTCCAGCTTTAACCAAACATGCCCAAATTGACCGCGGCCACCTGTTTGGCGAATAAACTTGGCTTCATGTTCAACCGTTTTACGAATCGTCTCACGGTATGAAACCTGTGGTGCCCCGACATTTGCCTGAACATCAAATTCTCTTTGCATACGATCAACAATAATGTCGAGATGAAGTTCGCCCATTCCTGCAATAATGGTTTGGCCTGATTCTTCATCCGTATGCACCCGAAAAGAGGGATCTTCTTGCGCTAACTTCGTTAACGCGATACCCATCTTTTCTTGATCTGCTAACGTTCTTGGTTCAATCGCAACTGAAATAACCGGCTCAGGAAACTCCATTTTTTCCAGTGTGATTTTCTGTTGCATATCACACAGGGTTTCGCCTGTTGTTACATCTTTTAAACCAATCGCAGCCGCAATATCACCGGCGCGTACTTCTTTAATTTCTTCGCGGCTATTTGAATGCATTTGCACCAAACGACCAATACGTTCTTTTTTACCTTTAATCGGATTAAAAATGGCATCGCCCGATTTAATCACACCCGAGTAAACCCGGAAGAACGTTAAACTACCAACAAACGGGTCAGTGGCTATTTTGAAAGCTAATGCAGCAAACGGCTCATCATCTGATGGTTGACGTTGCGCTTCAGTTTCATTCTTGTCATCAAGTATGCCTGTTACTGCACCGACATCGGTTGGTGCTGGCATGTACTCAACGACTGCATCTAACATCGCTTGTACACCTTTGTTTTTGAAAGCCGAACCACAAAAACAAGGAACAATCTCATTTGCCAACGTTTGTTGACGTATACCTGCTTTAATATCTTCAGCAGATAATTCACCTTCTTCAAGGTACTTTTCCATTAACTCTTCGTTAGCTTCAGCAGCCGACTCGATCATTAGCTCGCGCAATTCGTCTGCTTTTGCTTGCAACTCAGCGGGAATTTCACGCTCTTCATAGGTTGCCCCCATGTCGGCTTCATTCCAGTAGATTGCTTTCATACGAACAAGGTCAATAACACCTTCAAATTCGTCTTCAGCACCTATATTCAGCTGCATTGCCACTGGATTTGCACCCAATCGCTGTTTAATCTGTTCAACTACTCTTAAGTAGTCTGCACCGGCTCTGTCCATCTTATTAACAAAGACAAGCCGAGGTACCTGATACTTGTTTGCCTGACGCCATACGGTTTCAGACTGTGGCTCTACGCCACCGACTGCACAAAAGACAGCACAAGCACCATCCAAAACACGTAACGATCGTTCAACTTCAATCGTAAAATCGACATGTCCCGGTGTATCAATAATATTGATACGGTGTTCAGGAAACTGCTTATCCATTCCCTGCCAAAAACAAGTTGTTGCTGCGGAGGTAATAGTAATGCCGCGCTCTTGTTCTTGTTCCATCCAGTCCATAGTGGCCGCGCCATCATGAACTTCACCTATCTTGTGAGAAATTCCGGTGTAAAAAAGCACTCGCTCTGTGGTTGTCGTTTTACCTGCATCAATGTGAGCCATGATGCCGATATTTCGATAACGCTCAATAGGAGTCTTTCGTGCCACCTTTTTTTCTCTATGTTTCTAAACTTAAACCTAATTTTACCAACGGTAATGAGCAAAGGCTTTGTTCGCATCAGCCATACGGTGCGTATCTTCACGTTTCTTAACTGCTGAACCACGATTTTCTGTTGCTTCAAAAATTTCGCCCGCTAAACGTGCACCCATACCTTTTTCTCCACGCTTACGCGCAGCATCAACTAACCAACGCATTGCCAAGGCATTACGACGATTAGGACGAACTTCACAAGGAACCTGGTATGTAGCACCACCAACACGACGTGATTTTACTTCTACGACGGGGCGGACATTTTCGAGGGCTTTCTCTAATGCTTCTTCAGCACTGAGCTTTGCTTTTTCTGCAGCACTTTCAAGAGCGCCGTATACGATTTTTTCAGCAATGGATTTTTTACCATGCTTCATGATCATATTGATGAATTTTGCAATTACGTCAGACTTAAATTTCGGGTCCGGTAATATAGAACGTTTTTCTGCTGCTCTTCTTCTTGCCATGGGATTACCCAGCTTCTCTCTAATAAAGTTCAGGTATTTAGATTATTCCAAATATCTATCGAACTTGTTGAAATACTAAATGTTCAGCATTATTGCTAAACACTTTCAGCGAATTGTAATGATTTAGCCTTTCGGTCGTTTTGCACCGTACTTTGAGCGGCCATTACGACGATCAGGGACACCTGATGTATCTAATGAACCACGTACTGTGTGATAACGAACACCCGGTAAATCCTTAACACGACCACCACGGATAAGTACAACCGAGTGCTCCTGCAAGTTGTGGCCTTCACCACCAATATAACTTGTTACTTCGTAACCGTTCGTTAAACGAACACGAGCAACCTTACGCATTGCTGAATTCGGTTTTTTCGGCGTAGTTGTATACACACGGGTACACACACCACGGCGTTGTGGGCATGCCTCTAACGCAGGTACGTTACTTTTCTCGACCTTACGCTTACGCGGTTTTCTTACCAACTGGTTAATTGTAGCCATATTCTTCCTAACTCCAGAAAATAAACGACAGGCTGAACTCATTGACTCAAATCCTATTAGACTTAAATCTATTTAAGCTCCGACCTGTCGTAAGGCGGCGAATTTTAGTGAAATATGGGGTTCGCGTCAACCGTAAACCCACATAGATTTAACTTTTTTCGCCCGTTTTTTAACTTTCGCTGACCGACTCGGTTTCTGGCGAATCCGAATCAGGTGTTTGCGCTTCTACTGCGACTTCTTCAACGGCTGCCTCTAAAAGTGCATCTGCTGAGATTTCTTCACTGACCAGCTCTTCACTACGTTTACGACGGCGTTCTTCATGATAGGTCATACCGGTACCCGCTGGTATCAAGCGACCCACGATAACGTTTTCTTTCAAACCGCGTAAATCATCAACTTTTCCAGTCACAGCCGCTTCAGTAAGAACTCGGGTTGTTTCCTGGAATGATGCCGCTGAAATAAAGGATTCAGTTGCAAGTGATGCTTTAGTAATACCCAATAAGACATTACTGAATAGCGCAGGCTGTTTATCCGCTGCAATCAGCGCGTCATTTGCTTCTAGTAAGCGTGAACGATCAACCTGTTCGCCACGTAAGAAGTTACTGTCACCAGCGCTGGTGACTTCAACTTTACGCAACATTTGACGCACAATGACTTCGATGTGCTTATCGTTGATTTTTACACCTTGTAGACGGTATACATCCTGAACTTCCGCAACAATATAGTTCGCGAGCTCTTCGATACCTAACAGACGTAAAATATCATGTGGGCTAGGTTCGCCTTCGGCAATAACTTCACCCTTTTCAACGTGTTCACCTTCGAAGGTGGTTACATGACGCCATTTTGGAATCAATGCTTCATAATGATCGCCTTCAGGCGGTGTAATCATTAAGCGTTGCTTACCTTTCGTTTCTTTACCGAAACCGATAATACCGGTGATTTCAGCAAGAATAGCAGGCTCTTTTGGCTTACGTGCTTCGAATAAATCAGCAACACGCGGTAGACCACCCGTGATATCACGGGTCTTCGAAGATTCCTGTGGAATACGTGCAACCGTGTCACCAACACCTACCATCGTGTCATCTTTCAAATTGATGATTGCGCCAGCAGGAAGTACGTAGTGAGCCGGAATTTCAGTACCGACGATATTTAAATCTTCACCCGCATCATCAACCAGTTTCACCATTGGGCGTAAATCTTTCGCTTGGCTACCACGTTGTTTTGGATCAGTGATAATCAAACTTGCCAAACCGGTAATTTCATCAACCTCTGATGTCGCAGTGACACCATCAACGATATCGATGAATTTAACTTTACCTTCTACTTCAGTGATAATTGGGTGAGTGTGAGGATCCCAGGTTGCAACAACTTGTCCCGCTTCAACCTTATCTTCATCATTTAAGGTAATAACCGCACCATAAGGGACTTTGTAACGTTCACGTTCACGATTATGCTCATCTAACAGGGTGATTTCACCTGAACGAGATACCGCAACATTGTGTCCTTTATCATGCTGTACTGTTTTAATATTATGTAAACGAACAGTACCCGAGCCTTTAATTTCAATGCTGTTTGCTGCTGCAGAACGACTTGCCGCACCACCAATGTGGAAGGTACGCATGGTTAACTGTGTACCCGGCTCACCGATAGATTGTGCTGCAATAACACCCACTGATTCACCCTGGTTAACGATATGCCCACGCGCAAGATCACGACCGTAACAGGTCGAACAAACACCATGACGGTTGTCACAGGTAATCGGAGAACGCACCTTCATGTGATCCAAACCAAGCTCTTCAAGCTTATCGACCCAGGCTTCGTCGAGGAATGTTCCGCGTTCAACAACCACTGTACCTTCGTGGTTAATAACGTCTTCTGCAACAATACGACCTAATACACGCTCTGATAACGGCTCAACAACATCACCACCTTCGATGATACTTGAAACCATCATGCCGTTTTCAGTACCACAATCTTCACCCATAACGGCTAAATCTTGTGAAACATCCACTAAACGACGCGTTAAGTAACCCGAGTTTGCTGTTTTCAATGCGGTATCGGCCAAACCTTTACGCGCACCGTGAGTCGAGATAAAGTACTGCAATACCGATAAACCTTCACGGAAGTTTGCCGTGATTGGCGTCTCGATGATTGAACCATCGGGTTTAGCCATCAAACCACGCATACCTGCTAACTGACGAATCTGAGCGGCACTACCACGAGCACCTGAGTCGGCCATCATAAATACAGAGTTAAACGAAGGCTGAGTCACATCTTCGCCTTCTTTGTTTTTCACTGTTTCTGAACCTAAGCCGTCCATCATTGCTTTTGCAATTTGCTCATTGGTACGCGACCAAATATCAACAACTTTGTTATAACGCTCACCAAAGGTAACAAGACCTGAAGTATATTGGTCCTGGATTTCTTTAACTTCAGCTTCTGCTGCAGCAAGAATATCGGCTTTCGATTGTGGAATCATCATGTCGTCTGAACAGAAAGAAATACCTGAACGAGATGAGTAACCAAAACCGGTATACATTAATTGATCAGCAAAGATTACTGTGTCTTTTAAACCAAGACGACGATAACAAGCATTGATTAATTGAGAAATGGTACGCTTTTTCATGTCTTGATTAACAAGTGCGAAAGGTAAACCTTTAGGCACAATATCAAACAAAATGGCACGGCCAGCCGTGGTATCAACTAACTCTGTTGATCCCGTTCTGTTGCCGTCTTCATCAACAATTTCTTGCTCAATACGAACTTTAACTCGGGCTTGCAACTCAACATCACCATTTGAATAAGCACGTTGTACTTCTTCGATGTTAGCAAAAACCATCCCTTCACCTTTACCGTTTACGCGGTCACGCGTCATATAGTAAAGACCCAATACAACATCCTGTGAAGGAACGATGATCGGTTCACCATTTGCAGGTGAAAGAATATTATTGGTCGACATCATTAAGGCACGCGCTTCAACTTGTGCTTCAATTGACAACGGTACGTGTACCGCCATTTGATCACCATCGAAATCGGCGTTGAATGCAGTACAAACTAAAGGATGCAATTGAATTGCTTTACCTTCAATAAGAACAGGTTCAAATGCCTGAATACCTAATCTATGTAGCGTTGGCGCACGGTTAAGCATAACCGGATGTTCACGAATAACATCTTCAAGAATATCCCAAACTTCGGTACCTTCTTTTTCTACTAATTTTTTCGCAGCTTTAATCGTTGTTGCAATACCTAAACGTTCTAGCTTGCTGAAGATGAATGGCTTGAATAATTCCAATGCCATTTTCTTTGGCAGACCACACTGATGGAGTTTCAATGTTGGACCAACCACGATAACTGAACGACCAGAGTAATCTACACGTTTACCGAGTAAGTTCTGACGGAAACGACCTTGCTTACCTTTGATCATGTCAGCAAGTGATTTTAATGGACGTTTGTTAGAACCGGTAATTGCACGACCGCGACGACCATTATCGAGTAAGGCATCAACAGATTCCTGCAACATACGTTTTTCATTACGTACGATAATGTCTGGTGCATTTAAATCGAGTAAACGTTTTAAACGGTTATTACGGTTAATGACACGACGGTATAAATCATTCAAATCAGATGTTGCGAAACGACCGCCTTCCAGAGGGACTAAAGGACGTAACTCAGGTGGTAAAACAGGAAGTACTGTCATTACCATCCATTCTGGTTTGTTATCAGACGTTAAGAATGCTTCGAGAAGTTTTAAACGCTTACCTAATTTCTTAAGTTTAGTTTCTGACTTAGTTGCCCCCATACCTTCATGAACTTTTTCGATTTCACGATCAAGCTTCAATGAAGAAAGTAATTCGAGAACGGCTTCTGCACCCATACGTGCATCAAACTCGTCACCAAACTCTTCAACAGTTTCAAGATAACCTTCATCTGTTAAAAGTTGGCCACGCTCTAAAGTGGTCATACCAGGCTCGATAACAACGAACGCTTCAAAATAAAGTACGCGTTCAATGTCACGTAAAGTCATGTCTAAAATCAAACCCATACGTGATGGTAATGATTTTAAGAACCAGATATGTGCACAAGGACTGGCAAGTTCGATATGGCCCATACGTTCACGACGTACTTTCGCCAATGTCACTTCAATGCCGCATTTTTCACAAATGATACCGCGATGTTTTAAACGTTTATATTTACCACATAAACATTCGTAATCTTTAACTGGGCCAAAAATTTTGGCACAGAACAAACCATCACGTTCAGGTTTAAATGTACGATAGTTAATGGTTTCAGGTTTCTTAACCTCACCAAATGACCATGAACGAATTTTTTGTGGTGATGCTAGTCCAATGCGGATTGCATCAAAATCATCGTTATGCCCTTGTTGCTTCAGGATCTTAAGTAGATCTTTCACGTCGTCACTCCTAGAAAATTATAGATTGATGTTTAATAAGACCAATCTATTAATTAGTCCGTCTGTTCCAATTCAATATCGATACCCAATGAGCGGATTTCTTTCAACAATACGTTGAATGATTCCGGCATACCGGCTTCCATATGATGATTACCATCAACAATGTTTTTATACATCTTGGTACGACCATTAACGTCATCCGACTTAACGGTTAACATTTCTTGCAAGGTATATGCAGCACCATATGCTTCAAGTGCCCATACTTCCATTTCACCGAAACGCTGACCACCGAACTGTGCCTTACCACCTAATGGTTGCTGCGTTACCAGACTATATGGTCCGGTTGAACGCGCATGCATCTTGTCATCAACCAGATGATTCAATTTCAACATGTACATGTAACCCACTGTTACCTTACGTTCAAAGGCATCACCGGTACGACCGTTGAATAATGTTGTTTGACCCGATGTAGGTAAATCCGCTAATTCAAGCAATGCTTTTAATTCGGTTTCTTCAACACCATCAAATACCGGTGTTGCGATAGGCACACCGCGCACTAAATTATTGGCTAAGTCGAGAATTTCTTCATCACTGAATGATTTAAGATCTTCTTGTTGTCCGCCTGACTTATTATAAATTTGGTCAAGGAACTTACGAATTTCAACAACCGTTTCTTGTGACTTAATCATGGCATTGATCTTATGCCCCAGGCCTTTCGCAGCCCAACCAAGATGCGTTTCAAGAATCTGACCGACGTTCATACGAGATGGTACACCCAGTGGATTTAACACCACATCAACAGGACGACCATTTTCGTCATAAGGCATATCTTCAACTGGAACAATCATCGAGATAACACCTTTGTTACCATGACGACCGGCCATTTTATCACCCGGTTGAATACGACGTTTAACCGCCAAGTAAACCTTAACCATTTTTAAAACGCCCGGCGCTAAATCATCACCCGAGGTTAATTTGGTTTTCTTTTCTTCAAATTTTTCATCAAACTCAATGCGGATTTGCTTAACACGTTCAGCAATCGCTTCGAGTTGTGTATTGGCTTCATCATTACGTAAACGAATTTCGAACCATTTTTCACGTTCTAATTCTTCTAAATACGCTTTAGTGATTTTGCTGCCGTTTGATAATCCATTTGGACCACCATCCGCCATCTTACCAATCAACATGCTTTCGGCACGCGCGTAGGTATCGCTTTCCATAATACGACGCTGATCATTAAAGTCTTTACGGATTTTTTCCATTTCAGAATCTTCAATAGACTGCGCACGAGCATCTTTTTCTAGGCCATCGCGTGTGAAGACCTGAACATCGATAACCGTACCCGATGTGCTGCCTGAAACGCGTAAAGAAGTATCTTTTACGTCAGAGGCTTTTTCACCAAAAATAGCGCGTAGTAATTTTTCTTCTGGAGTTAATTGAGTTTCACCTTTTGGCGTTACCTTACCAACTAAAATATCACCCGGCTTAACTTCAGCACCAATATAAACAATACCTGCTTCATCTAATTTAGAGAGTGCAGATTCGCCTACATTTGGAATATCACCGGTAATTTCTTCAGAACCTAATTTGGTATCACGCGCAACACAGGTTAATTCCTGGATATGAATCGAAGTAAAACGATCTTCTTGAACAACACGTTCAGAGATCAAGATAGAATCTTCAAAGTTATAACCATTCCAAGGTGTGAAGGCTACCAACATGTTTTGACCTAACGCCAATTCACCCATATCGGTTGAAGGACCATCAGCCATAACATCGCCACGTGCAACCGTAACACCCGGAGTGACTAATGGACGTTGGTTAATACATGTATTTTGGTTTGAACGGGTGTATTTAGTCAGGTTGTAAATATCAACACCTGCTTCACCAGCCGTCGTCTCATCATCGTTTACACGAATAACAATACGACTTGCATCAACCGAATCAACAACACCACCACGTTTAGCAACAACGGTTACACCTGAGTCAACCGCAACAGTACGTTCAATACCGGTACCCACTAATGGTTTTTCAGCATTCAATACAGGGACTGCCTGACGTTGCATGTTTGAGCCCATCAAGGCACGGTTAGCATCATCGTGTTCTAAGAATGGAATCAAGGCTGCAGCAACCGAAACGATCTGTCTCGATGATACATCCATATAATTCACATCTTCCGGATTAGAGATTGTAAATTCATTTTTATGACGACATGGCACCATCTCGTCAAGCAACTTACCTTTTTTATCAACTGTTGCATTTGCTTGCGCAATCACATATTCACTTTCATTAATTGCAGAAAGGTATTCAACTTCATCCGTTACTTTACCGTTAGTCACTTTACGGTAAGGTGTTTCTAAGAAACCATAATCATTTGTACGCGCATAAATTGAAAGTGAGTTGATCAAACCGATGTTTGGTCCCTCAGGCGTTTCAATTGGACAAACACGTCCGTAATGTGTTGGATGTACGTCACGTACTTCAAAGCCTGCACGTTCACGCGTTAGACCACCGGGTCCTAATGCAGAAATACGACGCTTATGCGTAATTTCAGATAATGGATTATTTTGATCCATAAACTGAGACAACTGTGAAGAACCAAAGAATTCTTTCACTGCCGCAGAAACAGGTTTTGCATTAATCATTTCCTGAGGCATTAAGTTGTCAGCTTCTGCCAACGTTAAACGTTCTTTAACCGCACGCTCAACACGAACAACACCAACACGGAATTGATTTTCTGCCATTTCACCAACAGAACGAATACGACGATTACCTAAGTGATCGATATCATCAACAATACCGCGACCATCGCGAATATCAATAAGTGTTTTGATTACCGCAAGGATATCTTCGTTAGAAAGCGTACCTTCACCTTCAACCTCTTCACGGCCAACACGACGGTTGAACTTCATACGACCTACAGTAGAAAGGTCATAACGCTCAGAGCTGAAGAATAAGTTTTTAAATAAGTTTTCTGCTGCATCTTTGGTAGGTGGCTCACCCGGACGCATCATACGATAAATTTCGATTTGCGCTTCAAGTTGAGTTGTACTTGGATCAATACCCAACGTCGTAGAAATATAAGCACCGTGATCTAAATCATTAGTGAAAATAGTATCGAACTCTTTAACGTCCGCTTCTCTTAACATTTCAACAAGTTCAGGGGTAATTTCCTGATTAGCTGTCGCAACAATCTCACCTGTTTCTTTATTGATAATGTCGTGTGCGATGTGCTTTTCGTAAAGGTAGTCTTCAGGCACATTCAATGCAGTCACACCGGCTTTTTCAAGCTCACGAATATGCTTAGCAGTAATACGACGGCCTTCTTCTACAAGTACTTTCTTCTTAATTTTAATCTCGAAGGTTGCCATTTCACCACGAAGGCGTTCTGGCACCAAGGTCATGTCGAAACCTTCACTTGCAACAGTGAAGTTGGTCTTTTCGAAGAACATGTCGAGCATTTCTTCGTCGTTGTAACCTAACGCACGTAACAAAATTGTTACAGGTAACTTACGGCGACGATCGATACGTGTAAATAACGCATCTTTTGGATCAAATTCAAAATCTAACCATGAACCACGGTATGGAATAACACGGGCATTAAATAATAATTTACCCGATGAATGGCTCTTGCCTTTATCATGGTCGAAAAATACACCTGGAGAACGGTGTAATTGAGAAACGATAACACGCTCAGTACCGTTAATAACAAAGGTACCGTTATCGGTCATGAGAGGAATTTCACCCATGTAAACTTCTTGTTCGCGGATGTCTTTAACCGTAGGGGTTTTTACATCTTTATCATAAATAATTAAGCGAACCTTAACGCGTAACGGTGCAGAATAAGTAACGCCGCGCAACTGACATTCTTTAACGTCAAAAACAGGGGTCCCTAAACGATAGCCCACATACTCTAATGCAGCATTACCGGAGTAACTAACAATCGGAAAGACCGATTTGAAGGCAGCATGCAAACCCTGTTCTTTTAGTTTTTCGGCAGGCGTATCCTGCTGTAAAAAACCGCGATACGATTCAATTTGCGTTGCTAATAAATAGGGGATTTCCATAATTTCGGCACGTTTACCAAAATATTTACGAATCCGTTTCTTTTCTGTAAATGAGTAAGCCATCAGACACCTTGCTTTAGCAGTTAGCCTAAAAAAAATTCAAATAATTCTTTATAAATTGCTTTGCCAGTTGCACTAAGCTCAATATAAAGAAGACGCAACAGGCCGGTGCCCTTTCGGTTACCAGCCTATTGTTGGAACATCTTCATTGCCTGCGTGTTTCTAACACACGAGTTTGCCTGAGCACTCAAAGTGATCAAACAAACTCGAATGATACGCAGGCTAAGTCGCAATTATTTAAGCTCGACAGTTGCGCCAGCTTCTTCCAATTGCTTCTTAACATCTTCAGCTTCAGCCTTAGCAACACCTTCCTTAACTGGAGTTGGTGCGCCTTCAACCATGTCTTTAGCTTCTTTCAAGCCAAGACCTGTGATGCCGCGAACTGCTTTGATTACGCCAACTTTCTTCTCACCAAAACTAGTAAGAATTACGTCAAACTCATCTTTCTCAGCAGCAGCTTCACCGCCAGCAGCAGCAGCAGGTGCAGCAGCAACAGCAGCCGCAGCAGATACGCCAAATTTTTCTTCCATAGCTTCGATTAATTCAACTACGTCCATTACAGACATGTTGCTGATCGACTCTAAGATATCGTCTTTAGAAACAGCCATTTTAAATCTCCTAAAATATTTTTAAACTTTCAGTTCTTAAACTGCTTAAATCATCTTCGATTAAGCAGCTTGCTTATCATCGCGAATTGCAGCAACAGTACGAACCAACTTACCAGGAACTTCGTTAAGCGTACGTGCAAGCTTAGTAACAGGCGCTTGCATAACCGACATGAGCATACTAATAGCCTGATCTTTTGTCGGTAGTTTCGCTAAACGATCGAGTTCAGATGCTTCAAGCAACTGACCACCAATAGACAACGCTTTAACAGCGAGATTATCGTTTTCCTTAGCAAAGTCTTTGACTACGCGAGCCGCTGAGCCGGGATCTTCCTGAGAAAATGCCATTACCAACGGGCCTACAAGAGACTCTTGTAAACAAGCGTATTCAGTTCCTTCTAATGCACGGCGAGCAAGAGTATTTTTTACAACACGAAGATAAACACCACCTTCACGTGCTTTTGCACGAAGGTCATCCATATCCGTTGACTCTAAGCCAGCATATTCTGCCACTACGACAGAAAGTGCACTGTTTGCAACTTCAGCAACTTCAGCGACGATAGCTTCTTTTTCATTAAAACTAA
>Ga0316208_1002734_pt1 | contig 13775 bp, 14 predicted proteins | sample 3monopyrite_MG_FD_204944 | JGI IMG/M metagenome (GOLD analysis project Ga0316208, IMG submission 204944) | Microbial mat bacterial communities from mineral coupon in-situ incubated in ocean water Damariscotta River, Maine, United States -... | ecosystem: Environmental > Aquatic > Marine >... | reverse complement strand
TTAACTATACTTGGGCTTGTTGACGCCTACCTGACTTTCGGAGAGAAATCATACCTAGACTTGGCCATAAAGAACGCAAATTTTATCATTGAACAGCAATTAAAAACTGATGGTGGTTTATGGCATTCATACAAAGATGGCAAGTCAAGCATTAATGGTTATTTGGAAGATTATTGCTTTACGATGGAAGCATTCATTGCTTTATATGAAGCTAGCCTTGATCAAAAGTGGTTGGATATTTCCAAAAATTTCGCAGACTATACCATCTCCCACTTTTTCAATAAAGAGAGTGGAATGTTCTATTTTACAAGTGATGAAGACCCTGCATTGATTGCGAGAAAGACAGAAGTGGCCGACAATGTAATTCCAGCTTCCAACAGCTCTATGGCAAAATCATTGTTCAAGCTTGCCAAGTACTTTGAGGAAAACTCATACGACACTATATGCAAACAAATGCTAAGAAATATGATTGCTGAATTTGACAACTATTTACCTTCATACACGAATTGGGCAATCTTGTTAATGCAAGAAATAGGACCTTATTATGAGGTAGCTGTTTGTGGACCCGAAGCTGTTGAGCTAGTTCAACAAATACATAATGCATTTCATCCTGTAAAGATGATTGTTGGCAGCATTCAAGAAAAAACCAATCTATCCCTTTTGGAATACAAATGGATAGAAGGACAAACAACTATTTTCGTTTGCGAAAATAAAGTTTGCCTTTTGCCAGTGATGACTGCAGAAGATGCGATCAAGCAACTTCAACAGTAAATGAAAGTCCTTCTTTCACTGTTACTATCTGCATTCATCATAACTTCAACGGCACAGTCAATTCGATTTGAAGTGCCATGGATGGACTATGAAAATTTTTTTGAGCCAAAAGACATCGAACTAAAGTCAATTGCATCAATTACCTTTTTTCAGAAAGTTAAAAAGGATGGCAAACCAATGGGCAGAAAGCGAAAAATATTGAAATATATCTTCAATAAAAATGGTTTCCTGACGCAAAGCATAAAGTATGCATCTAATATGCAAAGACTGGACAGCAATTTTTTCCAATATGATTACAATGAAATGAACCAACTCATTCGTAAAGATGAACACATGGGGAATTTCCATTTTAGCTATCGTTTCACATATATGAACGGGAAGAAAAATAAAATGGTGAAAATTGATATGCGTCAAAATCCCCAAGACACTACTCTAATCAGGTATTACGAACACCTAAATGCTCCGGACTATGACCTTGAGGTTGTTAAAAATGAGTTAGAAATTGCCTTTCAAAAAAATAGAAAAATTTTCGATGAAAAAGGAAGACTCATCAAACAACGGAACTCCTATTTAAGAAATGCTCAATTCAATGAACAGCGTTTCATATATGAAGGAAAACTACTTCTACAAATAGATTTCAATTCTTCATATACCACTTATAAAAGCCAAAAATGGTTATTTAGCTATAAACAAAATGAACTGGATTTAATACGCTGTTTTAGAATGGATAAATTACACTTGAAATATGCCCTCTTGTATAATGAAAATGGCTTTTTAGAAAATATTATTGAACGAAGTGTAATAGATCATACAGTGACTGTTTTTGATTTAGAAATCAGTCAATTCAATCAAAATTAATAAGACTCACCTCTACTTCTGTATAGGTATAATTAGCATAGTTGCGCATCTGTTGTTGAACAAATTTATTCCAATTTATCTGTTGTTTGATCACCTTAGAGTAATTGGATTCTTCATCGTATTTATTTTGCATTGTGCGGTAGTCTTTTTTCCAAACTTCCTCGACTATTTCCTTCAACAAATTTTTGTAATTCTTCTTTGTGAATTTTGCTTCCATTAATTTTTTAACAATGATGCGTCTATGAAGCTCTGCAATGTCGAAGTGCAACTGTTCGTGCTGTAACAATAAGTTGTTGTGTTGTTCAGGTTTTGACCAAGATTCGTTTTTCATAAAACAGACTTGGATTTTCACCGTCATGGATCCTTCTCCGTCTGTTGTATAGCTATACGGTAGAGCAATGTTTGAGAGCGCAGCAATTTTTCTATCGGCGATAGGTTCGTCCTGAAAATCAGTCCACTCTAATCTATACCAATCACTCCAGTAAATTCGATCTGACCCTTCATCATCTTCCTGTGCAAATAGGCATGCCCCAAAAAATAAAAATATAACGCTGAGTATTGTTCTCATCTTTCAAAGATAGCTAAATATAACATTGATAATCAATTAAAAATACTAAAGCCTTGATGAAGGTTTAAGTGCAACAAATTCTTTTAAGTAAAAAGGTTCAAAATATGCAAGATTTTCAAAATCTTTATTTTGATATTTACTGTGGCCCATTGATAACAAGAACTTTGCCGAAGTATCCTTCTTGTCTAAAAAAAATGCCTTGGGATGAATCAAGGTGGCTTTGCATTTTTCGGCTCCATCCCCAAAAAAGTAAATTTCATGCTCTTGAAGTAACTTTCCGTAAGAATCTTTATCAATGATATCAGCCGAGATCTCTTTTACCTGGTTTAATTTTTTATCATATATCGCACAATACACCTCCATTCTTCGTGCATCTATCATTGGAGCTGCGAGTGCATTTACAGGAATTTCATCAATGACACTTATTGCAAGTGTTGTAAGTGAGTCTATACTTATTAAGGGCTTATTCAGTGCAAGACAAAGTCCTTTGGCATAAGAAACTCCAATACGTAATCCAGTATATGAACCAGGACCTTTACCAACTGCAATTGCATCGATAGCTTGAAGTGAGTAGCCACTTTCAGCAAGAATTTCATTGACAAATATTGCGAGGTTTTCAGCATGAGAATACTCTCCTCCTTGTTCTTTCTCAGCAATGAGCTTGCCTGATTTACCTAAAGCAACAGAGCAATTCTTGGTAGAAGTTTCAATGGCTAATATCAGTGAATCATCACTCATCGTCCTTCTTGTAGAGCTTCTTTTTATCAACGATCTCCACTTGATCTCCATCTTCCAATTTTCGAGAAACAACCGTATATGGTGCTGTTACCACTTCTACACCCTCTTCCAAGCCACTTGCAATTTCGATGTACATGGTATTTTGAATTCCAGTTTCAACAGTCACCATTTTTACTACATCTCCTTCTTTTACAAATACGACTTCATTGACCTTTTCTTCTTCATCTTCTTTCAATTCCTCTGTATTGGAAGCGGTATCCTTTCTTGTAGTTACTGCTTGAATTGGCACAGTAATCACATTAGTCGCTGTGGTTGTGCGTATATCTACAGTTGCTGACATTCCTGGGCGAAATGGGGATTTCTGGCTTCCATCTTCAATCAAATTCTCATAAGAAGACTGTAGCATTCGGATTTTCACATCAAAGTTGGTAACTTGATCTGCATTCATTCCACTTATATTAGCAGAATTTGCAATTTCGGTCACTACTCCTTTAAAGTTTTCGCCTAAATAGGCATCTACTTCTATTTCTGTAGTATCTCCTAAGTCAACACGGACAATATCGTTCTCATTCACTTCAACAGCAACCTCCATCACTGATAAATCTGACACAGTCATAATGTCTGTTCCAGCCATTTGGGCTGTTCCTACCACTCTCTCACCCTGCTCTTTATTCATTGAAGTTATTGTTCCTGACATTGGAGAATAAATAGATGTTCTACCCAAATTTTCCCTGGCTTCGCTTAAGGATGCTTCATTGCTCTTCACATTAAACTTGGCTGCCTGCACAGATTCTTCTGCTGCGTCTACGTCCGATTTTGCTACTTCAAAATTCGCGGTTGCTTGATCAAACTCTGCATCTGAGATGACCTTGTCTTCATGTAACCTTTTACTTCGGTCATAGGAAGCCTGAGCATTTACAAATTGCGATTTTGACTGCTCTAAACGTGCTCTTGCACCAAGTAAATTTGCTCTAGAAGTATTCAATGCTGCTTCTACCCTGTTCAAAGCAGATTCAACTAAGTCGGGATCTATCTTTAATAAAAGGTCACCTGCAGCTACTTGGTCACCTTCTTTCACTGCCATTTCAATGATCTCACCAGAAACGTCTGAACTTATGACTACTTCTGTTTCAGGTTGTATTTTACCACTAGCAGCTACAGTTTCCACAATGGTTCGTTTTTCCGCTGCCTCAACATTGACCTTTATTGCTTTTCTGGAAGACCCTCCTTTAAGCACGGCAATCACCACCAATAAGATGACCAACCCTCCGAGAATAAAAAATGATTTCTTTGACTTCATAATGCTTTGTTAATTGCTGAATGTTATCGGTTTGCCCTGATAAAAGTCCAACACTTTAGTACTGAATATATAATTGAATTTAGCCTGTAATAGCTCTGATTCCGCATTATTTAAACGATTCTTTTCAGTGTTGAATTCAAATGAGTTGAGCAAACCAACATTAAATCTTTCTTGAGTGTATTTAAAGGAGGTTTTTAATGCCGACACTGATTTCTCAGCAGCGCGATAACGTTTCAAAGCAGCTACCGCATCATTGTGTGCAGATTCGATGTTTTGACGCAAGACCAATTTAGTGTTTTCAAGGTTCAATTCAGCGCTTTGCAATTGCAATTTGGCTCTTTGAACATTTGTTCGAGCGGCCATTCCATTGAACAACGGAATGTTTAAGTTAAAGCCAACTGATTTATTAAAGTTGCCCTGTAATTGATCCCCAAATTGTTTGTCCTGTGTGATTGCTGAGCGGAAAAAGCTCAATACCGTATCTCCACTCGTTGTGATGTCCCCGTTTGGGAAAAATCCAAGATTGTTAAACCCAGTCACCTCTCGACTAGCTCCTGAAAAACCAGTTCCAATTGATCCTCTTAATGTGAGAGTTGGCATATATGAGCCACGAGACAACCTTTTAGATATTTCGGCACTGTACAAATTGTATTCTGCACTTTTCACTTCAGGCATGAGCTCCACTGCGGTAGAATAAAGCGCTGATGTACTTAGCAAATCAGCCACTCCTTGAAAGGAACTTAAATCGGGATAAACGATGTCAAAATCATCCGCATTTTCCAATCGAAGCAATTGTGCTAGATTTAGTTGTGACAACCCAAGCTGGTTCTGAGCATTGATTTTCTGTAATTCTTCTGTTGAATATTGGGCCTCAATGTCTCTGAGCGCTCCTTCAGGTAAACTACCTGCCTCTACTTGCTTGTCTATTCGATCAATTTGAATTGAAGTCACACGCAACTGATTGTCCGCATTTTTTAATAATTCTTGGTTAAACAATATTTGTAAATATGCATTTACAATGTTCAATGAAATGTCATTTTTTATACGGTCAAGATCATATTTGGAGGCCTCTAATAGTGCTTGATCTCTTTTTATTGAATTTATGTTCTGAAAACCATCGAAGACGGTAAAACTTGATGAAAGAGAAAATGAATTTGACCGCACTTGCGAGGTTGCAAAGGAGTTAGTGAAAGGGTCAATTGTTTGACCAAAGTTGTACACATTGCTAGCAAATCCATTCAATGAGGGCAAAACCCCGTATATTGACCCCTTTAAATTTTCATTGGCAATTTCTTGACTAATCTCGTTTTGTTGTACTTGAATATTGTTCTCTAAAGCATATGTAATACATTCTTCTAGATTCCATACTTTCTGTTGTGCAATTAGATTTTGACTTAAAAGCACTACCATCAACAATATAAAAACACCCAAATATTTTGGAATAGAATTAAAACTCATTTTTGCGAATTTGAGTGCTAAAAGTAGGACTATTTCAAAAGATAGTTGGAATGCAATTATCGTCGGTAATACAGCCGTTTAAATGGTAAAATAAACCGATAAGTTACTACATAAACCTTCGCTCAATCAGTATGCTCAATGCAGTGACCAATTCGTTTTCATCCTCCCAGGAATAACGAACTTTCAAGTCCTCTACAAAGAAATTTTGAGCTTCCTCATAAGAATTCATTGCGTCTAATTTCTGCATGCACTCTTTAAAAGCGCTAATGTCTCCTTCAAAAAGTTCGTTGGCGTAAAGGTAGCGCTCATTCAAGCCAATTGCTGCAAGCAAATCATTGATGGGATGCTTCTCGAGTCTTGCGCTAACAGAGGTGTCTTGTTCTTCCGTATACACTTCATTTACATCAGGCTTGTCTGACAATTCTATTTTCTCTTCGATTTCTTCCATTGTAAACGCTTCATCTTCCACAGACTTGACATCTAAACTAGATGGCGGCTCTTCTTCTTCAACTAAATTCGTCTCTGTAAAGTTCTGTTCTTCTACAATATCAATCTCTTGATTCTCTTCGTTGATCTCTTTCTCTAGGTCTGCATTAGGTATTTCATCGTCCTCTTCTGTTCCATCAACACTCTCGTCTTGATCCTCATCAGAAGATTCCATTTGGTTCTCAACAACATTTTCTGCAATATCTGCTTCCATCTCTTCTTGTGCATCTCGCAATACATGTAAGTCATCAATGCCAAACTCCTCCAATTCTAAATTTTGATCAATTGCCGACATAAACTTCAAAATCAAGGCCTTCTCATGCAGTTGATTGACCTTAGAAATGATGACACTCAACTCCAACAGATTCAAAGTCTCTGACTTTCTTAAACGATCCGAGTGATCTTTGATGTTATCAATCAAATTAACCATCTCTTCCCTTTTCTTTTGTATATTCATTGGCTTGATTCTACACGATAAATAATAACTTTGTTCTCTTAGTTTTCGCCCCTTATGTTTCTCGAAAATACAATTAATTCTAAAAAGCGCAAAGGTTGGATTGAGGTGATCTGCGGCTCTATGTTTTCGGGTAAAACAGAGGAGTTGATCCGTCGATTAAAACGAGCAAAAATTGCACGTCAAAAAGTCGAAATATTTAAGCCTGAAGTAGACCGTCGCTATGATGATGAAGCTGTGGTATCCCATGACGAAAACCAAATTCATTCAACTCCTGTTCCAGCATCAGCTAACATTCCTTTATTGGTCAATGACGAAGATGTCATAGGCATAGATGAGGCCCAATTTTTTGATCAAGAACTTGTAGGGGTATGCAATCAATTGGCCAATCAGGGTGTGCGAGTAATCGTTGCAGGTTTGGACATGGATTATAAGGGCAAACCTTTTGGACCCATTCCTGCCTTATTGGCCACAGCGGAATATGTGACCAAGGTACATGCCATCTGCGTCAAATGTGGCAATCTTGCCAATCATTCGCACAGAATCAATCACAATGAAGAGTTGGTGATGTTGGGAGAAACGGACAGCTATGAACCTTTATGTCGAAGCTGTTTTTACCAAGTAGAAGAGGTATAAATGAAACAAGATTTCTCCTATACAAATTCCTATAAAGCAAAAAATTGTTTAGAAACTGATTGGAAAGCTGTTCGCCACAACCTACAGTACTTCAGAAGTTTACTCCAATCAGAAACAAAGCTATTGATCATGTTAAAATCAGATGCATACGGCAATGGCGATTGGGAACTCGCCTTAAAAATGCAGGCCGAAACATTGATCGATTATGTAGCTGTATTTCATGTCGAAGAGGGCATTTTATTGAGAAAGAAAGGCGTCACCTTGCCCATCATGGTGATGGACCACCGTTCTTCTGAATTGAAACTGTATGATCAATACCAATTGGAAGTTGTAATTTACCGAATTGACCAATTGAAGGCCTTCTCTAAATACAATCAACAGCATAACGATTCGCTAAAGGGACATCTGAAATTCAATACGGGAATGAATCGTTTGGGAATTGATACGTATAAAATTGAAAAAGTAATAGACACCTTAAGAAGATCAGCTTCTTTGCCCATTGCATCAGTAATCACACACTTAAGCTCAACAAAATTGGCTACTGAAGATGCTTTTACAAGGCAACAAATCGAGTTGTTTGAGCATACACTTAACAAATTAAAGCAACACTTGCCCGAAAATGTCATGAGTCATGTGCTTAACAGCCACGGAATACTTCGCTTTCCTGAGTATCATTATGACATGGTACGTTTAGGCATTGGGGCATACGGTGGTTCAGACCATGAAGATTTGATAGACATTTTAAAGCCAATATCACGTCTTAAGACAGAAGTCTGTGACATTAGAAGATTGGAGAAAAATGCTTCCATTAGTTATGATCGATCGGGCAGATTAAAGAAAGCCTCATGCATAGCAAGCATTCCTCTTGGATATGACGATGGCTTGCCAAGAAAGTTGGGCAATGGAAAATGGAAAGTGGAAATCAATGGCAAACTGTATCCCATTATTGGCAACATCTGCATGAATCTGAGCATGATTGACATGGGAGATGATCAAGCAAAAATTGGAGATACAGTGATCATTTTTGGTGGACTAAAAAGCATTTTCGATTATGCCAATGCAGTGGACACGATTACTTATGAGGCTATGACTAACATAGGCAGCAAAGTCGAAAGAATACTCGTCAATACTTAAATCGTCATCAACCAATCCTTCAAGACCTTTTTGTGCTGATAGAAACCCTCTTTCGATAAGTTGATGCTGTACTCCTGTACCTCATTGATTTGATTCCTCACATCCAATGATTGCTCATCAGTTGTAAAAACCCACTTTTTTGACTTTAGGTATTTTGCCAAATACATTTGTTCTGTTTGACCAGTTGTAGGGACCAACAGTGCCTTCTTCCCTAAATATGCCAAATCCATAATGCTGCTATATGCTGATCGTGCAATGATTGTTTCTGCATTCAACATGGCTTCTTGAAGTTGATCAGATGGCAGAAAACTCAATTGACGAAAATGTGCTCGGTGCAGTATGTCTATCCTTTTTTGTGGCTGTCCAGAAATCATCAATACATTATTATTAAGTGGCAACAATTGATGAATGAGTTTTTTCTCTAATACTGTCCGATTCGGTTCGGGGCCAGAGAGCAAAACAAGCAGATCGTATTTTTTGCCTGTTCTCGTTTTTGGGTACAATGTAAAATGGGTTAGGGGGCCAATGTATTCAATGAAATTATGTGCGTCAATTCCATGAGATAATTGGCCACTAAGGTTGTGTTCATCTTCAAGGTCTGGCACCCAAACAGCATCAAATGGGCTGAGCCTTGCCTTGATTATTCTCTTTAAAAGGCCAGAAATTGGAGTGTACATTAGTTGAAGCTGGTGAGTGATGATGACAGAAGGGACGGAAGTCAAATAAAGTCCATAACGATTGTCGGAAACAATGGCATCAAATTTTTCATTTCTCTGCAGCTCTTTTAGTTGTTCATGTTCCCGACGTATCATACGCTGCATGGCAGGAAACTGCATAGCAAAATAAACGCTAAAAGGCATTCTTAAGGGATAGCGAATAGGATAACCTTTCAATTGAATACACCTTAAATAAGGAAATGCTTTTTTAAGCATTTGCATGGGGCCTCCGTCGGCAGCAATCACCACTTCGGCACCCATTTCTACTAAACCATTGATAATGGGAATACAACGGCTTGCATGACCCAAACCCCAATCCAATGGTGCCACAAGTATCTTTTTCTTCATTCCCATAGGTCCAACCAAAAGTAGGTAAATTTGAAACCCATGAAGGTAATTATCACAGGAGCAACAAGAGGTTTAGGAAAATCCATTGCTGAAGCATTGAGCAAGCATGGGCATGACTTATTGCTCATTGCACGCTCAAAAGAAGATTTGAAAAGTTTGTCAGATTTGCTTGCTCTTAACAACACTCTAGTTGAGACACTAACTTTAGATTTGGGCAAAAGCGATGATCTGCAAAAGCTATCAGAAAAATTGAAGGCCGATCAAACCTTCGATGTTTTAATCAATAACCTTGGTGTTTACCAAGAAGATAGTCCTGAAAAAGCAGGCATTGAAGAGATCGACAAACTGCTTCGCATAAATTTATACTCCACGATAGAGCTAAGCAAAGCAGTATTGCCACAGATGAAATCGAGAAAAAATGGTTTAATCATAAATATTGGCTCAGTAATGTCTGTTGAGGCCATACCCCATGCAACAGCTTATAGCATTAGTAAACATGCGCTCAAGGCTTGGAATGATGCGCTGCGAAAGGAAGTGCGCAAGGATGGCATTAAAGTGACTGCAGTTTATCCAGGTGCCATCAATACTAGTTCTTGGGACGGCATGGATGCCGATCGCAGCCAGATGATTCAAGCAGAAGACATCGCCAAACTCCTGCTTCCATTATTGACTATGAATTCCTGCACGCTAGTGGATGAAATTAAACTCAGTCCTCGAAATTTTTAACGATTGACACCAAAGTAAGGTGTTGTGACAACATTGCTCGCATTGCCCGCTCTGTCCAAGGCATAAGCCTCGTATCGAATGGAATCAAGCTGGGGGTAAGTGGTAGGATCCAACAATTGGAGCAAGTCCAACTCCATGTCAAATCGAAATTCCCCCTCAATTCCTTTGTCTGTACGAATATTTCGAACCACTGGTATACGGTATTTAGTGGCATTTGGAACGGCCACCTCTTGCCCTTGATTGATTATATAAATGGTGGGAATAAAATTATCTGCATCATCATTGTTCCGCACACCAATGTCTCCGTCTCCATCGGTAAATCCAATGCTCCAAACAGCCCGATCATTGTTGATGCGCACAAAATCCCTCACCTCCAAGACAGGTTCGTTAGGAAAATTATTGTCTTTTCTGCAACTAAAATACAATAGCATGCAAATACAGATGACTAATTTTGAAATTGAATTCACTTTATAAAATTAATGAGAATTTAACTGCCCTTTGTCAAATCAATCTACACAGTATTTTAAATTTTTTGAAGATAAAATTCAAAATCTCCAACATGAGCATTTCGCAGATCTTGCTCTAGAGCTGTTTCAACTTCAATATAAAACAAATGCGATCTATCAGAAGTATGTGCAACTCATTGGCAGAGATGAGAAAGATGTCAATTCCTTGGAAGAGATTCCTTTCTTGCCCATCTCTGCTTTCAAATACCATAAAGTAAGCTCCGTAAATTCACCTTCAAGAATCACCTTTCAGAGCAGCGGGACACTTGGTTTAAGTAGCAGCCATTCCCTCACCTCCGAAGCGTGGTATAAGCAGCAATCCAAATCTATTTTCGAAGCTAGCTATGGGCCATTAAATGACTATTGTATACTAGCTTTGCTGCCTTCTTATTTGGAAAGAAACAATTCTTCCTTGGTGTATATGGTCGATCAGTTTATGCAAATCAGTCGGCATGCAGACAATGGTTTTTATTTGAATAATCATGCTGCTTTGCATGCAAAACTGACCGCATTAAAAAGCACTGATCAAAAGGTGCTGTTAATTGGGGTTTCATTCGCTTTGCTCGATTTCGCTGAAAATTTTAATTTGGAAGAGAACCCAAACTTAATTGTGATGGAAACTGGAGGCATGAAAGGCCGTCGTAAGGAAATTGTACGTTCCGAATTGCACGATCGTCTGAAGTCAGGATTCCAACAAAAAAGCATTCATTCGGAATATGGAATGACAGAATTGCTCTCACAATCCTACTCTAAGAGAGAAGGCATTTTTGATGAAAATGCGTTTCTAAAAGTTATTATTGGCAAACACAATCAGCCTTTTGATGTCTGCCAAGAGGGTGAAGTAGGAAAAATTAAACTGATTGATTTCTCGAACCTCTATTCATGTGCCTTTATAGAAACAGACGATCTAGGAAAAAAAATCAACAATCATCAATTTGAAGTGCTTGGCAGGAGTGATCTTGCAGAACAGAGAGGTTGTAACCTAATGCTTACTTAATTCCTCTGCCACGATACACTATTCTGCCTTTATACTTTTGAATATTGTCCCAGATAGATGTTGTCAATTGCATATAACGATCTTCAATCAAGCTCGTTAAAAGGCCTTTGCTCAAATATGTTTCATTGCTTGGTCCTTTGGGTTTAATGATAAATCCATCGTCCAAAGTGATCATATTTCCCTCTTCATCATAGACTTCATAGGCTATTTTATAGGCCGACCAAGGCAAGGTTTTTGATCCATCACCATAAGAGCGACCGCCCATGAGGACCCTACCAACTATACTGAATTTGTTGATGAATAAGATGTAATCCGCGGCATATGCATCAAGCAATTGCTCTAATTGACTGTTTTGCAGTAAAGGGTCGATGCGTACACCATCATGATCTATGGGTTCTTTTTTATAAACTTTCGGCAAGCGATTGTGAAGGCCGTAATATTCATTATCAGGCAATTGAATGTAAATCAATTTATCTTGAGTGTCAGGCAAATGTGCAATGAAAGTTTGGCGAATCTGCTGAAAAACTCCTGCCGAATCCCATTGATTGATCTCAGCTATCTCACTAAAGGCGAAATCCGAATGCAGCTGAAGACGATCGAAAGGCACCAACAATATACGCTTGGACGTTTGCGCATAATTGCCCTGCGTGATTAATAATAAAAAGAGTGTATGAAAGATGTAGTGCTTAAATCGCATGAATTAAATAATAATTCTTCTTGCCTTTTTGCAAGAGGATATACTTCCCATGCAATAAATCTGCCGAACTCAACATCTTATCGGCATTGACCTTTTCTTTATTGATGCTGAGTCCATTGTTTTGAACCATTCTTCTTGCTTCTCCCTTTGATGAGAATGCTTTTGCGTGATCTACTGTAAAGTCCACCAATGGTATTCCAGCTTCTAAAGTACTTTTGGAGACCTCAGCCTGAGGCACCCCCTCAAACACACTGAGAAAGTCATTTTCGCCAATATTATTAAGCTCTTTTTGGGTGGATTGTCCGAACAATATATTCGATGCAGCCACAGCATTATTTAAGGCTTTTTCAGTATGCACACGTATGGTAACATCTTCTGCCAATGCTCTTTGCAATTTTCGTTTATGTGGTTCAACCTGATGTTCCTTTTCCAAGGCTTCAATTTCCTCTTTACTTTTTAGGGTAAAAATGCGGATGTACTTGGCCACATCTTCATCGGAGGCATTGAGCCAAAACTGGTAGAATTTATAGGGGCTTGTTTTTTCAGGATCTAACCACACATTCCCTCCTTCGGACTTGCCAAATTTGCTTCCATCTGCTTTGGTAATGAGCGGGCAAGTCAAAGCAAAGGCATCATTGCTCGATTTTCTGCGAATCAATTCAGTGCCAGTGACAATGTTTCCCCATTGATCAGAACCGCCCATTTGCAATTTACAGTTCTTGTGTTGATTCAACCAATAAAAGTCATAGCCTTGTATTAGTTGGTAAGAAAATTCGGTAAAGGAGATGCCCGTTTCCAAGCGCTTTTTAACAGATTCCTTGGCCATCATGTAATTGACAGTGATGTGCTTCCCAGCTTCTCTTAAAAATCTTAGAAAAGAAAATTCTTTGAACCAATCGTAATTGTTCACCATTTCAGCGGCATTATCGATTTCAGGTGAAAAATCCAAAAACTGGCTCAATTGTTTTCGTTGGCATTCCAAATTATGGGCTAGCACCTCTTCAGTTAAGAAGTTGCGTTCCTCTGATTTTCCTGAAGGATCGCCCACCATGCCAGTGGCTCCACCCAACAATGCAATCGGTTTGTGGCCAGCACGCTGAAAGTGAGTGAGCAACATGATGGGCACTAAATTGCCAATGTGCAAAGAATCTGCGGTTGGGTCAAAACCAACATAAGCAGTGGTTTGTTCCTTGAGCAATTGTTCTTGCGTACCCGGCATGATGTCTTGCAACATACCTCTCCATTCCAATTCTTTGACAAAATCCATCTTCAAAAAAATTTTCTCAAAGATAAAGATTCAAGTGCTCTTCAAACAGCAAAAAGCAGGGGACATTAATCCCTATTTTTGAGGTAAAGAAGCGCATGATTTTAGTCACAGGAGG
>Ga0316208_1002733_pt1 | contig 13778 bp, 12 predicted proteins | sample 3monopyrite_MG_FD_204944 | JGI IMG/M metagenome (GOLD analysis project Ga0316208, IMG submission 204944) | Microbial mat bacterial communities from mineral coupon in-situ incubated in ocean water Damariscotta River, Maine, United States -... | ecosystem: Environmental > Aquatic > Marine >... | reverse complement strand
ATTGCCGAGGTGGTCGAACGCTGGACGGGAATCCCGACGACCAAGATGCTGGAAGGCGAACGCGAGAAGCTGCTGCGCATGGAGGAGGGCCTGCACAAGCGGGTCATCGGCCAGAATGCGGCGGTCAGGGCTGTCGCCAATGCCGTGCGCCGCGCGCGGGCCGGGCTGAACGACGAAAACCGCCCGCTGGGCAGTTTTCTGTTCCTGGGCCCGACCGGTGTGGGCAAGACCGAACTGACCAAGGCCGTCGCCGAATTCCTGTTCGACGATGACAGCGCGATGGTGCGCATCGACATGTCGGAATTCATGGAGAAACACGCCGTGGCCCGTCTGATCGGCGCCCCTCCGGGCTATGTCGGCTACGAGGAAGGCGGTGTGCTGACCGAAGCCGTGCGCCGCCGGCCCTATCAGGTGGTGCTGTTCGACGAGGTCGAAAAGGCCCATCCGGATGTGTTCAACGTGCTGTTGCAGGTGCTCGATGACGGGGTGCTGACCGACAGCCACGGCCGCACGGTGGATTTCAAGCAGACGTTGATAATCCTGACGTCGAACCTTGGGTCCCAGGCCCTCAGCACCCTGCCCGACGGCGACGACGCCGCCGATGCCAAGGCTCGCGTGATGGAGGCCGTGCGCGCCCATTTCCGGCCCGAGTTCCTGAACCGTCTGGATGAAACGGTGATCTTCGACCGGCTGAACCGTGCCGATATGGACGGGATTGTCACGATCCAGTTGCAGCGCCTGCTGTCCCGGCTGGCGTCGCGCAAGATCGCGCTGGACATGGACGAAGCGGCAAAGACCTGGCTGGCCGACAAGGGCTATGACCCGGTTTACGGCGCCCGCCCGCTCAAGCGGGTGATCCAGCGCTATCTTCAGGATCCGCTGGCGCAGATGCTTCTGGCCGGGGATCTCAGTGACGGCGCGACCGTGCCGGTGACGGCGGGGCCGGGCGGGCTGGAGATCAACGGTCAATCCGCCGGGCTGGACGATGACGACGGACCGCGCATCAAGGTCGTGCACTGAACGCGCGCAGTCGGTGCGAGGCAAGGGGGCGCCGGGTTTCCGGCGCCCTCAGTGTATCTCGCAGTCCGTCAGGGCCGTGCATGCCGGCGCGGGCTATTCGCTGACCTTCTTCACGAATTGCGACTTCAGCCCCATCTGGCCGATCCCCGGCACCTTGCAGTCGATCTCGTGATCGCCGTCCACCAGCCGGATGCCGCGCACCTTGGTGCCCACCTTGACCACGTTCGAGGAACCCTTGACCTTCAGGTCCTTGATGACCGTCACGGTATCACCGTCCCGAAGCACATTGCCGACCGCGTCCTTGATGCCTGGCGCCGCATCCAGGGGGGCGCCGGGCGACCATTCGTGCCCGCATTCGGGGCAGATCAGCAGGGCGTCCATCTCGTAGGTAAAGGCGGACGCGCATTCGGGGCACTGGGGCAATTCGTCTGTCATGCCGCGAGGCGGTAGCAGGACGGGCGACCTCCTGTCCAGCGTTTCCGGCCGATCCCGGACCGGGCAGGCGATCCGGGCGACACGATCACCGATCGGTGCGGGTCTTGGGTGGATTATGCGTCCAGGTTGCAAATCATGGCCGTAATTCCCGCAAGAGAAAGACATGGTTTGTCGCTGAAATGCAAACACTTAAGCCCATCTTAACAAACTGTCTCCGACGCGGAAAAAATTCGCAGAAATGAAGCGAAATGGCCGCAAAATGGCCCGAATCTGCACCCGATTGCGCCACGGGAACGGGGCAAAAAGGGATCAAGCCGGATCGGGAAGCATTCAACCCTCTTACCCCTTGGCGATCTGATCTGGTGAAACACGTAAACAAGTTATCTGGAGTAAACACATGACCTTCACCTCGCGTATCAAGACTTTCGCTGCCGATGACTCGGGCGCCGTGACCGTTGACTGGGTCGTTCTGACCGCCGCCATCGTCGGCCTGGGCCTTGCGGTCGTCACCTCGGTCCGTTCGGGCGTCAGCTCGCTGGGCACCAACATCTCGAACTCGCTCTCCAGCGCGTCGGTCGCCACCCTGGGCACGCTGGGCGTGAACCAGTAAGCAGCTTGCGTAGCCCATGGCAGGGCCGCGGGTCTTCGATCCGCGGCCCTTTCCAATGGTGCCGCGAGGCCGGTCTGTTTCCTGCATTCCTGCACGTTGCCTGTGCACGGGGGCGCCTTTAACCGGGCGCCCCTATGCATGATATGATGAGGGAACTCAGCAGGAGACCGTGATGTCCATCAAGCAACCGTCTTTCTTCATTTCGCATGGTGGCGGGCCCTGGCCCTGGATGCCGCAGATGCGCGCCGCGCTCCATAATCTGGAGGCATCACTGATTCGTATGGTCGCCGATCTGGCCGAACGGCCGAAAGCCATCCTGATGATCTCGGGCCATTGGGAGGCCGAGGATTTCGCGGTGATGGCCGCGCCGAACCCGCCGATGGTCTATGATTATTACAATTTCCCGCCCGAAACCTACACGGTGACCTATCCTGCGCCCGGCGCGCCGGATCTGGCCGCGCGGGCGGCGGCGCTGATCGAAGAAGCCGGTCTGCCGGTGCATCTGGATCACACGCAGGGTTTTGACCACGGCACCTTTACCCCGATGGTCATCATGTATCCGAATGCCGATATCCCCCTCTTTCAGGTCTCCCTGCGCAAGAACTACAGCCCGGCCGAGCATTTCGCGCTGGGACGCGCACTGGCACCGCTGCGCGATGAAGGGGTGCTGATCGTCGGATCGGGCCTGAGCTATCACAACCTGCGCCTGTTCGGGCCGGGTGCAAAGGAGCCGTCGGCGGCGTTTGACCAATGGCTGAACGAGGCGCTGGCGCAAGCGCCCGAAGCGCGGACCGATGCGCTGATGAACTGGGAAACGGCGCCCTTTGCCCGGGTCTGCCACGCGCAAGAGGACCATTTCGTGCCGATCTTCGCCGCGCTGGGCGCCGCCGAGGGCGAAGTCGCGACGCGGATTTACCACGATACCGATCTGTTCGGCGGCGTCACCGCCTCCAGCTACCGGTTCGGCTGAAAGCTGCGCCCCGGTGCATCCGGGGCGCAACGGCAATCACAGGCCGATCAGCGCAGCGATTTGATGGCGCAGCGCCAGTGCCTGTTCGGCGGCGGCATCACGCGCGGCCTGCGCCGCCGAGATGTCGACGTCAATGGTATCCACCCGGGCGCGGCGCTGGCGGTTGGCCTGGCTGTCATCGCCCAGTTGCACGATCAGATTGACCAGCCGGGACTGCTCTCGCTCCAGTGATTGAATGGTGCTGGCCAGGCGGCGCTGTTCCTGTTCGGAACGGGTTATCTGGCCGCGCAGATCGGCCAGCCGGGTCAGGGTCGCAGTGATCTGCGGATCGATCGACCGCCCCTGCCAGAAGGCCAGTGTGGTGTCGTCGATATCCAGCAGTCCCACGCGGCGCTGGCGCGGCTGGCGCTCGATCACGGTCAGGCTTTTGCGCTCTCCGGCGGCAACCGAAACCACCCAGCGCCAGGCATCGGGGCGTTCCTCGGCGCCACTGGTGCTGGACGCGGTCCAGCCCGGATTGCGCGGATGGTCGATGGTGATTTCCCGGTCTTGCTGCGGGGCGCCTTCGATCCGGTAGGTGATCTGGCGTTGCAAGTCCTCGGTGACCACCAAAACCCCGTTCACCAGCCGCATCTCGCGCAGGGTTTCCGTGTTGGACTGGTCCTCGCGGATTTCGACAGAGGTATCGCGCGCGAAGGTCACGGTTTCGCTGGCGCCCGGCGCCAGTTCGGGGATCATCGCATCGCCGGCATGGCCGCGCCCGTCCTCATACAGCGTCAACACCCCGGCGGGCAGACGCAGGGGCAGCGGGTTTTCCAGTTGCAGCGCAATCGCCGGATACCGCGCGCCCGAGCCACCGGTATACAGGGTCAGCCGGGCATCGGGCAGCAATTCGGACAGGAACGGCACGCTTATCATCTGCCCGGCGGGCAGGGTGACCGGGGTTTCAAGCGTGAAGCGGCTGAAGCTGTCGCCGTCATCGGCACGGATCGACGTTGTGGCGACGGAATCCGACAATTCGAATCGACCAGAGGCGGGTTCGGCCTCGGCGGTGATCATGCCGCGCGCGATCCGCATGGCCAGCGCGGGTGCGGGGGCAGCCTCAGCGCCTTGTTCGCGCCGTGCATAGCGCCGCTCATAGAGCCGCGCCTGAATGGCGCGAACCGAGCCCGTGGCCAGTGTCAGCTCCACGTCCTGCCAGTCGGTGCCGGTGGTGTTTTCCACCACGGCCCAGCCGATCAGCCGGATGCCTTCGGGCGTATCCACGGCGCGCCATGCGGTGCGCCACAAGGGGGCGTTTTGCAGATAGATCAGCCCGACTTCGCGGTCTGCGGGATCGTCCGACCCCAGCGTCAGTTCCACGCGGCGCGGGTTCGCCGATCCGCGCCACGCGCGCAGCGCCGCCGTCAGCGTCGCCTGATCCGTGTCATCGGCGAACCGGACGCTCAACGCGTCATCCATGACAAAGCCGCGCAGCGCGCCATCATCGGATTGCAGGTTCAGCACGTTGCAGGTGCTGTCCGCGCAGGGGCGTTGACTGACCCCCATGTTCAGCCCTTCCCAGGTCTCGCCGCGCCGCTCGACGATCAGCGGCGCGCCGATCATCGTGGTCAGCAGGCGCGCCGGGTCCGTCACGTCCTGCGGGCCAAACGGGAAACGGGCGAAACTGTCCTCGAACGATCCGGGGCCGGTCAGGGTGACGAAGGGCACCGCCCCGGCGGGATCGACAACCCACAGGCTTTTCAGGAAGTCGTCGATCTCATCGCGCGCGATGGACAGGGTGACGGGCGCCTCGCCCATCCGGGCGGTGGCCTCGATCATCGCCAGGCCGGCGGTCGACAAGGTGACACCGCGGATGGCGGTCTGCGCGGATACGGAACCCGCCAGCACCAGCCCGCCCAGGGCCAGGGCGGTGGCGCGTCGAAATGGAAATCCTGTGGGAAACGGCATGGCATGAAAACTCCGGCGGGTTGAATGCGCCCAGAGTGCCCCGCCACGCCATCCGCAACAAGCTGCCGCGCGATCACCAAACCGAAAGCCGCGCGTGAAGGCGCGACAATCCGCCCATCCGCCCATCCGCGCAATCCCGGCGTGAATCCCCGCGCGGGTTGCGAAATCGGGGTGGCTGCCCTAAAGCCAAGAGTTGCCGTTATGCAGGACCCGCCAGATATGACAGACGTTTCGCAAGCCGAAGATCGCACACCGTCCCGCAAGGTGGGGTCTTTGGCCGGCCTTTGGCCTTTTCTGAGCGTTTACAAGGGGCTGCTTCTTGGGTCGCTTGTTGCGCTGGTTGTGACGGCCAGTGTTTCGCTGTCCCTTCCGCTGGCCGTGCGCCGTGTCGTCGACAGTTTCGACGCCGGCGAATTGCCCTTGCTGAACCTGTATTTCACCGCCGCGCTGGGCCTGGCCGGGCTGTTGGCGCTGGGCACCGGGTTTCGTTATTACATGGTTACGCGGCTGGGCGAGCGCGTGGTGGCCGACATCCGCAAGGCGCTGTTCGCCCGGGTGATCCGCATGTCGCCCGCGTTCTACGAGCGCATCATGTCCGGCGAAGTCCTGTCGCGCCTGACCACCGACACCACGCTGATCCAGTCGATTGTCGGCTCGTCGGTTTCCGTCGCGCTGCGCAACGTGTTGATGCTGTTCGGCGGTCTGGCCCTGCTGGCGCTGACATCGCCCAAGCTGACGGGATTGGTGCTGCTGCTGGTGCCCGCCGTGATCGTGCCCATCGTGGTGCTGGGTCGCCGCCTGCGCCGGCTGAGCCGCGAGAACCAGGACTGGATCGCCGCCAGCAGCGGCAACGCCTCGGAAGCTCTGGGCGCGGCGCAAACCGTTCAGGCCTTCACCCATGAGCCGCGTTCCATCGCCGCGTTTGACGAGGTGACAGAGAAATCCTTCGACGTGGCGATGATCCGGATCCTGACGCGTGCGGCGATGACGGTGATCATCATCGCGCTGGTGTTTGCCGGGGTTGTCGGTGTGCTGTGGATCGGTGCGATGGATGTGCGCGCGGGCACGATGTCGATTGGCGAACTGGTGCAGTTCGTCATCTATTCGGTGCTGGTCGCGGGGGCCGTGGGCGCGTTGTCGGAAATCTGGGGGGAACTGCAACGCGCGGCGGGCGCAACGGAACGGCTGATCGAATTGCTGGACGCCACGGACACCGTGCAGGATCCGGCCGCGCCCCGTGCGCTGCCGTCACCCGTAGCCGGGGCCGTGGCGTTCGAAGGAGTGCAGTTTCACTACCCGTCGCGCCCGGGGCAATCGGCGCTGGATGGCATTTCCCTGCGCGCGGCCCCTGGCGAGACGATTGCGCTGGTCGGCCCGTCGGGTGCGGGGAAGTCCACGATCATCCAGCTTCTGATGCGGTTCTATGACCCGCAGGAAGGCCGGATCACGCTGGACGGGGTGGATCTGCGCGACATGACGCGCACGGATCTGCGCGGGGCCATGGCGCTGGTGCCGCAGGATCCGGTGATCTTCGCCACGACCGCGCGCGAAAACATCCGCTTCGGGCGCCCCGAAGCCAGCGATGCCGAGATCACCGAGGCCGCGCGCGCCGCCGCCGCGCATGACTTCATCGCTGCGCTGCCGGATGGCTATGACTCCCAGCTGGGAGAACGCGGCGTGATGCTGTCGGGCGGGCAAAAGCAGCGCATTGCCATCGCCCGCGCGATCCTGCGCGACGCGCCGGTCCTGTTGCTGGACGAGGCGACATCGGCGCTGGACGCCGAAAGCGAACGCGCCGTGCAGGACGCGGTTGACCGGCTGTCGGAGGGCCGCACGACACTGGTGGTCGCGCACCGGCTGGCAACCGTGCGCAAGGCCGACCGGATTGTGGTTTTCGATGGCGGTCGCATCGTCGCCGAGGGCAGCCATGCCGAACTGGTCGGCCAGGACGGGCTTTATGCGCGGCTCGCGCGTTTGCAGTTCACCGACGGAACGCAGGACGAGTTGGCGTAATCCGACGCAAGGGCAATCTGCCTGCCGATTGCTTTGATCTGGTAAAACGGTCATTCTGGCCCCATATGCGCAACAAAATAAGCGCTGGGGAGGAAAACCAGAAATGACGCAGACCTATGCGACCGTCGCCGATCGCGATGCCATCCAGAACCAGATGCCCTGGTCGGAACGGGACATGCCGGTATCGGTCTACGACCAGATCACCCGCACCCGCCACCTGCATGGCAAGGGCAAGGCGGTATCGTTCCAGATGTTCGCCGACGACGGCGCCAGGGCCGAGACGCTGACCTGGGAACAGTTTCACGCCAAGGTCACGCAGGCGGCCAACATGTTCCGCGCCCTGGGGGTGAAGGAAGGCGACACGGTCGCCTATGTCCTGCCAACGATCAATGAAACCGCGATCACCCTGTTCGGCGCCATGACCGCGGGCATCGTCAATCCGATCAACCCGCTGCTGGAGCCCGAAAAGATCGCCGGCATCCTGCGCGAGACCAAGGCCAAGGTGGTGGTCACGCTGCGTGCCTTTCCCAAGACCGACGTGGCGCAAAAGGTATCCGAAGCCGTCGCCAACGCGCCGGATGTCAAGCATGTCATCGAGATCGATCTCAACCGATACCTGACCGGTCTGAAGAAATACATCGTGCCGATGATCCGCCCCAAGAACGAGGTGCACCATACCGCCCGCGTGCACAGGTTCGCCGTGGAAATGGCCAAGCATTCCGATCAGCACCTGACCTTCGATCAAAGCGGCGAGGACCGGGTCTGCGCCTATTTCCACACCGGCGGCACCACGGGCACGCCGAAGGTCGCGCAGCACAAGGCGTCCGGGCTGCTGTATAACGGCTGGATCGGCGAAACGACGCTTCTGGGCCCGGACGATACCATCCTGTGTCCGCTGCCGCTGTTCCACGTCTTTGCCGCCTATCCGGTGATGATGTCGGCGATCTGCGCGGGGGCGCACACCGTTTTTCCCACGCCGCAGGGCTACCGGGGTGACGGGGTGTTCGACAATTTCTGGAAACTGGTGGAACGCTGGCAGGCCAGCTTCATCATCACTGTGCCGACGGCGCTGTCGGCGCTGATGCAGCGCAAGGTGAACGCCGATATCAGCAGCCTGCGCAACGGGTTCTCGGGCTCGGCCGCGCTGCCGGTGGAACTGTACAAGCGATTCGAGGAAGCCACCGGCGTGCAGATCGTCGAGGGCTACGGGCTGACCGAGGCCACGTGCCTGGTGTCGGCGAACCCGGCGGATGGCGAAAAGAAGATCGGCTCGGTTGGTATCCCGTTCCCCTATTGCGACGTGAAGATCCTGAACTGCGATGCCGAGGGCACCGTGACCAAGGAAATGGGCGTCGACGAGGTGGGTGAAATCTGCGTGGCCAATCCGGGTGTCTGGCCGGGCAACACCTATACCGAGGCCGACAAGAATGCGGGGCTGTTTGCCTATGGCACACATCTGCGCACCGGCGATCTGGGGCGGGTCGACGCCGATGGCTACCTGTGGATCACCGGCCGCGCCAAGGATCTGATTATTCGGGGCGGGCATAATATCGACCCGGCGATGATCGAGGAAGCATTGCTGAGCCACCCGGCAGTGGGCTTTGCCGGGGCGATCGGCCAGCCCGATATGGTGGCGGGCGAATTGCCCTGTGCCTATGTGGAACTGGTCGAAGGCGCGACGGTCACCCCCGGCGCATTGCTGCACCATGCCGCCGACCGCGTGCCCGAACGCGCCGCAACCCCCAAGCATATCGAGGTGATGGCCGAATTGCCCAAGACCGCCGTCGGCAAGGTGTTCAAGCCCGATCTGCGCCGCATGGCGATCACGCGGGTCTATACCGAGGAATTCGCGAAGGCCGGTCTGGCGGTCTCTGTGGTCGAGGTGATCGAGGACAAGCGTCGCGGGCTGGTGGCCCGGATCGAACGCACCGGCGAGGTGGATGACGAGAAGGTCGTCGATCTGCTGGACAGTTTCACCGTGGCCTGGGAATGGGCCTGAAGCTTACCGGACCCTCGGTCTGAAACGGAGATCCGGCCGCGCGCAGCGCGCGCCCGGATCACGCGACAAGCCAGCAGCGGGCCCTTGGCCCGCTGCTGGCCGTTTGGGCGTTCCGCGCGGGTGGTCAGGGATTGGCCAGCTTGCGCAGCGCGGCGGGCAGGGTGATGCCGTGGTCGAAAACGCCGTTGCGCAGAAATTCCAGCACCTCGGCGATGACCAGAGGGTTCAGCATGATGAGCGAATGCGTGGTGTTCAGAACGATGTGGTCGGCCATCCCGTCAATCCGTGTGCTTTCCACGGAAACGGTGCCGTCATTGGGCCCGTCGATCACGAAAGAGCCGAGCGGGTTGATCGGCAGATCGCCTGCGATCACGCCCAGTTCGAAATCCACCGAAGGGGGCAGAGAATTGGGAACCGATCCGCTTCCGGTGCCCAGTTCCGGCACGGCGGGTCCGTTGATCCAGATCATCGCCCGGCGCAGGGTATCGTTTTCGGACAGCGTGTCGACGATTTCGGATCCCCGGTTTGGCGGGGCGAGCATAACCACCCGGCCCAGATTGGGCGGCAGGCCATTGGCCAGCCAGGCACGCACCAGAATGCCGCCCAGCGAATGCGTGACGAAATTCAGGCGCGCATCGCCGCAGCGCGCCGCCGAGCGTTCGACATAGGTGACGAGTTCGCTGATCGGCGCGTCCTGCGACGGGTATCCGTCATTGATCACCCGGTAGCCGTGGAACTCCAGCACCTCTTGAAGCAGACGCATCGAGGCATCGGTGCGGGCAAGCCCGTGCAGCAGCACCACGCATTCCGCGCCGCTGGTTCCAGAGCTTGCGGTGGCGCCAGGGTCTGTGCTGGCGTTGGCCATGCTGGCGGTGATCAGCGACAGGAGAAAGGCGAGCGGTTTCATATTTGTGAATATAGGGGATGCGGTGGCATAACCAAACCGGATTGATGCCACGTCACGATGAAGAAGGGGACACGATGACGCGAGGACCAAGACTGGCGGTGCGCGCGGTGATCCGGCGCAAGGACCGGGTGCTGATCGTCAATGCCTATCCCGGGCAGGTGAGCGATCTGTGGTGCCTGCCGGGCGGCGGGGTCGAGCGGGGTGCATCGCTGCCCGACAATCTGATCCGCGAGGTGTTCGAGGAGACCGGGCTGGCGATCACTGTCGGTGCGCCCTGTCTGGTCAACGAATTCCACGACCCCGAGCGGGGTTTCCATCAGGTGGAGCTTTTCTTTTTCGCGGCGGTCACGGGCTGGCCGATAGGGGGCGACTGGTCCGATCCCGAGGGTGTGGTGAACCGGCATCGCTGGGTAACACCGGACGAATTGCGCGCCGTGCGGTTCAAGCCCGACAGCCTGCCGGCGATCGCCTTCGGAGATGTGGGCGGGCTGCGCTATGATCCGTTGGAGCGGATCGTCGGGTAGGAAAAGGGGGCTGCCGCCCCCTCGGAGCCGTCCCTTGCCAGGGCCGGCCCCTTCACCCCGGCGAGTATTTGCCAGCAAGATGAAGGGGGCAAGATGAAGGGGGCAAGTTGAAGGGCAGAGGCGCCCGGTCAGTCCTGCGCGGAGAGCCAGCTTTCCGCGTCCAGCGCGGCCATGCAGCCCATCCCGGCTGAGGTCACGGCCTGGCGGTAGGTGTGGTCCGTCAGATCGCCAGCCGCGAACACGCCCTCGATCGAAGTTCTGGTGGTGCCCGGCTCCACCCAGACATAGGTGCCCGCGTGCAGGCGCAATTGGTCCTTGACCAGTTCCGAGGACGGCGCGTGGCCGATGGCGACAAAGAAGCCTTCGCAGGGCAGAGTTTGCGTCGCGCCGGACTTGACGTGGCGGGCCTTGACGCCGGTCACGCCGAGCGGGGCTTCGGTGCCTTCGACCTCGATGATTTCGTGGTCCCACAGCACCTCGATCTTGGGATGCTTGAACAGGCGGTCTTGCAGGATCTTTTCGGCGCGCAGGCTGTCGCGGCGGTGCACCAGCGTCACCCTGGAGGCAAAATTGGTCAGGAACAGGGCTTCTTCGACCGCCGTGTTGCCGCCGCCGACCACGACGATTTCCTTGCCGCGGTAGAAGAATCCATCACAGGTGGCGCAGGCGGACACGCCGAATCCCTTGAATTTTTCTTCGGACGGCAGACCCAGCCATTTGGCCTGGGCCCCGGTGGCCAGCACCAGGGCATCAGCGGTGTAAACGGTTCCACTGTCGGATTGCGCCGTGAAGGGGCGTTTGGACAGGTCCAGTTCGGTGATGACATCGTTGATGATCTGGGCGCCGGTTTCGCGGGCATGGGCTTCCATGCGCACCATCAGGTCCGGCCCCATGACCGAGGTGTCGCCGGGCCAGTTTTCGACATCGGTGGTCATGGTCAACTGGCCGCCCGGCTCCATGCCCTGGACCAGAACGGGGTTCAGCATGGCGCGGGCGGCGTAGACCGCTGCGGTGTACCCAGCGGGGCCTGATCCGACGATCAGCAGGCGGGTGTGGACGGGATCGGGCATCGGGCGCTCCTTACAAAATCGTGATCTTGCATGTAGGCGCGGCGGCGCGGGCTGCAAGGGCCGGGTTTCGTGTATCGTCTGGGGGCGGGCAAAGGCAAGGCGCAGTGGTCTCGGCGCTGATGGGGGCCGAGCGATCGCTTCGGAACAAATATTTCCCGAGCGCGAAATAATATTGCGCAATCCATGGATCGCGCCTACATAAGCGCAAAGCAGACAGGAGGCTGGCACCCCATGCCCGGCGCAAAACTTGATCCTATCGACCGCATGATTCTGGCCGAGCTTCAGGCCGATGGCCGCATGACCAATGTGGAATTGGCCAGACGTGTGGGGATTTCGGCGCCGCCCTGCCTGCGCCGTGTGCGCACCTTGGAGGAGGCGGGGTATATCCAGGGGTACCATGCGCGCGTCGATGTGCGCGAGCTGGGGTTCGAGGTGCAGGTTTTCGCCATGGTCGGGCTGCATCGGCAGAACGAGGCGGATCTGCGCGCCTTCGAGGACCGTTGCCGGGGCTGGTCGCTGGTGCGCGAGTGTCACATGCTGAACGGCGAGATCGATTTCATCCTGAAATGCGTGGCGCCGGATCTGAGCAGCTTTCAAAGCTTCCTGACCGAGGATCTGCTGGCCGCCGAGAATGTGGACAGCGTCAAGACCTCGCTGGTGATCCGCTGCGCCAAGGATGACCCGGGCGTGCCGTTCGACGTGCTGGAGCAGCGCTATTCCGCCGAACCGTGAGCGCGAGGGCGTTCGGGCATTCAGCTATCCGCCAGGGTGACCGCGTCCAGGTTCCTGACATCGGGGTATACATGGTGGATGTGCTGCATCAGTGACACGGTGGCCGGCAGGCCCAGCGCCGTATCGGCGCGGCGATAGGCCGCTTGCCAGTCCGTTGCCTGCTTAGGGCCCTGGACCGCGTCATCCCCGACAAACCCGATCAGCACCAGATGGGCATTGACGCCGCAATCGCGGAGCCACCAAAGATGCGCCAGTCGGTTGGCGTATTGATAGAACTGCCGGTGCCAGTCGCGCGGCGCCAGGCCCAGCGCGGCCTGCACCTGGGCAAAGGCATCGCATATGCGGATCAGCGATTGCGGGCCGGCCGCGCTGGGCGGGCTGCCGAGTTCCGGAACATGCGCCTTGGCCTCGGCCAGCACAACGCCGTCCTCGAACACCGCCAAGCCGTCCCATTGCGGGCCCCGGCGGGGCCAGAACGCGGCGAGGTCAGGCGACAGCCGCCCCAATCCAAGCCGGTCCAGAAACGCGGCATCGCGATACTCGGCATACCCGTCATCCGCCAGGGGCGAAACCCAGCGAAGCGGCGGCAGGGTTGCGGGTTGCAACAGGCCCGGCGCGCGATGAACCGCGCGCTGCATCCATTTGAGGGAACCCTTGGTCCCGGCGGGCTGTGGAATGCGCATGGGCTTTGGTAGATTAGACCCATGCGCTGGTAAAGCCGGGGGCGGGGCGGGCGGCCCGGATTTCTGCGCCGCGCGGTCAGACCCGCAGCGCCTCGCGCGCGGCCATCACCGGCAGGTTCAGCGCCGTGCCAACCGCGTCATAGGTGACATTGCCCTTGTGCACGTTCAGCCCGTCGAGCAGGTGCTCGTCCTCGGCGCAGGCGACGCGCCAGCCCTTGTTGGCCAACGCCATCATGAAGGGTAGCGTCGCGTTGCCCAGCGCCAGGGTCGAGGTGCGGGCGACCGCGCCGGGCATGTTGGCGACGCAGTAATGCATGATGCCATCAACCTCGTAGATCGGATCGGCGTGCGTGGTGGCGCGCGAGGTCTCGAAACACCCGCCCTGGTCGATAGCCACGTCCACCAGCACCGCGCCGGGCTTCATGCCGGACAATTGCGCGCGGCTGACCAGCTTGGGCGCGGCGGCACCGGGGATCAGCACGGCGCCGATCACCATATCGGCCTGCGCGACCAGTTCCGCGGTCAGGGCAGCGCTGGAATAGCCGGTCTTGAACACCCCGGCGAAGGCGTCATCCAGATACCGCATCCGCGGCAGCGAACGGTCCAGAACGGTCACATCCGCGCCCATACCCGCCGCGATCCGCGCCGCATGAGTGCCGACGACACCGCCGCCGATGACCACGACCCTGGCGGGCAGCACGCCCGGCACACCGCCCATCAGAACGCCGCGCCCGCCATTGGCCTTTTGCAGCGTCCAGGCGCCAACCTGCGGCGCCAGGCGCCCGGCGACTTCGGACATCGGCGCCAGCAGGGGCAGGCCGCCCGAACGGTCGGTGACGGTTTCATAGGCGATGGCGGTGCAGCC
>Ga0316208_1002732_pt1 | contig 13781 bp, 11 predicted proteins | sample 3monopyrite_MG_FD_204944 | JGI IMG/M metagenome (GOLD analysis project Ga0316208, IMG submission 204944) | Microbial mat bacterial communities from mineral coupon in-situ incubated in ocean water Damariscotta River, Maine, United States -... | ecosystem: Environmental > Aquatic > Marine >... | reverse complement strand
TTTTTCTGAACCTTTGCTTTCAGCATCATTTCAATACTGTATCTTTGGTCGTAAGTTAAATGTTTGTGCTTCATAATACAAAGTTTAGCTTTTTCCCTTGGTTTGAAAAAATCAAGGGAATATTTTTAAACTAAAACTTGCATTAGCATTTTAATCTAGGATCACAAACACCTACATTGTCCTATAATGTATTGAGTTATGTTACTTAGCTTAGGTTTAAGAATTTATTCTTTTAAAAGGGGAGGAAAAAACAGTTATTAGAATTTAAATCGTAAGTGTTGGTACAACTCTTACATTCTATTTCCCTTAGCGATAAATGGGTAAAGACCTCTTCGGAATTTACTTATTTGAAGCTGCGTGAGAAGCCGATGCGAAGCATCAAGACTTTAAATAGCATACTACCGTGTAGTGCGTAAAGCCCGACCCACTTCGACAGGCTCAGTGCACGGAGTGGTTCACGCCCAACTAATCCATATTTGCCTTAATAAACTGGGAATCATCCAAGAATATTCCGTATATTAACTCCCTTAAAATCAAACCGAATTAATGCCACTTTTTCAAAAATCAGTTCTTAATAAACACCTTAACTCGCAAGACCAATACGTCGTTGCGAAAGCGTATAAGAGATTCTCAAAATACTTTCATAATTCTACGATTCAGCAGAATATCAGAGAAAGTAAAGAAGAGCAATTTCAAGAAGGATTTTTGAGAGAACTTTTTGTGAATGTATTTGGGTATACACTGAACCCAAATGCTAATTTCAATTTAACCACAGAACTAAAAAACGAAAAAGGAGCAAAGAAAGCAGACGGTGCTATTCTTAAAGACGGCAATGCGCTCGGTGTAATTGAACTGAAGGGTACTAAAACTAAAGATTTAGAGAAAGTACGTCAACAAGCATTTGATTACAAAGCAAATCAAACAGGTTGTGTATATGTGATTACTTCCAATTTTGAGAAACTACGTTTTTACATAAACAATGCGGTTGAATTTGAAGAGTTCAACTTGTTTACCATAAATGAAGAGGACTTTGCTTTATTACACCTTTGTTTAGCGAAAGACAATGTACTCGACAATGTACCGCTTAAAATAAAGGAAGCTTCTCTACAAGAAGAGGAGAAGATAACGAAGGAGTTTTATAAGGAATATTCATTATTCAAAAGGGAACTATATCGTGATTTGGTAAAGCAGAACATGCGTAATGAGGCTTTTAGATCTGAATTGGTACTGGAAGACGTTGACAGAGCCAATAAAAACATTAAACATGCTTTATTCAAAAAATCTCAAAAACTAATTGACCGATTCCTATTTATCTTCTTCGCAGAAGATGGCACATTGTTACCAAGTAATTCAGCCAAGAAAATACTAGACAAATGGAAAGCAGATGTTGATTTTGGCGATGTACGACCGCTGTATAATCTATTCAAACAATACTTCAACTACCTCGATACAGGAAGAAAAAAATCAGATTCTAGAGAAGAAATATTTGCATACAACGGTGGCTTATTTAAGCCAGACAAGGTTCTTGACAGTTTACTAATAGACGATGAGCTTCTATTCAAGCACGTAAACACCTTGCAGGCGCGTGATTTTGAAAGTGATGTCGATGTAAACATACTCGGACACATTTTTGAAAATTCATTGAATGAGATTGAAAGTGTAAATGCCGAAATTGAAGGAACTGATTTTGACAAACAAAAGACCAAACGAAAGAAAGACGGTGTTTTTTACACGCCAAAATACATCACCAAATACATTGTTGACAATACGATTGGCAAACTTTGCGAAGAAAAGAAAGAAGAACTTGACATAATAGAGGAGGAGTACCACCCAAAACGCCAAAAGGAAACCAAAAAGAAATTGTTGGCTTCTTTAGAAACGTATAGAGAATGGTTGTTGCAACTAACAATACTTGACCCTGCTTGTGGTTCTGGCGCTTTCTTAAACCAAGCACTTGATTTCCTTATCAAGGAACACGATTACATAGATGAATTACAAACCAACTTGTTAGGTGGTGGTTTCAAGTTTCCAAACATTGAAAATACCGTATTAGAAAACAACATCTTTGGAGTTGACTTGAATGAAGAATCGGTAGATATTGCTCGATTGTCTTTGTGGCTACGAACAGCACAACCAAGACGAAAACTGAATAATCTAAGTAGTAATATTAAATGTGGCAACTCTTTAATTGACAGTAAGGCTGTTGCAGGAGATAGAGCTTTTAAATGGGAAGAGGAGTTTGCGCACGTATTTAAAAAAGGAGGTTTTGATGTAATAATTGGAAATCCACCTTATGGGATATTTCTTGATCCTAACGAAGAAGAACATTATAAAAAGAATTTTCCTTTAACCAATTATAAAATAAATCTTTACATATTATTTATTGAACGAATATTTCAAGTTTTTGAAAAAGGGATTGTACATTTCATTATTCCTAAATCGTTGCTTTTTAATACCTATTTTGAAAACATTAGAAGACAACTTTTGGAGAAGTCTAAAGTTCACGAAATATTTATGTTGGCTGAAAAAGTATTTCCAGATGCAGAAGTAGGAGGAAGTCTTATTTTGAAATTTGAGAGAAATAACAACAATAATCATAATGAAAAAATAAGACTAATTTCTGCTGATACTTATTTTGATTTTGAGGGTAATAAATGCGTAACTAATGATATCGAACAATCATTCTTTCTTAATGTACCACATTGCGAAATATCACCGATTGTTAAAGGAGGTAGTGAACTGCTAACCAAGCTACACGGCTTCAAACCAATTAAAGATTATTACAAATTAAAGAATGGACTTAATCCTGGAAACATTAAACACATTTTAGTTTCAGACAGTAAAGAAACTGATAAGCATAAGCCAATTATTTGGGGTAAAGAATTTAATACGTATAGTTCAAATTGGGGAGGTCAGTATATAAATTATGATTCCAGTTTAGCAGACAATTTAACTTTAGATGATATAAAAAGTAAAGAAGGAATGAAAAAGCAAACTCGAATTGATTTTGCTCTTAGGACTCCTGATTTATTTGAAAATACAAAGCTTCTTGTAAGAAAGACAGGTGATAAGTTTGTTGTTACAAAAGATACTGAGAATTTATACTTTGACACTTTGGTACACGGCATATATCAAGTTGATGATAATTACAATTTAGATTATTTATTAGCTGTACTTAATTCAAAACCAGCAACTTCATTTTATAGATTATTACACGATATAAAAGGAAAAGTGTTTGCTAAAATAAGCTTGGATAAACTTGGTTCTTTTCCTTTACCTAAAGGAAGTAATGAATTAAAAAATTATCTCTCTGATAAAGCTGTTAATATGCTTAAACTAAAATCAGGCTTAGATAAGAAGTCATCAAGTTTTCTGAAATATTTAACTTCTCAACATTCAATAGAAAAATTGAGTAAAAAACTTCAAGAGTGGTATGTGTTAGAGTTTGGAGATTTCATTAAAGAACTCAATAAAGCTATTAAGAAAGTAGGACGGGAGAAGCTTTCCAAAATGGATGAGATGGAATGGATGGAAGTTTTTGAAACTAAAAAAACAGAAGCACAAACCCTAAAAGCAGAAATTGATAAAACGGATGCACAAATTGATGCAATGGTTTATGAGTTGTATGGGTTGAGTGTGGAAGATATTAAAATTGTAGAGGGGGTATGAGTAAAAAAATCTTAAAATTAATTCTTTGGATTTGCATTAGTATTGCCATTGCAACTATAGGTTTTTATGCTTACAATTTCAATAAAAGTCCGTTATCTTCTGACCCATCTGATTGGGGGACGTTTGGTGATTATATTGGTGGTATTCTGAATCCCATTCTTGGGATAACAAATATTATCGTTCTTATTTATATCTCATTGTTGATATCAAAGTATGAAGATAAAAGATGGTCACATCAACTGATACATGACGCTTACAAGGAATTGTTAAGTGAGTTCGAAAAATTACCTCACAAGAAATATAATACTTCAAAGTCTCACGACTTGATTATGTATTTATATAGTTACGCATACGAAAACTCATATTTATTTGACGAATATGAAGAAGATTTCAGGAAATTTTGCTACGATTTGGGAGGTAGTTTAGCAGGTGTCGATGTCTATGTAAAAGATTATTTATCGGAAGTAAATACTACTGTTGATATAGGTCAATTAAACAATAGATTATTAATGGATGGGAATTTAAGTTTTGATGAGAAAGGAAGTCTCGAAAGTTTATCATTAAATGTATCTAAATATGAAGCTGAGAGGCATCGAATGTTGACTTTTATCAAGCTTTACATAATGAATAAAAATGTAGCTCATTTAACTAAACAAGATATTGATTTGGTAGCGAAGGAAAACAATGAGAAATTTAACAAAGTGCAGAAAGAACACCTTGAAATGAAAGCAAAACACAAGACAGCTAAACTCTAGAATGAGCATGATGGTTTATTAACTCCCACTTAAAAAGTGAAAGACATTATTTCAGATGAAACTAAGGGGAAGGTTATAATTGTGAAGAGGCTTAAATAAAATTAAAGAAATGAAACTAGTAGAAATTGAGATAGAAGACTATAAATCTATTAAAAAAATTAACTGGAAGTTATCTGATGGCTTGACTTGTCTTGTTGGGCAAAATGAAAGTGGTAAATCTAATCTAATAGAAGTTTTAGATTATCTTTCAATTGATAATATAAATACACTATCATCAGAAATACATACTAATAGATCAAGTGATAGATTTGTTGAGCAAGAGTTACCATTAATAACGTTGACTTTCACATTAAATAATATAAGTAAAAAACGACTTAAAGAACAACTTGCGCCTTACAATCCTGACAAAGAAATCTTTAATAAATTTAATGAGATTACTCATTTTACTATAAGGTCTATCATAAATGAAACCGCTGATAGCAAGTATTATTTCCAGAGTAAAACTCATTATTATTCACTTGATTATTTTGTCCCAAATGCCGGTCACATAGCAGCTGCAACAAAAATCATAGAAAACATACAAACAAAAGTTATTAAATTAAAAGAAGATTATATTGATCAATTCGAATTAACATTAGATCAATTAAAATCGAATGCTGTTCCAACATCTGGTTTAGTCAAGCTCATGAAATTAGCTGGTGTTTCAGATTTCACTAAGCTTAGTGCTGAACCTAAAAGACTTGCTAGATATTTAAAAGGAATTAGTAAAAACTTAAACAACAATTTTACTCAGAAGTATTACTCGCAAGACAGTAGTGTTCAGCTAAACATTGTCCATCATTCAGGTAAAGTATCATTAGAAATTTATGATAATACAGATACAGAATATGAAATACACGAACGAAGCGATGGATTTAAATACTTTTTTGGATTATTAATTGAAGTAGCATCTTTAACAAATACAAATTCTGACATAATTTTTTTATTAGATGAACCGGGTAGTAAATTACATCCAAGTGGTCAAAGAGATTTATTAAGGTATTTAGAAGAGTTATCTGAAAAATTCAGAGTGATTTATACCACGCATTCCCCCTTTTTAATTAATAGATTATATCCCAACCGAGTAAGAGTAATTGAAAGAAATAAAACTCAAGGTACAATTTTCAAAAATAAAGGATTTTCTAAAAACTGGTATCCAATGCGAAGTGCTTTAGGTTTAAACCTTAGCGATAGTTTCTATTATTCCGAAAAAGCTTTAATAGTAGAAGGACCTGAGGACATAATTTATTTGGGGGCATTAATTAAAATTTTTAATAGTAGCCGTGAAATTAAAGTGAATACTGATATATTTTCATTCATCGATTCAGGTGGTGAGGGTAATTTACCCTCAATGATTCAGATAATGATTGACGAAGAAAGACCAATAATGGTTTTAATGGATTCAGATTCGGAAAGCACTTATAATAAAATCAAGAAGAAAGCTCAAGCCTTAAAATCAGGAAGAGTTGTTTTAAATCAAATTAGTGATTTTAAAGATACAGCAATTTCAATAGAAGATTTACTTCCTGAAGGGCTTCTAAAAAAGGCATTAAACAATTATTTAGCTGAACTAGTATTAGATGGTAGTCTAGAAATAATAGAAGGGAAGAAGGATAAAATCACAAAAAAGTTTGCTGCTGATTCAGTATATAAACAATCTATAGCTCCATTTGTTAAAGATAATTTCAAAAACCCTTCGAAAACTGATGAAAATTGGGCTAATGAAAAAGTCCCGATTTCAAAAGTTGGAATTGCACGTCATTTTGAAAAAGAATTATATAATATTGAATATACAGATGTCAAGACAGAATTGAGTACTGCTCTTAGACTGGTAAAAACAGTTATTGATAAACTAAAATTAAAAGGAAATTAATTAGTGGATAAGCTCACTAAATACGCGCAACACTTTACCAAGCTTGAATTAATGAAAGCTCGATTAGAAGTATTCCAAAATGAAAGTGGGAGAGAGGGAGTAGATTTTATTGTCAAGACCAGTCTAGGAAAATTTCACGAATTGTATTTACAAACAGTCAATTTAGAAAAGGACAGAAGCGTAAAAATCTCAAAATCAGTATTAGGAGAACCAAAAGACAATCTTTGGATTGCGCTAGTGTTATTTATGAAGGATATGGAGCCTGTGTTATATCTAATACCATCAAATCAACTGGCGAAGCCAGATGGTTACATTTTTATTGATAACGATTTGGGAGAACAATTCAATCATTTATCTAGCTATGAAATTAAAGTCTTTGTAAAGGGAATGGAGAAACTGAGCGAATACGCTTTAGATAACATGGTCAGCAAACTGGAGTAATCTTTAAATACAACTCTTCATGAGCATTCGAAGCGAAATTAGATTATGTTAAATAGAACCCAAGTGCGCAGGCCTGTGGAAACGGCGGGCGTGTGTTGGCTGTGAATGGACAAATACGTAGTAATTCGTCAAAGGCGCTTGCGTTTTCTTTCGTTTTCAGAAAGAACTACTTTGACAGAATTACAAGAATTTGGTCAGAGTGCGAGGCGCATCGTTTGCACTTGATTTTTTTGGTTCTTTTTGCACTTGTGATGAGGCTGCCGAATCATCAAGGCAAAAATGAACAGATAAAACAAACTCAGCGAACGCAGTATAGAAAAATGCGAAATAAAGCCTTATTAAGGCAACCGAGTTTACGAGCTCATGAATTCCATTAGGAAATAAATAAGACATGAATAAATAGCATTTTACGCATACAAGTGAGCTACCACAATAACTTTTTTGTGCGCTGGAGAAAAAGAATAAATTTTTAAAGGCGTTGGAAAAGCAGAAGCATTTTCGCGCTGGCGTGTGGCTATTTAAAATAACGTCTAATTATAGGACAATATGAGTAGCGAAGAAAGAAACGTTCTATTTAGGCGTAGCCCGGAGCAAAGCGGAGACATAATATCCATTATAGTTGACAAATACATCGCAGAATGCGAATTAATAGTATTGTCCTATAATTAATATTATGTTAAATAGATATATAATGTAATTTCACCACCTTTATTAACAAACTAAACTTTTCCCTACCTTCACCCTATCAAAACATTCAGAAACATATTCGTTGTCGTCTTTATCTTTGGTTTTTTAGTTGCCCTATTTGTTGACCCGAACAGAAAAAAGCAGGAGGAGAATTTTGATTACACTTCAAGTCTTTGTCTTGAATTTCAAGAATCAACTACATCTCATAAGCTAACAGCGCGTTCATGGAAAGATTATAGTCTGAAAGAATATTGTACATCTTACATTTGCTCAAACTACGATTATGCAGGTGCAAAAGACGCTCGTGAAATATACAGTGACTATGACAGTCAGACTTCAGAAGAATTTTGGGGAAAGCTCTATCTATCTTTATATGAGCAAAATAAACAGAAAATTGGAGGGCTTTTAGATTCTTTGTGGACGATTAAAGAAATGAACAATTTAAGTCAATTAGAATTCGCCAACGCTATTGTAACGTTTGTGCAGGATATCCCTTATGCGTATATACTTGACAAAGAACGATGTGAAGACCAAGAGGAGATTTATGGTAACTGCGTAACGGATATCAAATACGGTATTCTCTCACCTGTCGAGTTTCTTTATACGCTGAATGGAGATTGTGACACGAGAACAGTATTGCTATACACACTATTTAGAGAATTGGGTTATGAACCAAAAATTGCGAATAGTGATGCTTATGCACACTCCATCTTACTTTTAAATATTCCATCCGGCGGAGATGATTATATTTACGATAGAAGTCGAAAGTTTTTCTTTTGGGAAACCACAGCTCCCAATTGGCCATCAGGGACATTACCTCCTGGTACTAGAGATCTTGATAAATGGACAGTTGTATTAAATTGATAAATGATGAATGAAAAAATAGCATTACTCGGATTTGTAGAAATAATAAGTTCCCTTAGTTGCGGAATTGTTATTCTATTTTTAACCTATAAAATTCTTAAAATTTACGGGCACAGAAGATTAGGTATTGACCATAATAATTTAGCCTACAATATCCTTGTTGCGGGTGTTCTTGTTTCTGTTGGTTTTATTGTTAGTGGCGTTATTCAGCCTATTCTTGACTCATATCGAATAATTAGTAGTTCCGATGTTAGCAAAACAGAGTTAATTTTTAGTTTCTTAGCCTATGGTGGACTTTATATTCTTATTGCATACGTTTCTGCATTAATTATTGTCTTTTTAGGTCTATTCGTATATAGTAATATGACTTCTATGAGTGAGTTGAAACAGCTAAAAGACAATAACATAGGTGTCGCTATTGTTCTTGTGGCTATTATATTTATTCTCTCTTTGATTACAAGTAACGGAGTGATTTTGGTTGTTGAGTCCTTTATTCCCTATCCTGATTTACCGGCAAGAATAGGTTAAATGAAGAACTTTAAAATACATACGCTTGTTGTTAATATAGTTGTGTTTCTGTCGTTATTTTTGAGTTACCAACGCCACAAAATTTTCGATAGTAGCGGTGACAATTGGTTTGATTCATCTTCGATAAAGAGCATTAACCCTATCGCTGGAATTGAATTACCGGAAACCTACTTTTTTCTTGGGGGTGTTCTATTGATTACCTTTGTCACATTAATTTGGCGAAATTTAGCAACAGCAATCATCGGAAGTGTTCTTTCTATCGGTTTAGGATTGTATATTCCACTACTAGCATTCATTTTGACGTTTAATATCTTCCAAGAAGGTGATGATTTAGGAATTGGCTATTATCTTGGCTCAATTGCTATCTTTTATTTTATTGTCATCCAGTTTATTAACATGGTGCAAACGGCTAGGAATAAAAAAAGCAAGCCAAAAAATGTTGATTCCGACATTTTAGATGACTTTTAGGAATTATTTCTCCAAAGTTTCCGACTTTCTATAGGTCACAACCACTCTAAAGCCAATATTCACAGAAGGTTTCGTTCTATTTAAATAGGGATCAACGCCTTCTATTTTGAGTTCCTCAATTTTACTGTTCCAATTGCCCCCTTTCGTACCTGGACGATAATTGTCACCATGATAGATCACCATTTCTGAAACATTACCTGCCATACAAAACAAACCAAATTCATTTGATAAATACGAGCTAACTTTTACAGGGAACATTCCCCCATCAGAACTCATACCCGTATCTGGTGAATAATTAGCTAAATAGCAACCGTTTTCATTTCTCATCGAATCAACACAAGGGAATTTCTTTGAAGGCTGGTCTCCTTTTGCCGCTCGCATCCACTCGTATGCTGATGGAATTCTCACATCGTTCATAAACGCATCCTTACTTGATTTACTATTGTTTACACTCTCTGTCAGCCATTTACAATATAACGATGCTCCTTCCCTACTTATGGCAACTACGGGATATTCGTTGTAGGCAACATGAGAAAAATACAACTTCTCCATTTGCTCTACGTAACTATCGGGGTATTCTTTACTCCACATCTGTTGATCCGGTTTTGCAATTAAAAAGCTTTCCTTATCCCCTTTAATTAAAAGATCAAACAAAAAGGTTCTATATTCTAAATTAGTTACTTCAGTTGCCTGCATGTAAAAAGCTTGTATAGAAACGGGGCCAGACTTAAATTGACTCGTTCCACTAGGAATGTATTTGTACGCTTTGTTATTTTTCCTATTTCGTGTTTTTAGCAACTTAATCATTTTAGCCTTTTGTTTATTATTCGCCTTGATTTCATCTGTTGTTAATTTTGGAAAGCGATAAGGTTCTTCAAAAAACCGCTGTACCTTCTTAGTTCGTTTCTTCACTTCTTCAACGAATTCTATTTCAGGTAGTTGAATGAATTCTTTTTCAATTGCCGTTAACTCAATTTCTCTTGTGTTTTCTAGTTTACTTTCTTTAATTATTTCAGAATAGTATTCGTGAATCACTTTTTCTGCTTCATGAATTACGTTTATAGAATCTTTGTTTACAGCAAAAACAGTTGTTTCTGCTGGCACCGAATTCTTTGATGGTTCTTGATTTGGATTGTTATAAATCACTGCTGTAACAACCAATGCGCTTAATATCGTAATCATACCAATTAGTTTTAAATTAATAGAATGTGCAACCTTCCCTTCTGCTTTACCTGTTGAGTTTGCAGAATGAACAAATTGCTCTTTTGTTTCCTTAAAAGAAAGGTGTACCGGTTCAATTTTAGCTTGATCAAACATGTCATTCAATCTGTTATCATCATAATTAACCATTATTCGCCTCCTTTTTTGTTAGTGCTTCATAATTTAGAATCTCTACAAGCTTTTCTCTACCTCTTTTTAGTCGTTGCTTCACAGCGGACTCGGATGCATTTTGAATCCCAGTAATTTCTTTAATAGAAAACCCTGAAATTTCAAACAGAATAATAGCTTCTTTCTGTATCTCTGGAAGCTGTGCTAATGCTTTGTGCAAGAAGTAAACTTCCGTCGATTGCTCCGTTTTTGCATTCTCATCGTGTAATGAATAACTTGTCGATTCTATCAATGAATCTTCTTTCTTCTTTTTGTGTTGATTAGAAAGTATTCGCACGCTAATGGTGAATAGAAAAGAAAGAAAAGCTTCCTCTGAACGCAAAGATTCATGCTTTTGAAAAGCAATCAACAATGTTTCATTGATTAAATCTTTGTAATCCATTCTTCCATAAACTCTTGCTCTGCAGAAGCGTTCAAACCTATCATGAATTGGTTCGTAAAGTCTCAGGAAGTTGGCTTGTTTTTCTATACTCATGTATCACACAATTAGCGCTCTGTTATGTAAGTGTCGTGAAAACGAATTAAGTTACATGTAAAGAAAAGAAAATACTTATCATTCTCGTTCATTCGACTTTAAAAATAAAATAGAGCTTAAGACCACTTATTGAATTCTATCTTATAAAATTAATTAGTTTAGCCAAAACAAATTCAAAAACACAATCACTATGTTAGAAGGAGCAATTATTGGAATCATCGTTGCCGTTATTGTAATGATGATTCAAAAAAACAAACAAAAAAAGGCGTTAGCAGAGGTCTATAATTCTGAAACATTGGACACACCAAGTTTTTCTGCATTTTTTCATCACGCTACCGAGAAAATTTTTACAGGAAATGGATTCAAGTTTTTTGATGGTAATGGAGTGGGTTATCTAAGTGGAAATAATTTTAATTATAAACCCAAGAGTGGTTTGCAAACATTTGATTTGAGTACTTGTACTATTGAATATGCAGGAAAGAAAAAGAAATTGGATTGGATTTCTATTGATGACAATGGCACGAAACATTATTTCACTTCATTTCAACAAGGTGCGTTCAAAATGGATGGCTCAGAAATGAATAATTTTATCAAAAAACTCAAGGAAATATCTCCAGATAGTAAGTTAGATATCGTCTGAGTCAAAAAATAAAACTAAAAAAGGCGTTCAATCATTGAACGCCTTTTTTATTGTCGTTAAATTCAGAAATTATCTTCTATTATTTCTTCCGCCTCCATTTTGTCGGCGATTTTTATTTGAATCCCGTCTATTTTGATTCGATTTCTCGTAACTTTTTTGAAGTTCTTTATAGTCCGATATGGCTTCATCTGTGATTGGAAAAGGATGATCTGAAATCACTTTTATTTTCTTCTTTACCAGCTTTTCTATGTCTTTTAGGTACGGAAGCTCATCTATATCACACATAGAAATAGACAACCCACTTGCCCCTGCTCTACCCGTTCGCCCTATTCTGTGAACGTAGGTTTCTGGTTCATTTGGTAAATCATAATTGAGTACATATTGCAAAGATTCAATATCTATTCCTCTTGCAGCAATATCAGTAGCAACGAGAACTCTTAGTTTTCCATTTTTAAATTCCTTTAAAGCTCTTTCTCTTGCTCCTTGGCTTTTGTCACCATGAATTGCAGCTGAAGGTATTTTTGCCTTGTCAAGCAATCTTGCTAAACGATCTGCTCCCCTCTTTGTTCGAGAGAATACCAACATACTTTTAATAGAGTCATCCTGCAAAATATGCTTTAGTAAGTTCTTTTTCTCCGGTTTTAGAACATGATAAACAACTTGCTGTATAGTATCCGCAGTGGACGAAACAGGATCAACTTTAATGTATTCCGGTTGATGTAAAATATTCTTTGCTAAGTCCGCAATAGCAAGTGGCATCGTTGCGGAGAAGAATAGCGTTTGTTTTTTGTTCGGTAATTTTGGAAGAATTTTCTTGATGTCATGGATAAAACCCATGTCTAACATTCTATCTGCTTCATCAAGGACAAAAAATTCTACTTTATCCAAGCGAATGTGTCCTTGATCCATTAAGTCCAGCAATCGACCTGGAGTTGCGACAAGAATATCAACACCTTCTTTTAATTTCTGTACTTGTGGATTTTGTCCAACACCCCCAAAAATTAAGACATGTCTCAATCCTAATCCTTTGCCATAATCTTTTACACTTTCTGCAATTTGAGCCGCTAATTCTCTCGTTGGAGTTAAAATAAGCGCTTTTATTGGTCTATTTCTATTGGAATTATCTTTGCGTTGATGCAAAAGTTGCAACAAGGGTATCGAAAATGCGGCCGTTTTACCAGTACCCGTTTGGGCACAGCCTAAAACATCCTTACCATTTAATGCGAGCGGAATTGCTTGTTGTTGAATGGGAGTAGGCTCTGTGTAACCTAATGCATTGAGCGAACTCAATATTTCGGGCAATAGCCCTAATTCTGTAAATTTCATAAATGCAAAGATAGGCGGAAAAATCAATCAAGCTGTACCAAACAAGATAGTTGTTAGTGATAAATTGTGTAAAAAGACGTTTTACCAACCTTTTAGTCGAGTCCTAAACAACTTGTAGTATCCGTTTTTTAAAACTCTATAATAAATCCAACCATCATATATTTTCCGGGTACGTGTCAACGAAATATTTTTAAATCTTCCAGCATAAGCGGTTTTTCCTGTATTAGCATTCAAACGATGGACATTATATAGATCGTCACTTCGAGATGTGAAATAAAGTTCTTCTGTTTCAGGATCCTGTAATATTTCCTCTATTTTACCTGAGAATTCTAAACTATTCGCAGTAATTAAATCGCCGTTTTTGGTGTATAGGCTAACGTTAGAATTTAATTGATCTATGATGATAATGGTGTCTCCAATCTTATAGGTATCTATTTCAATCTTATTGGCATGAATCCTCTTTTCAATCATTGCCTCAAAAAAGTCTCGCTTTTCACTGTGTGAATTCCGACTGCCTCCTGAACTATACTTGGGAATGTATCTGTCATGACTTTGAGTTGACGTCCTTCTATTATTATCTAAATGTTGTACAATGTCTTCATTCGATAGAATTGCATTGCTTAAACC
>Ga0316208_1002731_pt1 | contig 13795 bp, 24 predicted proteins | sample 3monopyrite_MG_FD_204944 | JGI IMG/M metagenome (GOLD analysis project Ga0316208, IMG submission 204944) | Microbial mat bacterial communities from mineral coupon in-situ incubated in ocean water Damariscotta River, Maine, United States -... | ecosystem: Environmental > Aquatic > Marine >... | reverse complement strand
TGGATTTGATGCCCCTAGTGGCGGCGAACCCGTTTCATCAACTGTCGAATAACCTACTTCTACCGCTGCTGAGGTAAGGGTACCGCGGTAGATTCTGCATTTCTGTGTTGCGTCTGAATTATCGAATCTAAAGGCAAGATATTGCCAAACATTTGCGACCATTACTCCAGAGTTTGAAATTGCCTTCAAGTCAAACTTCGCTTGAAGACGTAGCTGGCCAGCCGCTGTACTGGTAGATGTCATCATACGTAACGTTTCAGTCCCGGCCCTGCTTTCTCCACATATCTGCCTAAAGGTTGCGTCTACATTACTAGGATTTACCCACACCAATGCCGTAAATTGATTCTGAGATATACTTAAGTCACCAAAATCAACTTGCTCAGTACTTGCATTAAAGAGTAGTGACATTATACGTCGTTATATTCAAAATATAATTCGTCAACGATAACGGGTGCAGCAATGCCGCCAGTGCTTTCTGTTAATCCATCACGATAAAAATTATAATGAACTGAATCGAGTTTTGCTAAATTTGCAGAAGTTAATGCGATACTAGTTTCCATTCGATAAAGCGTTGTTCCACCAGCCACATCCGTTACAGCAACGGCTTCTTGTACTGTTGCTGGATCAAACGTTTCTAGGTCGTTCCCTCCTATTGCGCGATACTCAAAGTTAGCAACAAAGTTTCCCGTTATTACGGATGAGTGCCATACAATAATAAGCTTAGCTGTACCAACATAATTATTAGGAACGTAAAATTTACCGCTACCACCAATTTTAGTATCGGTGTCATTGAAAATTAATTGGTTAACATCAAATATATTATTTGTATGGAGAATCGAAGACGGTTGTTTAAACACATCACCTGAATTGTCAGGTTTAAAGCCCGGTAAAATATCGTGTCTTAAAGTAGGCATTATTCAACTCCAAACTTTTCTTTGAGCCACTGTTTTAGAATGGCTTTCTTAATACGGTTAGGGAAAACAAATGGAGCAGTGGCCGTATTAATTGCAGCCACAAGCGCAGGTCGGTTTGCCTCAAAAAAATCTTCAATAGTTTGAGTGGCTAAATCGATGTCGCCCTTTACCCATGTCACTCGTTTAGTTCTTGCGACTTCTTGCCGTACTCGTGTTTTTTGTGCTTGTGTGAAAATTGCCATGCCTAACCTCCGAGTACTGGCATATCACCGTCTTTTTCTCGCATAATATCGCGGATTTCAATAGCAAAAGGCTCTTTACCGTTTTGTGTCCATCCTAAAAATTCAACGCGATCAAGATTTCCGTTTTCATCATTACGATTATATAAGCCTGTTGCTCTGCAATGTAGTTTTCCATCGACTTCTAAATAACATTCGCCGTTGTTAATGCCTGGATCGTTAAACTTCACATACATTGTATATTCGTGCAATGTTTCACCAACGATAGAAGGTGTAACGCCGTTTGGTACTTCTACGTTTGCATTAGGATATGAACGTCCAATCCACTCAGGGTACTGACCGTTTAAATTAATAACATTATTTGAATCGTTTTCAATTGACGTACCATCCCCAAAGGCTACTTGTTCTATCCGGCCTGACATGCTGTTGTAGTCAATACCGAAAGTTACATTGGCATAACCCCCATCAATATTTTCACTGAAAAACTTAACAAACTTTAAACCGCCGATGGCACTCATTCGCGCTTTAAAAGTAACCATTGCACTCTGTGCGCCATTCAGCGGCAGAACAACCCAAGCAAACGAACCATCACCTGCCGGATAATTTGCAACAACGGTATTGTCTTCATATTTAATAGTGCCACCGTCTTGAGCGTTTATATTTAAAGTAGAAAGATCAACTAAGGATAAACCTGATGGAGTTGAATCGTTAACAGCGGGTTCTGCAGGTACCGGTTTGATTGGAGCAGGTTCATCGTGCGCTTGGTCGACTGGAGCATGCTCAACAATGGCGGGATCAACTCTATGTTCTGCCTCGTCTGGAATTGAGGTATGTGTTTCAGAGCTCGTATCGACTGTATTGGGTTGATCTGTTTCTGCTGAAGCACCTATAACAGTTAAGACATCACCGGGTTTTAGTATGACTTTCATGTGGAACCTCGTTAGGTTTGACTAAGAATTAATAAATTCATTTACTTTTACAATAATTGTTTGTTTTCGATCATAACTCAAGTTTATTTATAGCTACAGCTTCATTCATTAATCTCTTCAATACTTTTCTACAATCTCCACGCGTGAATATTACAACCGGTTTTCTACCTTTCCACGTATCAAAGGTTTCAATTTCTGCTTTAGTTAATTTCTGCATGCTCGGTGACTGCTCAGGATTTTTAATTTCTATACGTTGATCAATGCCGTGAAAACCAATGATGCCGTCGAGTGCCCCCGGAACAGTATGAGTATGTTGAAAAGTCGCACCATGGCCACGAATGTACTCAACTAACATAGTCTGATTATTATCTGTCCTTGCCGCCTGCCACTTAGCCATTAATGTTTTTTCTATAACGTTTCACGTGAAGACCTTTCTGAGCTGTTTTATGCCAATCAACATTTGGGTTTTGAGTGCTCTCTACTGCATAAGAATAATTTTTTATTGTTGTGCCTTGCTTCGTTGATTGCATTCCGGCAAAGCCCCAGCTTTTAATTCTTGGGCCGTGGATAAATAAAGTCCAAATTGGTTTTTTGTATTCTTCTGGCTTAATAATACGATGAAATCGGTGTGTTGGTATCCAGTTAAACCATTTTATTTTTCTATCGGCTATTTTGTATTTACATATATATTTTTCAATGTAGTAGCCTGATAACACGAAAGATAGTGAAAACAAGAATGGGTGATCGTGCATCCCCCTATCGGGATCGCTTGCAACAAATCGATGAATGTAAGCAGTAAGGCCAAATACGCTAAATAAAAATGCGCGCTCTAAATACGGTTCATCTTTAAAGCCATCAATGCGGCGTACTGGCAACTTATCGGTTAATTTTTCTAAAAATGATTCAATCATGATTTCCCCTTTACCACATATTCACGTTCTTTTAATTCAACAAGGCCAGAAATTCGCATACGATCAAGATGGCCTTCAATTTGATGTACCGTATAACGAAGCATTGTTCCTCTATTAAAGATTTCATCGGCGGTCGTTGGTTTATTAATGTTTTTCATCACGTTTAATATGTTAATGAAGGCATCTTTATTCATTGGCTAGAAAACATAGCCAAATCAAATTCTTTATCTGGTACCGTAGCCATGTACTCCATGCAGTCGATGTTTAGTAATTCAATCAACACCTAACCCCCACGAATCCCAATTTTCAACCTTTTGTCTGGCAAACAACTCAATACGCGAAACATCACCCATAAGTTTTACAATGCGATCTCGTGTTTCAGGAGGTTTAACGGAATGATTTAAAACGCGACTTCGTATAATTTGTGGAACAGAGGCATCAGCACGTTTTGGTTTACCTTTTGTGAACAATAAACAATCTTCACTGTTAGCGCGTGTCCAGCTACCCATCCCGAAATGTAGTTTTGAATTTTCGGTATACTTCACCCAATTGAATGCTTTCGTTTTGTAGGTAAAATTCCAAGCCTCTGCGACTTTGAAACAATCCTGTAAAAATGGTGGTGTTACCCACATAAATAAAACGCAATCATCATCGGCAATGCTTGCAACGGGTAAATCACAGATATCTTGTAAATCCATTACATCGTACTTATGAACGGCTCCACGTTCGCCAGCGTTAGCAGAATCCTTGTAACTCCACGGAGGATCGATATACAAAATTTTGAACTTCTCATCTGGGAACGGGAACGATTTCATTTAAGCGGCCTCTGGTTCTTCGTTTTCAACCAGATTCAGATCCATTTGCTTTGAACCTTTCACTTCAATGGTCCATAACTCACGAACATAGCCATCGGTTAACCAGTGAATTTGTTCTTCTGATGGGTGTAGTTGAATTTGAAGATTCAAATCAATAACGTGGCCATTACGTGGAGAAACTTTGAATTTACAAATTTTAGCATCGTCGAATTCTTTAGCCTGTTCATCATCAAGTGCAGTGTTATTTAAAACAACAACGTGTTTATCAAACTCAGCACTGATCTTCATTTCTTCTAAATTTGATTGCTTTAAAATACCATCATCGGTGTAAAGCATTTTTTCAAATGTTTCATTTCCGTTTGGCAGCAATTGATCAATGATTTCAGGTGATGCTTCTAATGCAAAGCTGATATCAACTGCAACAACACGATCATCACCATGTTTTTCACGGCGTAAATTTATATTTGTTACATTGCCTTCTAATTGCTCTAGTAATAATTGCATAATATTTTCCTCATTTAACGACAATCAAACCCATGTCAATCAATCGCCGCTGGGTTCGGTAAACGGCTTTTTTCTCGTATTCGTTTAAAATCCATGATGCTGCTTGCTTGCCATCAAACCATGAGTGGCATGCGCTACAACCAAAAAAACCAAAAATATCATCTGCTTTCTGGCTTCCGCCTTTACCGGCTACTGAATCATTTGAGTGACAAAACACGGTTGCATCGTCACTACCGCCAGTACAAACAGGACTGAACATTGTGCAAGCTTCGCCTCTCGCGCTTTGCGTGATTTTTTTTGAGCGTATTGGTTTATGTTTAAGCAGCATGAATATGGCCCCAAGAACGGCCAGCATTTATTTCTGAAATAGCAGATTTTCCAACTGGAAAATCATTTGCTATTGATGCATGCGTTTCTTTGTTTTTTAATCTGTTTTTTATCTCAATTACCTGGTTGTTTGTTAATTTGCTCGCGCTACACTTCTGACCTCTTTGTTTTCCTGCATTTTTAACCAATCCATTTTTAAATGCATGAGACATATTCTGATGGTGCGTACACCACTCAAGATTTATAAAGTCATTATTTGATTTAACTCCATCGATATGATTAACCTCTGGATATTGATTACTGTTTTCAATAAAGTGTTCAGCTACTAGCCGATGTACATATTGATTGTTTCTTTTTTTCGTACCCCCGCACAAATCAATTCGTGGATAGCCAGCTTTATCAGTAGGAGTTTTTAATAAACGTCCTTTAATCACTCTTGTTTTACCAAAAGAGCTGTTAACGCGCCGATCTTTGCTTTTTATTTGTCCTAAATTCGACACTTGATAGTATTTTTCATATCCAATAACATCAGCCCATAATTCATTCATTATTTATCGCCTCACGTAAATCTTCAGGATGGGTTAAATTAAGCTCTAATTCTGTAGAGCAATACATATCAATATCTTTTAAGTAATGACTCATTTGTTTCATGGACATATCTGAACTGGTAGTAACGATATTGAATTGTTTGCCGTTAAATTCACTATGTTCGATTGGTGCAAATAAACTTGTTAGCCATGCTTTAATTTCCGGAACCGATCTTGTTTCCCCTGTTGAGGCGGTAAGATGATTAATAATTTCTCTAACCCACATATGATACAGTTGATTCTGCTTCGCACTACGAACCGACTCAATGAAGGCAACCTTGATCACCCACGGCTTTTTTACTTCTGCTTTCATCATCCGATTAAAAAGCTGCTGTTTTTCTTCTTCGTTATTAATATAATATGTTCTCTTCATTTTCTTAACCTTTTGAATAATATCAATTTCAATATCACCGATCGTTTTAAATTCTTGCTTAGCTTGAATAATAAAATCATGGAATTCAGGCAAGTACTGCTTCACATCGGCCAACACTAAGTTTTTTTCAAATTCAGATTGAACAACAGGTTCAAATTCAAGTGCATCAAGGAGTGACATCATCACCCTCTGAAAATGTTTGAGTGGCACCATTGAAGTGAAATTTATTCGGGATCCAACCTTTCCGGCCTTGGCGGTTTTTTAGCAAACCAATTTCAACCGGTATCGGGCTGCCTTCGGTTTCACTTGCATGAATAAAAACACCAACATCAATATCTTGTTCAATGTTTCCTGAATCACGTAAATCTGAAAGCTTTGGCTTTCGATTATCACGTTCATTGCCACGGCCTAACTGACAAGCAATCACAATTGGCATTTGTAACCGCTTACATAATTTTTTTAGTGTGCGTGTTATTTTTCCAAGCTGATCGTTTCTCGTTGAAAATTCATCAGACTCAATCAAACCAACATGATCAACAACCACGTAATCTAGTTGGTGGTTACGTTTCCACTCAGTGATTTTTGAAACAATGCCGGATAATGTGAAGGTGTTTGTATCAACCCAGATATTGAGTTGCTTTAAATTCGAAGTTGGTAATTTATGCTCTGCAATCTTAACGGTACTTTTTTCACCAAAGGATAAAGCGGTCATATTGACACCCAGCTTATTAGCTAAAGCTCGCATGCCAAGTTCTTCATCACTCATTTCTAAACTGAGAATGCCGACTCTATGTGTTTGTGCGCTATGCAAAACCCACTGCAAAGTCATAGCTGTTTTACCAACTCCCGGACGTGCGGCAACACACCAAAGTTTAGCGCCATAAATACCACCCGTGCGCCCATCGATAGCGGCAAGTCCTGTTGGTGCTCCAATAAATTCTGATGTTCGATTTTTTGCTTGTTCGATTTGACTTAGTGTTGAACGAATCACTTCAATAAATGTTTTATCTTTTCCAGTTTCATATGATGAAATGCCTTCCAACCGGCTTTGCGTATCAGATAAAATTGAGTGAATATTATCTTCACTGAAAATAGCACCAAGGCCATCATTGAAAATTGTATAGGCTTCTCTTTTTTGCGCCCTCTCATGAACAATCTTGGCATATGCTTTTGCGTTTTTATAGGTGGGCGTGTCTTTTGCCAGTTGGCCAACATATGATAATTGAATTTCTTTATTGCGATCAGTAACAGTAATAACATCAGCTGGTTGATCGTTTTCAATTAATTCAACAATTGTTGAAAATATTTTCCGGTGCTCTCTACGGAAAAAATCATTCACGCTGACAACGCCTTGAATATCCCAATATGCTTCATTGTTTTTAAGCAGTGATCCGATCACACTTTGCTCAGCACTCAGTGAAAACATTTTTTGTGTGAATACTTCATCGTTTAGTTGAGCGTTCAATACAACTGACTCCCGGCACTTGGTGCATTGTCATTACCTGGTCTGGTTTTTTTATTTTTCTTGATGATTAATGGATCCCATTTTTCACGAAGTTTTGATGGTGATAAAATATTGTTAGACCAAAATTCATCTCCATTAGCCCAAATGAACAAATCTTGAATTTCTTTATGTGTTCGCTTATCACGCTCACGCATCAGTCGAATAACATCCGACCACTTATCAAAATTAGGTTCTTTATGTTTTGGGTTTAATTCTTGTATTTTTTTAAATATGAATTTACTGAGGATCACATCATCTTTTGAGAATTTAGTTTGTGCGTGTCCGGGAGATTTTCCCGGACTAAGAACTGGATCAGGATCAGGATCAGGATCAGGATCAGGATCAGGATCAGGAGAAGGGGCATTGCTTGGGGATGCTCGTAGCATGCTCGTAGCATCGTCCGAGCATTGCTTGTTCCATCTTGCCTCCGCTGCCTTTTTTGCCTTATTTTTCCTATCGTTAGCGTGAAAAGCATAAGGGTTATGTGTTGCCCAATCATGTATTGATACACTTTTTTTCTTTTCATCCAATAAATTTAGCTCAACAAGCGTTTCATAAAAAATTCCATCTTCACCTTGCCATTTAGCTGCAATTTCAATATCTTCTGAAGCTGATTTTTTTAGCATTGCTAAGTCTATGCTACTAGCATACTCAAGCATTCCTAAAGGTTTATTTAATGCAACCCAACCATAAAGACGGATAAGACAAATGACAGCCTCAGCACCTAATCTACGCTGCAGCTTTACAGTTTTTGGGTGATCAGTGAAAGCAACAGAAATTCGGATATCTTCGTTCATCGAATTCCTACACGTCTATTTTGACCATAAGGAACATGCCTTAGAATTGCTGCTTGTCTAACCCTTTCCATTGAATCAACCATTTCTTTTGATCGGTTCTGAATTAGTTGACCAAACTCATTACAATATTCATGCGCCAAGTCTAAATTGCCAGCGTTAAAAGCCAGATTCATTTTTTGTTCTACTTCATCAATATGAAGTTCATGCAGCATATCTTTTTCGTTTGTAGCCATTTTCCTGCCCCTGTATTTTTTATAATTCAGTGGAATTTATAGTTTTGTGTTTTGAATGCGCTCTACTAGTTTTTTCTGATCTTCAACCGATTGAATGAAGGCTCTTTGAAGCTGAGCAATTTCATCTTCAGGGTTTTTTATCTTTGGGCGCTCATGACCAGATTCATCACAAAAAAACTCGAGCAATGCATTGGAACCATCTGATCGCTTAGTTAAATTTATAAATTGAATGAGTTGATCAATACTAAATTTTTCATTTTTATCTAAATCAAGACAGTTATGTAGCCAAGCTTTGGCGCTATCTGCTTTTAATTCAGGCCGCATTTCAAGAGCAACCGCTTTGGGGGCCCTACGACTTTCAGCTAATGCACAGCTCAGTGCATCTTTTGAATCTTCATAAAATAAACGGGCTTGATTGCTCATGTCCTACCAGATCCTTTTTTGTAGGAGCTTGTAGGAGTGTGATTTTTAAAGAAAAAAATATAATCACTGCAACAAGCAAAAAAATGCAGGGCGAAATTCATTGCCCTGCTATAAACCACTTTGGAGTGGTAGGAGTTGGAAATCATGCTGCGGCATCGCCAAATATTTCTGGACAGGTTAATTCTTTTGGTAACCCTCCATCTGTTATCTTTTCCCATTTTTTTGCATTTATAGGGGTAACAGAACGGATGCCGCTTTCGATGTGCTGGATTAACGAAGGAGAACAACCTAGCAATTTTGCTAGGTCTTTCCTTGTTAGCTCATTTTCTTCTCGATATTTAGTTATATACATAATGTATCAAATAATACGATACGTATTTTATTAAATCAAGTTAAAAATACAAAAAGGAGCGTTATTTTGTCGCTAACAGTTATAAAATTCTGCTTTATGGACTGGAAAGAAAGAACACGGGCGTTAATGAAAGATCGAAAGATCAACCGTGAAGAGTTTGCGAGTCGGATTGGTGTTTCACTTAGCGCGCTTGGACACTGGTTCACAGGACGCAACGATCCGGGCTTGCTGAATATTGAGAAAATGGCTTATGAACTTCATGTAACGCCGGAATTTTTAATATATGGCGTAGAACCTCAAAACCAACAACCAGTTATCGATGATAAATTACTGAGAGAATGTATCTCTGCTGTTTTTGATCATATTTTAGATGGAGATGAAAAACTTTCGGTTAATACCCTTAGTGAGTATATTGTTGAGTTATATGAAGATCCAGGCGATCTTAAAAAACCAAATAAAATTAAAAGGTTTATTAAAATGCTGGGGTTTAAAAACAAAAAATGAAACACTTATTTACACTTAATAACCAAGAATTGGAATTCACGCCAGAAAAAGTGTCTTTAGAGCAATATAACCAAGCTTTCTGCAAACGAACTGAAGAGTTAAGGCTTAAATCAGGTTACAACGACATAGAGATTTTCGCTGGTTTAATGGGTATGACTACTCGGCAATACGCTCTACACGAAGCCGCTACCCCACTACCACATTGTTTAATACCTTTTTTTTGCTATCTAACTAACTCAAATATAAGTGATTTATTTAGTTTTTCCTTACAAGAGAGATAAATTATGATCAAATATATGCTTGCCATATCAATCATCACCTTTTCCAGCTTTGTTAATGCTTATCCTGGTAAGTGTGATTTATCCCTTTCACCAGAAGAGAATGCACGAAGCGCTGATGCAGATGAAAATACTTATCAAACATGTGTTGATATGCTTGCTCATTACAAGGCTGATTTAAATAGCCTCAAAAATAAATATGATAAAGGCTTGTATTCAATAAGAGGCTCCGTTCTAAATAATACCGAATTAAAAGAGATTGGCATAAAAACAGGTTTACCCTATTTAGTTTTTTGGGAGCTGAATCAAATTACTAATAAATGGATTTTTTACACAAATGAAGTTCTGCTCGATCTGCCTGGTGGGTCTAATTTTTTAATAGCTATTAAACGATCAACTATAAAGAACCTAGAGCACATAACACTAAAGAAAAACGAAAAGCTTTTCGCCCGGTTCCAATACCTTGGTAAATTAGAGAAAAAAACACTTTCGAATCGGGATGGATTTGATCTTAAGGTTGTTTTTTTTGAGGCAGTATATCCATCAGCCTTTTAACATAAAGCCCCTGCCTTAATTTGCCATTTTTCCTCATTTTTTATATGTAATATTCACATATTAACGCCTTTTTTATGTGGTTAACTATTCTCTCATAAAACAAAAACAACCAATTGGGAGGCAGTACTCATGTCTGATCGAGTAAAAACCCTTTTGCGAAATGGAACATTGCAGGAGATACGTAATAAGGAATTCACTTTAAAGCTCACTACAGCGCTTGTGACAGTGCTTATGTTGGGATTTTTGGCAGGGCTCACAACTTCTAAGATATTAGCTGAGGCAGCAACTAGCGCCCCACTAATTACACAAAAAACCAAGATATATCACAAGTAATTAAAAGCGTTCTTTAATTAAGCCCAGTCATTGCGCTGGGCTTTTTATTGCAAATTAATACTACAATTTGTATTTTTCTTGTTGACAATAAATACATATCGTATTATATTTAATATACATTATGTATTTGCACAAACAGACGGAGCTAACCCATGAATACGACACATAACCAGCCAATACCCACTGATAACTTCCTTTTAGGTTACATCTACAAATCTGAACTTTTAGCGAAGTTAGATGATGATAAGCCAAAACGCAACAAAAAGGCTCGAGCGGAATTTCCAGTGAGAAAGCCATCATGAATGTTTCAGCCTGCCCTATTCGTGATACTGATGTGCACGCACAAGAAAATCACACAGCACTAATTCAGCAAAACATTGCAGATATTGAAGAAAGCCCGATCGATGTGCTTGAAGCCTTCAGTCAATGTTCAGCAGCAAAATTATCGTATGAGCAAGAAGATCAAATTTACAAAGCTTATGTTGATGGTGACTCAGCAGAGCTTGGGCTCATTGTAAAGTATCTTATTAAAAATCAAATCAAAGAAATGGCAACCGCTATTTCAAACAACGGGTGAACCATGGGTTTAAGACTGAATAGAAATATCGGCCAGAAAATTATTATTAATAAAAATATTATTGTGACGCTGGAAGGGATTAACCCAAATCATGATCAAGCCTCTATTCAAATTGATGCGCCTAGAGGTGTCACGATTGACCGAGAAGAAATATTTCTACAAAAACAGAAGGAGATAAACAAGTGAATAATTTAATTAAGTTTCCGAAAAAGAAAAAGCAACCAGAGGTGTGGACTCATATTTGTCCTGGCATTGGATTTATTTCAGCACCAGCATCAATGTTTAAGTGTAAATGCGGTGCAACTAAAGACGATAAAAAACAGGATGGTGCGGCGTGAATGCAAATACACAACCAGAAGTAATTGAGCATGAGTTATCGCTTGAAGAAGATAACAAAGAAATATCTCAACTCCAAAACAAAGCAATATCGGCGCAAGCTGTAACGCCAATGCACATGCTGCAAATGGCACAATCTCAAAATGCACCGGTTGAGCAAATGGAGCGGCTTTGGGCTTTGAATGAAAAAGTTGAAGCGGCAAATGCACGTAAAGCTTATTACGTTGCTTTAGCTAAATTTAAAGAAAACCCTCCGCAAGTTTATAAAGACAAAGAAAACAGTCAGTACGGTGGCTCTGGTTATGTGTCTATTGGAAACATGGTCAACACTGTATCGATTGAACTTGGAAAACATGAATTAAGTACATCATGGACGTTTGGCGAAACTGAAGACGCGAAAATTGTGTGTACTTGCATTATGTCTCATGCATTAGGCCACCAAGAATCTGTGACCTTAAACTCGCCCATCGATAATTCAGGGAGCAAGAACCCACTTCAAGGGCGTAAATCAACGCGTACATATTTAAAGCTTGAAACATTTGAAGCTGTTACTGGTATGGCTTCGGTTGAAGGCAATCTTGATGATGATGGCAATAGTTTCAGCAACAAAGATACCGAACCAAAAACTGAAGCATTACCTTATTACCCTGATGCAGACTTTCAGGCTAATAAAAGTGCATGGTTTGCTTTATTCAAAGAAAACAAATCAACTCCCGAACGAGTGATATCGAAAATTAACTCTAAGTATTTGTTAACGGATTCTCAATTAAAAGAATTACGAGGTGAAAAATGAAACAGTATCATAATTTAGTGCAGGGCTCTCCCGAATGGATCGAACACAGAGCCGATTATTTCAATGCATCTGATGCACCGGCTATGTTAGGCGAAAGCGACTACAAAAGCCGTGATGCGTTAGTTAAACAGGTTGCGTTAGGCGTTGAAGAAGAAATTTCACCGGCATTACAGCAACGCTTTGACGATGGCCATAGAAACGAAGCGTTAGCTAGGCCGCTCGCTGAAGAGATTATCGGTGAAGAATTATTTACACCAACAGTTTCAGATGAGGTGGACGGTTTGAAATTATCGTGTTCCCTTGATGGTGAAACCATGAGTGAAAAAATAATCTCTGAACATAAAACATTAAACAAAAAACTAGCTGTTGATATTCCCAACGGAAATATTGCGCTTCAGTATCAAATCCAAATGGAGCAACAATTATTAATATCTGGTGCTGAAAAATGTTTGTTTATGGCCTCCAAGGACGGCAACAAGGAAACAATGGTTCATATTTGGTATGAATCAAACCCCGAATTGAGAGAAAGAATTATTTCAGGTTGGCATCAATTTAAAAAAGATGTTGAAGCATTTGAATTACCGGAAGAAGAAATTCAAGCGGTTGCACAAAAGCAAGAAAGTTTACCTACTGTCTTTGTTCAAGTTAAAGGTGAAATTGCCATTAACGACAACTTAGAAGAGTTCGGAGTTTCGTTAACAAAATATGTAGAACAGATTAACCATGAGCCAGAAACCGATCAAGACTTCGCTAATTTAGATGATGCGGTAAAAGTGCTTAAAAAAGCAGAGGAAGCATTAACTGCAGCCGAAAATAATGCGCTTGCACAAACGGCAAGCATTAGTGACATGCGCCGAATCGTTGCTGATTACCATAAGTTAGCCAGAGACAATCGCTTAGCCGCTGAGAAGACCGTCAAAATCCAGAAGGTCGCTATTAAAAACAAAATCATTAATGAAGCGAAAGATAATTTCAAGCAACATCTTGACGCTTTATTTTCAGAGCTTCAGGGCCATACCTTTATTGTGAACGGTGATTTTGTTGAAGCGGCAAAAAACAAACGAACGTTGGCATCTTTACGAAATGCGGTTAATACAGAGCTAGCGAACTGTAAGATTACAGCAAACAATATTGCCGGCGTTATTCGTGTCAATCTAACCACCTACGATGAACTTGCATCAGAATATAAATTTTTGTTCAGCGACATACCGAACCTTATTCAAAAAGCTAACGATGATTTTAAGCTTGTTGTTGAGAGTCGAATTAATAAACACAAAGTTGATGAAGCCGAACGTATTGAAAAAGAACGTGAGCAAATGCGACTTGAAGAAGAACGCAAGGCAAAAGAAAAGGCTGAGGCTGAACAGGAACGTTTACGCATTGAGCAAGAAAATATAAAAATTGCAGAAACTCGTGAAGCACAAGCCAAAATTGACGCTGAAAAAATACAGTCCCCCACCACCAAAGCGGAAGAACCTGTTGAAAGTGTTACCGCTGTCAGTGAGAAGCCG
>Ga0316208_1002730_pt1 | contig 13810 bp, 15 predicted proteins | sample 3monopyrite_MG_FD_204944 | JGI IMG/M metagenome (GOLD analysis project Ga0316208, IMG submission 204944) | Microbial mat bacterial communities from mineral coupon in-situ incubated in ocean water Damariscotta River, Maine, United States -... | ecosystem: Environmental > Aquatic > Marine >... | reverse complement strand
CGGTTGGATCAGCATCTGAGAGAGCTCCCGCAGCTGATTGATAAATCTCCCAAAATCGAGGCTTTTGGTCTTCATCAAGACGACATATCCCAAACTGACCAGCGTTTTTCCGAGTGATTACATGAGCGGGCTTAAGGTCAGCGGTGTTCCGCGCTCTTTCGGCACGCAAATTGGAAACCGCCTTGTGCCAAAAACCACCCGCAACAAACTGAGTGGACCCTATGCGGAATGGAAGTGATTTTGGGAGATTATAGTCCATGACGCGCCTCCCGATTTGCAACCCTCGTCGGTTGAGGCTCACCAACGATCGTGGGCGTGACCATCAGGATCAGTCTGGTACGTTGTATTTGCCCACTCTTTTCCCCACCCAAAAACCATAGATCAGAAGATCCGAGACCCGTGTCGCCGCGAACAACTCTTTCCTGTTCATATCCGGACAGGATCAGCGTCTCGCCAGAAGACATAACAACTTCATTTTTCAATTGCCGCGCATCTACCGTCGCTAACTGTATCGTTTGTTGCGCGGAAACTTGGAAATTTTCTAGCGCGGTGAGGTCTGACGACGCCAGGGCTAGTGTTAGATGTACCTCATTATCGCCAACAACACGGGGCAGGACCTGCAAGCTAAAACCGATATTTAGAGTTTCGGTTTGCGCTGTAGACGTAACAATGCCAATGCCTTCATTTACAGTTGAGATTCGATTTACAATATCTTGCTCACGCGTGAGTGTGATCGGTGTGACAGTGTTCGATTGGGCGATTGTTGTTCCGATACGGTAGTCGGCCAGTCGGTCATTGCTGGAGACGGCGCGCAACATGAGTTCTGTGCCATTGAACTTAGAGTTGGGGCTATCCGTGGCGTCCAGGATACCGATAGAGGTTGAACCAATCTGCGATAGAGCGGGTACAAGCGATCGTTGAGCGACATTCAGGCCAGAAACAGCGTCTTGGAAAAGCGCGTCAATCGAAAGTCCAAAATCGTCCTGGTCATCAATGTTGATAAAGATTGCAGCCACCTCTACGGCAACGCGCTTGGAGAGGATTTCATTGATCCGTTCAACGTGTGTTGCGACGGCTTCCATAGCGCGACTTGTCGTCGTGACGGTTAAAACACCTGTACTCTGGGAAACAGAATAGCTGCTTCCATCAGGAATTAGGGAGGCCAAGGTGTCATCAAGCTCGGCCCACTGGTCCCCGGAGAAGGTTGCACTTGCGCCTTGTTCGCCGCTGCCTTGGCTTCCTGTAGCACCTTTAACGGTGACGTCGAACGAATTGGTAGATAGGGGTACTTTCACCAGAAACGTGCGTGTGGTGTAGCGATTGAAGAAGATTGTTCCGTTTTCAAACGACCAAGACATATCGAAATGGTAGGCAATGATGTCTAGGAAACGAGACAAAGACCCGGTGAAATCGGGTTGATATTCATACTCGTATTGAGTATCGCGTCGCGCAGTCGGTGTCGTATCGTTAAAAGCGGGGGGAGCGATTGCGGCGATAGGGTCAGTAGGTGCGGCAGAAATTTCAGGAACCGATGTACTGTCTGTATTTGCAGACAGTACACGCGTATCTACGTAGGTCGGTAGACCTGTTGCTTTAGTAATGCGATCAGCGATCTCCTTTATTGTCAGAGACCGTTGAGCAAAAACGACAATGCCGTCATCGCCTTCAAAAACATCCGGTAAACGTCTATCAATTGGTGCGAGCAACGAAACATCGCCCAGGTAGGGGGTCGATTTGTGAACGATACTTGAGCTTGCGGTGACCGCTTCAGTAGCGAGAATGGACCGGTCTGCGACTTGAGTGAGGTCTTCCAGCCGTTCGTCTGCTTCTTCAATCGTCTCGCAACCCGCCAAAGAGACAAAGAGGCTGAATGCAACGAGCCTTAAAAGGGTTAGGTTGTTCATTCCATCTCCTCCTTAATCTCAATCACTCGGTTTGAATGAATGATGGCAACAGGTCGTTTCTCAGCGTGTGCAAATCCACTGAAGAGCCATTCGAGCGCAGATTCAAAATCGCCCGAGAAGCTATCTGTCACGCCAAGGCTCCATCCCTGTTCCGGGAGTGGCAAGAGCCGGTAGCCAGCCTTGACCGTCCATTCGGTCAAAACCTGGCTTAGCGTTTGGCCTTGGCGAACATGCCATTCTTTAAGTGCAGGGATGACTGCGGCCGACTCTGATTCAACGATGGGCGGTGCAGGAGCAATCTGAGAGTCCGCTAACGGTTCACCTGTTTCCTCCGTCCGATCCAGAGGAGACAAAGTGCGAGGCGTTCCTTGTGCAGCCAGGTCAATCGTCGATTGCGGAACATCTGAAGGTCTGAAGGGCGCGGCGCTTGCAACCTGGATCTCAGGTTTGGGTAACTGCCAATCAACAGTGCGGTTATACGTGGATCCTTGAATACTCTTCAGGCGGATACGGTAATGCCTTGTCTTTGTGAAGACCTCCAAAATTGAGCTGCGGTTCGGGTGCGACGCAAGAACCGCTAGTCTATGGTCCGTTGGCGTGTAATGGTTTGGCTGAGCTTGGCTCAGGAAGAAATGCGCAGGGTCAGCAACTGATTTGGATGTGATGAATTCATCTTGGGGGAAGTTGAGGATAGTAGCGTCGCCCGGCCGCACCCAGACCTCATACAATTGCTCCGGCTGCACCTCAAAGGTAACATTCGGTGTGATAAAATCAGTCCACGGGGTTGGGAAAGGTGATGAAACGCCAATCGGTAGCGCCTGCGTTGCGGGTTGATAGGCGTTGAATGATGTTGGGGCGGGCTCTGTGATACAAGCAGACAGAGCCACAGCCGACAGAATGGGAAGCGCTATCTTCATTGTCCAAAATCCTTATTGATGTCGATGCCGACGATGTAGATCCCCAACGGGTTCTTCAAAATGCCGTCCGGGTCTGACGAGGGACGAACATCAACTGTCAGAGTGGCCGTCCAATCTTCTGTGTGATCAAAAGCGCCTTGAATGTAGTGCTCCTGTCGGAATGCAATTTGATACGTGCGATTTGAAAGCTTGCTGGCTTTTTGAATGGATACCGTGATCGCTTCGAGCCCAACTTTTTCGGTCGGCGGGTTTTGTTGCGCAAGGCGGGTCATGTAACCCAACGCGTCGCCATCCAAATAGTCGAACGCTCTAACCCAGTTCTGCTGAACTTGGATTGTATCAATGGACCTAGATCGTATTTTGGAAACCCAATCCGCCAGAAAGAAGATCATCTGCCGATCAGTGGGCTGATACACTTGTGACAGTGGTTCAACTTTGAGGGTCTCGCCACGTTCGTTTATTTGGACGATGTAAGGGACCGCCCGCACTTGACCTGACTGCCAAATATTACCCGCTAAAGAAAATGCAGTAATGCCAAGCGATAAAAGCGCAATCATTCGCCAGTTCGACGCTTGAGCAACAGATGTGCCAATTCTTTCATCCCAAACCTGAGCAGCTTTTTGGAATGGGGAGAGAGGTTTAAATCCGCTCGCCGGAACGGCTGACTTAAATTCAGTCATTGAGGCGACCCCTCGGTTTGGACATAAGGATTGATGCGCCCTTGGAGTGCGGTAATTCGTTTAGAACGTTCGATCTCCCAATCATCGGCGGGATCATCAGCACTCCAGCGGAGAAGCAATTGTTTGTAGGAAGGTGAGAGCACCATCCCGTGCGTATCGCTCATGTAGAGCCATATACGCGCTATCTCGCCACGGATCGAGGCAGAGGGTTCATATCGACGCGGGACATCGCCGACTTCGAAATTGCACTCGTCAAAGTCGCGCTGCTCTCCAACGACTAGACCAGTTGGGAAATTCGATTTTGCTTGGTTGATAATAAGCACCGCAGGAACGATGTTGTGCAGATCTACCGACATCTCCATGTAGCTTGAATCCAGCAGTGCACAACAAGCCTGCCCGCGATATTCATTGCCATAACGATGACATGCTGGGTTGCCGTCTTTCCAGCAAGAGAGGTCCTTGCCGAACCAGGACGCAGGAACAACGTTATCCCACGATAATATCTGTGCTGTTTCATCACCAACGCCGGGTGATACTCGGCAACGTTGCGGGTTGATAACACCGTCAAATTGATCGTATGCGGCCCAGGTGCATTTACAATAAAGTGTCTTATTGTTGTCTTTGTAGACAACATCCCGCGCCAGTGCCCAGGCATCCTCAGCGCTGATTAGGGTCTTACCCACTAGCCGTGTTTGGGCAGCTGACAGACCCTCCAGTGCCTGCGCGGTAGAATCCGCTAGCGAACTACTTGTGTTGTAGAGAGCTAACAAGAATGCTGTTACAGCTATGGAGGAGAGCCGGATCATCAGTTCTTTCCGTCGATAATTGTTTCTTGCGCGATTTTGCGTTTTCGATCGCGCAACCAAGCCTTGTAGTTTTCGTCTGTTTGAATACCCAGTGTAATGAGGTCTTGAAGGAGTTGATCCTCGTTGGGCGCGCGGCCAAAACTGTCGGAAAAGGCTTCGCAATAAAGAGCGAGCTGCTTCTGCAATTGTTCCGACAAGGAAATGGTAACGGTTTCCGTGCCAACGAAGTGAGGCGGAACAGAGACAGACTTGCCGGTTAATCTGGCCGGTCGTCCAGGTGCACGAGGTTTCAATTCTTCTTCAGCCGCTGCGGCGAGGGTAGGATTAGCGAAGGTCATTACGAACGCCTATAAGTTGGTAGTTGTAGGTCTTTGGTGAGGAGCAGAAATACCGGCGTGCCAGGCTCCACAGTGATGGTTGGCTGCCGGTTGAGATACCTTTCAGTAATTGAGTTGGAGACAGCAGAAGACTGGCTTTGAACTGCTTGAATCGAAGCATCAACGGCGGTGTCCTGCGTTCTGATTGAATTGGTAAGCAGGCTTGCCAGACCGGAAATAGTGGTAGATATGCCAATGCCGGTCGCGATGCTGCCAAGGTGATTGTTGACCTTGCCGCCAATGCCTGCATATCCAGATTGGTCAACCCCGGGCATGTTATCTAACTGAATGCTTCCGCCGTTGGGCAGGATCAGACGAAACCAGGCGATTTGGACACGGTCCTGTTCGAACGACAATATTGAGTCGTAGCGACCCAGCAATCGAGTGCCCTGTGGAATAAGCAGATCGCGCCCGGTAACTGAATCGTAGATTGGTCGAGTAACACGGGCCGTTATGGTGCCTGGCAAATCGCTGTTTATGCCTGTCACGAGTGAGGCAGCGATCGTTGTTCCGGCCTTCACTTCCCGCGAGAAGGGAGACGGGGAGAGGTAGGGATTATTGACGTGGGTAGCCCCACTAAAATTCTGTTCACCGAATTGCAGTTTTCGAGCGGGGTCATTTCCCTCAGCCGTGAGAGATAGTGTCGGCAAGCCTGCCTGGGCTTGCTCAGCGTTATCTGCTGGGTTTTGAAGGGCGGATAGATCTGGGAGCCCTGACGACGCAGGAACTACGGAGGTACCGCGCGTTGAGAAATCCGCTCCAAGATCAGCGGCAATAGGAGACTCCCACGCGCGTTTAAGTTCTGAAGCTCTGGCCTCAGCGGCAGCTATCTCTGCGGGGCTCGGACCCATATCTGGCTGGATATATTCAACGACAGGGGGGTCCACTGGATCACTAAAACCGTAGTCTATGGTCGTCTCGTCAGTGTCATAGTCAATGTCCAGATCCAGATCCGACCCGGCATTAGAGTCTGTTTGCAAATCCGCGTAGGTTTGTGGATCGCCATCAAATAAGCTAGTAACTACGTTTTCAGCTGGTGCACGTTGGCTTTCCAATGGGATTTTTTGAACACTTGCAGGCTGCGCATGTCGATCATCCGATAGCGCAAGAACCATTGCCGAAATCACAACAAAAGAGAGAACGCCCCCACCGACAATCAACACGTTCCTGTTTAACGTGACCGTCTTCGGTGCTTTCTCGCGAAGATTGAGAGTAGGAAGGACCATGAAATTACCCTCCCACTCGTGTGATGGAGACAACAGAGCGAGGGTCCCCGTGTTGCAATACGGCTTGATCTATCAGACGATCCACAACGTAAAAATTTCCATCCACACGATAGTTGACTAAGCCGGTCTCTTCTTCGGCTCCAATAATGAAAAGCGGGGGTGCGTCTACCGCACCCAAATTGTTTGGAAATCTGATGTAAGTTTTTAGGCCATCATTAAAGACAGAAACCGGCTGCCACTTTGGCGCGTCGCCTTCGAGCAACGTAATTTGATAGTCGTATGCGAACTGGGAAGGCTCTCTGGCTCGTGAAACCTGTGCAGCCGATTGAGGCTGCCGACGAGAGCCACTTAAAACCGGACGGAGCGAATTTAGATTGTCACTGGGGTAATTCCAGGCGACAGCCGTGTGGTAAACACTCTGGTCCGTTGCGATAGCATTAATTAGGTAGACGCGTTTGTTCGTAGATATGACGAAGTTGGTTTGGATCTCCGGAATGTGAGGCTTTACGAGGACGAGCGTTTGTTGTTCGTCATCAGAGCCAGTGTGTGTCTGTGTGATAGACCATCGCGCGGTATCACCAGCGAACAGATTGATCAGCTCTTCGTCTGGTTGGAGGTACAAAGTCGTAAGAAAACCCGGTGAGAAATAAACCTCGTAAACACTGTTGTCGAAATACAAAAAATTGTGTTTAGCGCGATCAAACATGCGTGCATCACTGCTCTGCGTAGAAGCTTCCAGTGCGGTTCTAACGGCATCTTTGGGATCTAAGCTGCCAGATTGGCGGGCTGGGTCTACCGATATAACCGGTTTTTCTACAAGGCTTGGGGAGGCCACAGGTTTTTCAACCTGGAAGACTGCAACTGGCACGTCGGCACCAGATCCACCAGAAATCAATGGCGCCTGAAACACGTCTCCGGCGGTACTGGTTGATCTTCGCGGGCTGTCACCGAGCGCACGTAGTTCGGCGCACCCAGATATGGATAGAGCTAGCAACAACAGTACTGACGATCGGAAGGTAATCACTTACGTAATCTCTCCCGATTGGGGTGTTGTTTCACCGATGCCGCCACGAGGCGCTTGCGACGCAGCAGCACCTGCACTGACGCCAGCGCCTTTGCCGACGAGCGATCCGGCAGAGCTTAATGGTGGGCTTCCAGCACCAAATGCCGCTTGCACGCGCTCCATCATCCCTTGACCGCCAGTTAGCCCGGCCCGGCCACCAGACACCGCCGCCGCACCGGCGCCAGCCGCTCCTACACCCACGGCAGCGCCTACAGCGGCACCGCCAGCAAGCGCACCAACACCAAGACTAGGGCCGCCAGTGATAAGTGAAGCAGCAGCAGCAGGAATTGTTATGGAGAGCCCGGCAATGACGATAGCAACCGCCATCATCCGTAAGCCGGTACCGACATCTATATCAATTTGTTGATGCGCATTCAGTGCGAAATCCTGGACGATGTTCACGGTGATGGAAAGCACGAACGCGAGGGTAAGAAACTTCAATGCGGACGACGCCACATACCCCAACGCACGTTCCATTAAGAAGCTGGTGCGTGTGAGGATACCGAAGGGAATAAGAATGAAACTCGCCAGCGTTAGAAGTTTGAACTCAATAATTGTGATCATGAGTTGCAGTGCAACAATCAGAAAAGCAATAAAGATAACCAGACCGGCAATAGTAAGGATGAGAGTGTCCATCGGGGCACCTACGATACCCAGAATTCCCCCGGCGGCTGACGCGACTTCCAACAACGTACCCATCTGCTCAGCTCCGAGGTCCACAATACGACTTGGAGAGAGAGCGCTAACGGCATTGCTAGATCCGCTAGCTCGGATTCCGAGTTCAAGTGCTGTCTGCCTGATGAGGTCCGTGTTATCGGCCCAGGTGTTGGTGAGATAGATGATCACTGTCCACAGCAAGAGGCGTTTCCCAGCGGTAACAATCTCCGATGAATCGCCAAACATTATCTTGTACCCAGTGAACAGTATCGCCATGAGCATCAGAGCACTGGTTAGATAGAAGACTTCCCCACTCAGTAGATTGAAGCCAGTATTAGCCGCGTTGACAAACGCCGCTAATATTGAGTCGAGGATTTGATAGGAGGAGAAGTCCATTAGGCTTTACTCACCAACCAAGAGCGTTGCCGCGAGTGCCTGAAGGCAGGGTACGATATCCACCTGCCTCCTTGAATCTTCGTTTCAGCTCTTTCGCTTCGGGAGACTGATCAACGAGCGCAAGGCAGGCCAGCTGCGCCTCCGTCGTCGATTCAGGATGACAGTCGGCCTGCGCATCTTTAAAAGCCGTCATCAGCTCGTCTTCCGTTTTTGAAGCTAACGGGTTCTCTTCTGAGCAGCCAGAAACAATTAGCAGAAGCAAGCAGGTGCTCATCGAGAATATTCCAGCGTTGTTTTTCATTCCTTTGATCCTTTGTCTGGACACGGATTAGCAGTTTCATCTACCAACTGAGTGCGTTGCCTTGGGTGGTTGAACGAGGTGTGCGGTAGTTGGAAAGTCTTGAACTTGTCGCTTCAGCCCGTGCCTGCCTTGCGGCGTCTTCTGATATGCGATTTTCGACGGTTTGGTGATGGGCGGCCAGTACTGACACCAACTCTGTCAATTGACCCGAGAGCGTACCGAGCAGTTGGTTGCCAGCCTGGGTAGCAGCAGTTTGACCAGCTGCGGAATTTGATGCGTTTATCAATCGCAAGACTCTAGCTTGGGTTTGAGGCGAATTTTCAAGCACAGCTGCATGGACTTCGGCGCTGTATTGCGCGAGTTGCTTTGCCCTATTTCGGTAGGCACGCGCGTTATTTTCAATGTCAGGAAAGTTCAAAAGCTGGTCGGCGTCTGGATACATTTGACGCATCTGAGCTGTTATCTGATCGGCCTTATAGAAGATCTCTCCCGCTCTGCTATAGGTCTCAGTCAAGATGTTTAGTTGTCCGGCAAGATCCACTGCGGTGTTAATATCAATGGTCCGAAGCATCGCCGCCTGGTTCTCAATTTGACGAACTTGATTGCTTAACTGGGTAGCCTGTTGAGCGACGACTTGCAGTGTGCGCAAAGCGGTCAGAAGGTTTTGCGCATAATTTGCGGCATCAAAGACAGGAATGGCGTGTGAGGGCGTAGCAAAAACGAGATTCATCGCCAAAAAAGCCATAGTGAATCTCAAGACGAAGTTTTTGGTCCGACTGCCGCTTGTGAAGTCAGTTTGTCTGTACTGTTGCGCGATTTGCATTGCAAATCTCCTTGTGTCGATCAGCAATTTCGTTGGCTTCACTAGTGAACCCCGATGCAGCTAGGAAACCCGATGCAAAGTCTTGCCCCGTGTTTTCCTCAAGCACAGCATCGATTGTCGATTGATGTTCCGGGCTAGAGGCTGCAAAGATCGCAAGAGCGAGTGAATCTAGTCCGAGTTGGAACAACCTGGTGCCTCGATCCGATTGCACGTAGTAGTCAGATTTTGGTGTTGCCGTCGCTATAATCTCTATCTGCCTTTGCGATAGACCGAAGCGGGCATATATCGTTGCCAGATTCGGTTCTTGCGCCCGCGGATTCGGCAGGAACAGTGTGGTTGGGCAAGACTCGATTAAAGCCGATGTAATGTCAGATTCTGCGACATCGGAGAGGCTTTGCGTAGCAAAAATCACTGAAGCGTTCTTCTTACGCAGAGTCTTCAACCACTCGCGCAGCTGACCAGAGAATTCGCGGTCATCCAGAAACACCCATGCCTCATCTAGAATAATTAGGGTAGGGCGACCAGTGAGCGCTCTCTCGATCTTGTGAAACAGATATGAAATCACGGGACCAAGTGCGTCTGGCATCGCCATCAGGTCTTCCATCTCAAAGGCCTGAACAGAGCTGAACTGAAGATCTTCTTCATCGGCGTCAAGAAACCGGCCATAAGAACCTGACAAGCAGTAGGTGCCAAATGCCTGCCGAACAGTCATGTCTTGAACTTGATTGTTGAACGTCGTGAAGGTTCGTTGTTCAACGGGCATGCTCCGCATGCCAGACAGGGCGGCTCTTGTTGCTTTCTTGATGTCTGGTGTTACAGGAACATCCAGGCGGCGCAATATCTCTTCGATGTATTCAAGAGCCCATTCAAATTCGTTCTCTTGATCAATTTGTCTCAGCGGTTGGAAAGCCGGTGCATCCTCAGCTCCCAAGTCATAAAAGGCACCACCAAGCGACAAGCATGTCGCGCGGCAGCTCTTGCCTTTGTCAAAGACAAAGACCTGCGCATCGGGGTATCGAAGAAACTGGGCTGCAATTGTTGAGAGCAAAACAGACTTACCCGCGCCTGTGGGTCCGATAATCATCGTATGTCCCACATCACCGCTGTGAAGCGATAACCGAAACGGTGTCGTTCCACCATTTGTTGTCGCGTATAGGAGCGGCGGACCATCAAGTGCCCTGTTCCAGTCTGGGCCGGCCCAAATATCAGAGCTTGGGATAATGTCAGCGAGCGACATGGACGACAAAGGAACACGCCTTACGTCCGCATAAGGGTGAGCGGGAAGACTCCCAAACCAGGTATCAACAGCGTTGATAGTTTCGATTTTTGAGACGAACCCACGCGCATCCAGAATCTTTTGAACCTCACGCGCTTGCCAGTCAGCTACATCTTTGTTTTCGTCAGAAGTGATGACGCTTGTTGTGTAATATCCGAAGGCCGCCTGATCTGCGGCGACCATCTGCATAGCTATATCTGCTTCACCGGCTTTATTCACAGCGTCACTATTTTGCAATGCACTGTCTTCACCCATGAACTGACCTTTAAGGATACTCCCAATCCCTGACCGTTTGGCGAACCAGTTACGTTGCAGTGCTTTTAGCTGCTTTTGAGCCTCAGCGCGTGAAAGCGCGAGCCAACGATTGCTCCACCTGAAGGAGAAGGGGAGATCGCTGAGCTCGCGCAGATAATCCGGTTCTGTCGATGGAGGATAGCCCCGGATAGAAATGATCTTGAGATATTCAGACCCCAATCTCGGTTCCATCCCACCCAAGAGTTCTGTATCAGCCAAGAACGCATCCAGATAGGCCGGGGTTTCAGGCACGGCAATAGGATGATGATTGTTCGAGATACACGAGTGCAAGTAGGTCAACAGACCAGCACCATCGAGAATTTCCACATAGGGCATAATCTTGGTCAGCAACGCGAATAATTGGTCACTTTGCTCAATGAACCGATCCAGATCCGTAGGACCAACTTCTTGATCTTCGTTTTTTGTTACAAAGACTGATGCGGCCTGCTGCTTCCGCTCAGCGGGGGGAAGGTAGGTCAGTGTCAGATAGTGGTCGGTCTCAAAATGCGTTTGGTCTGCCTCAAAACGTTTGCGGCGGCGATCATCAATCATTTGCGCCATAGCCGAGGGGAATTGAGACGCTGGATATTCTCTACTTGGTCTTCGCTGTGCTTCAACCTGCAAGCACCAGCCGTTTTCAAGCCGTTTTAGGAAGTTGTTGATACGAAATCGGTGAGCAAGTCTCGCTTCGCCACTCGTTGCATCCATGTCTGGCGCTCTGTAACGCACGCACCGGATATAGGAGCCATCCTTGTTCAACAAGATGCCGTCTTCAATCAGGGCCGCCCAGGGGAGATAGTCCCATAAGCCCTTCTGAACATCGCGATATTCTCGAAGATTAAACATGGCTACGCGTCAAAATAGTGAGGGTATCGGATATGGCGGATGGCACAGTCCAGGAAGTGTGGGTCGTGAGCCGTGATTAACCTGGCTGTTGCGTGAAGCGCGAGTGCGAGCGGGATGCCCACGAGCCACTGTTGCAAACCCACGGAGAGAGCGCCGCCAAGGATCCAAATTAGGAACGCTGCTGTGCGCGGGACACCCATAAGAGTTATCGGTTCGGTCAATCCGTTAAACAGGGGGAAATACATCTGTTCGGCGTTCACGCCCTTGTTCCTTCAGGTTGAGTGTTAGCGGGTGACGATTACCGAAGATGCGGCTGTATCTTGCCGCTTGTTCGGACAGTGATTGGTCCTCAAACGTATGCTGCGGCTGTAGCAACTTTGTGGTCTCTACCTTCAGCGCAGAAGAAAACGCCCGTAGCGCTGGACCTACTTGCTCCAGCAGTCCCATCAGAAAGTAGCCCCTGTCGTCAGGCCGAAAACGTTCGTCAGAATTGAAGTGGCACCCGCCACGATGCTGATGCCAAGTACCACGCCCGCAGCTTTGCGTGCCATTGATCCGCCTTCTGAAAACATGACAGCTATGCCAGTGACAATTATTGCCGCAGTAGAGAGGAGAAGTGCGACGGGGCCAGACAACGAATTAACAATGGTTTGGAGTGAGCTCTCCCAGGGCAGCCCACCGCCGGTTGCAGCGAAGGCAGCAGTTGACCAGAAAGTTGCAATAAGCAGAGCGACAATTTGTTTTAGCTTTGGGGACGGCACGTCTTTATGTTCCAATTCGTTTTGTGTTGTAGAGATTCTGGCCGAAGTGCAGGACTTCAATAACTTCGGTCACGCGGCGACCAGCTGCTGCACGCTCGATGTGGACGATCACATCGATTGTTCTTCCGATCATCTGTTTAGGAACTGTCGAAACAACCTCGCCGACAAGGTCTTCAAAACGGTAGAGCGCGTCAGTCGCAGAGTTGGCGTGTACAGAAGCTATCCCGCCTTCATGCCCTGTGTTCCAAGCTTTCAGAAGCTCATAAGCTTCACCGCCTCTGACCTCGCCAATGATGATGCGATCGGGACACTGCCGCAGGGCATTGCGAACCAGATCGTTCATAGTGACAATTGGTGGCGTCGTTTTGGTGAACGTCGAAACGGTGTTTGCAGCATTGACTTGCAGCTCTTTAACATCCTCAATCGTGTAGATGCGATCAGATGCAAAAGACGGTTCCGCCAACAAGGCATTCAGCAAAGTTGTCTTTCCTGAGCCTGTGCTGCCCGCAACAATGATGTTACGGCGTGTCTCTACAGCATCCTTGAGAAACGCTGCGTGGTTCTCGCTCATAATCTCTGAAGACACATAGTCGTCCAGTGAATAGACAACGCTCGGTGGCTTTCTAATCGAAAAACAGGGTCCTTCGACGACTGGAGGGATGAGAGCCTGGATACGTTCGCCAGTGACCGGAATGATCGTCGAAAGCTGCGGCGTGGACTCATTGATCTGGAGATCCGCCATTGCGGCGATTGAGTTTATTGCTACCCGTAGGTTTTCGGCAGTTAGACTGAAGCCCGCTTTTGAAAGCTGCGATCCAGCCTTATCAACCCAGACGCTGCCGTCAGGATTGGCGTGAATGTCTGTCACCGAGGCATCTTCAAGAAGTGCGACGAGCTCAGGGCCGAGCGATGTGTAAATCGACTGAAGGCCTCGTTTTGTGACAAAACTTATTTGATTGGTAGACATCCATACTCACCATAAACCCGTCGTTGCAGGCGAGTTAATAGATGGTAAACGGTTCCGTCAATATTCTTTTAAGGAAATAAAAGGTTTGACAATGGGCTTTTTTGGGATTATCGCTATTATAATATAACTATTAATAAGTCTAATCTACCTTGAAAAACCAAGGTTGATGCCAAGACTGCGGGTAAGCGACTGAACTCTACTCAAACCTTCCCGCAACTGCATCGCTGGTTTTGCCTTCTCCAAAATCTGATCTGAAGACCGCCCAGCTATTTTCAGATCAAGCTCACGCAAGCCCCCCACCTCTCGCACCGAACTGACACCGAACCGTTTGTTCAGAGCACGTTCAAAACCCTTGATCTCATCAGAGAGTTTTTCGGCATTAGGATGATTCTCAACAAACTTCTTGGCAGCAGCTGGATCTTTAAAGTTGTGAAGGCGATCTGCATATTCTTGCGCTTCCGGTGAAAGACTAGGCACTTCGCGCCCGGCGCGAAGAATGGCCTTCTCAACCCTATC
>Ga0316208_1002727_pt1 | contig 13814 bp, 6 predicted proteins | sample 3monopyrite_MG_FD_204944 | JGI IMG/M metagenome (GOLD analysis project Ga0316208, IMG submission 204944) | Microbial mat bacterial communities from mineral coupon in-situ incubated in ocean water Damariscotta River, Maine, United States -... | ecosystem: Environmental > Aquatic > Marine > Coastal... | reverse complement strand
CACTTTTTGAGCGCAGAAGCCTCAAGGGCATTCTTATAAACTCTGGTTATTGGGTCTTGTGTTTTGCTTCTATAGGAGCAATTCTTTACACGTTTGCTGGGGCAGGGTTGTAAGCTTATTTTTACGCTTGTCAGCTACTTTCCCCAAAAGGATTTGCGATAGACAATATGCGATATACGATTTGTGATTTTCGCCTCTACACCCTAATTGTATATTGAAAATTGCAAATCGTATATGGCAAATTTAAACACGAATCTGGGATGAAAAATTCCCGCCTGACCGTACGAATCTGGGCAATGCCAATCTTGGGGAAACAGGCGAATAAACATACTTATTTAATTCTTCGATATCCTCGTCCTCCGGGGCTACTCCTCATACAGCCTCAATCGGTTCTTAGCCGCGTTTAGTTCGGTATTTAAACCGTCTATTTTCTGTAGGAGATGAAAGACCACATCAATCCCCTCAACATTTAGTTGGAGATCGTTGTGTAGACGCATCATTTTTTCCACATCGCTGATAAGCTCAGGGTGGATGTAGAGCGTGTTTTCAATGATGGTAATCTCAATGAGCCCTGCTTCGCTTAAATGCGTGAAAAAGGTCTGTTCCACCTCATAGTGCACACAGAGTTTGTCTATTCGTATCAGTTCTTCTGTTTTCATGACTGTCTGAGTTTAGCAAGTTTTTCAAACAACTGTTTTTCCTTGGCAGTAATCTTGGTTGGTGTTTTTAGCGCATACGTTATGTACAGATGGCCAAATTTCCCGTCCTTCTTATAGACCGGGAATCCCTTTCCTTTCAGTTTCACTTTGATACCGTTCTGAGTTTCGGGTTTCACGGTCAGTTTCACCTTGCCATCAAAGGTATTTACCATGAGCTCTCCTCCCAACATGGCTGTATATAAGTCTAAATCAACGGTTGCGTAGAGGTTATCGCCATCGCGTTTAAAATCGGTATTGTTGGTAATGGAAAACCGAATAAGCAAATCGCCTTTTGGGCCACCGTTCAAGCCTTCTCCCCCATGCCCCAGAATCTTAATCTGTTGACCATCTTTTACTCCCGCAGGAATGGTAATTCGGATGTTCTTTCCGTTTACTGTAAGTGTTCGTTTTTCCGTGGTGTACACGTCCCGCAGGTTCAATTGAAGTTCGGCATTGTAATCCTGTCCTCTGAATTTTACGCTGCGGTTTCCTCTTGATGGACCGCCACCGAACATGGATTCGAAAAAATCGGAATAGCCCTCGTCTCCAAATCCGCCACTAGCCTGCTGGCTTGAGTGACGTTGCCGTGCGTATTGCTGCTGCTGTTTTTGCTGACGCTCAATGTCGTCTGCATGCTTCCAGTCCTTGCCGTGTTTGTCGTATTTCGTACGGTTCTCCGCGTTGCTCAGCACTTCGTTGGCCTCGTTCACTTCTTTGAACTTGGCTTCGGCCGCCTTGTCGTTCGGGTTTACATCTGGATGGTACTTGCGCGCCATTTTCCGATAGGCCTTTTTTATCTCAGCCTCAGTGGCAGTTTTTGTAATGCCTAGCGTTTTATAATAATCTATAAATGCCATTTGCTTCTAATGAGTTGTGTAATACCAATTAAATGTAGTTTGCCTGCCGAGCTCCAATCAGACTTTTGTCATGTTTTTCATTGATAAACGAGGAACATGCTACTTGAGAAAAAATTCGCAGTCTTAGACCAACCCCTCATAAAGAGAGAATGGAGCCGAATTCGTCCTTTTCAAAGAAGGCGCTAAGGAACGAGGCGGAGGATTTAGCAACCATTTTGAGGACAAGGAGTTTTGGAACCGTAATAAGCGTTTACTGGCACGATAATGGGAACTCAGTAATAAAAAACACCCCATCTCGACAATGCCAGAGGGGGTGCTAAGCTGCGATTGAACAACATACCTAAATTGAACAACATACCTAAACTGCGTATAGTTTAGAATTCGCAGCCTAAGTCTAGGTTACCAGCACAACCAGTATGTCTGAATACGGGCCAAAACCTTTGGTGCCACTAGCGCGCACTCTAATACCATGGTAAATAAGCGACTTTAGGCCATCTATTACAATGCGAGATGAGCTCGAACTGTATTTTACCCAATCATTGTCAATGCCACTTTCTGCATTGGCAATCACACTTTCGGCATTGATTAAATCGCCAGTTTCAGAATCTTCTATGGGGCGTATCTGCACCTCATAGAACCCGACATTTTTTACTGCGTTCCAAGCCAGTTTTAGTTCACCGCTTATCTCCGTGTTATAGCGTTTAACCCCTTCTACTTTGGGCATATCGCCCATGCTTTGGCGTGGCTTGGTGTGCCTAAAGCCCGAACTGAGAATAATCTCCCTGTCTCCATCAGAAACTACCGTAACAAACGCCTTGAGTTTACGAACCATGTCATCTACCACGCGGGCTTTACTGTGCATAGTGGCGGTTCGTTCAATGCCACCAAACTCTGCGTTCTGAATAGTCAAATCTTGGTCATTTAACGCTAGCAGATAATCGGCAAGCGCAACGGGTGGGTCTGCAAACATTGGGTTTGCCGACATTTTGGAATGAATTTCCCTTTCCTCAGGGACTTTGACGGATAGTGGTCTGCTCGCCTCAAAAACTGCTTTGTAATAGCTCATGGCCTTTACGTTTTAGTGAAGCAGTTTAGGATGTTGTTCAACAATACAAACGCAGAGTTTTCAGGTTTTAGTATGCACTTCATTAAAAAAATTTGTTGAAACCACCTAATTGAGTACAAAATGAAGAAGAAAAGCTCATTTCCTAAGCTTGCTTTACCATTAACCAAGGCTTCTTACTGGCTAGCCAGTATTGATTTACTATTTCCTAATACTGTTTAATTACAGAGTAATGCTGGATAATGACTAACCAAGGTTGGTTAGTTACCGACAAGGCTTTCTTAATCATTAACCAAGGTTGGTTTATCAAAAAGAAAGGCTTCTTAACCACCAGCTACTATTGATTGATGGCTTCCGAATGTTCCTAAGTGCTTTACAAGCATTGCTTACGGGCTTCGGAAGGTTGGTTTTTGGGTGGGTTGCGGTGTGAGGGGAGCTTTCTTCCGTTTGGATGAAATTGGAATAGAACCCTGTCTTTCTACTAATAAATGATAAAACAAACAATCGTGTTGCTTAATGTTGAGAAGATTGCTACGTTAGTGGTGTGAAGTGTATGACAAGGCCTAAGTATTGCAATGAGGTTCTGGAAAAATAGCGCAAAACAAAAGCGACCCATGTGGGCCGCTTCGAATGTTTTCACAACGGAATAATCCTTATTGTGATTTGCTTTCGGTGGTAAATGTAAAAAGAAATACAACTAATAAGACCTTTAAGGTTTTGAAAACCTTGAAGGTCTGGTAAGAACGAAAAACAAGAAAAATGAAAAAGATATTGGGATTGGATTTGGGGACTAATAGTATTGGTTGGGCGTTGGTTGAACAAGATTTTAAAAAGAAAGAAGGACAAATTGATGGGCTTGGGAGTCGGATTATTCCCATGTCGCAAGATGTTCTGGGAAAATTTGACAGTGGTGTTTCCATTTCCCAAACTGCAGAACGCACAGGATATAGAGGAGTTCGCAGACTGTATGACCGTGATCACACAAGAAGAGAAAGATTGCATCGTATCTTAAACATCTTAGATTTTCTCCCATCCCATTATGCCACTACCATTGATTTTGATAAAAGACCAGGGCAGTTTAAAGAAGGTCTGGAAACAAAACTCAATTACATACTTAAGCCACGTCCAAAGAATAAGGATGATAAGGATGAGTTCATTTTTATTTCTTCCTTCTTAGAAATGGCTCGGGAGTTTGAAGCGAACGGCCATAGTGGCAAAATACCCTATGACTGGACCTTATACTATTTGCGCAAGAAGGCACTCGCACAGGCCGTCAGCAAAGAAGAACTGGCATGGATCATCCTCAACTTCAATCAGAAACGTGGGTATTATCAAGCAAGAGGTGAAGAAGCTGACGACAACCCAGATAAACTGGAAGAATTCCATGAGTTAAAAGTTGTGAAGGTTGAAGCAGATGAAGTCTCTAAGGGAAAAGACATCTGGTATAATGTTATTCTAGAAAATGGATGGATCTATAGACGAAAGAGCAAAGAATCGCTAGACAGCTGGGTTGGTAAAGACAAAGAATTCATCGTTACCACTAATTTGGAAAAAGACGGTTCTTTCAAAAAGGATAAGGACGGTGAAGTAAAAAGGAGTTTTAGAGCAGTTGATTCTGAAAAAGATTGGATTGCCATAAAGGCCAAGAGCGAACAGGATATTGAACGTTCGGGTAAAACGGTTGGTGTGTTCATTTATGATACGCTTCTTGAAAACCCAAAACAAAAAATTCGTGGGAAACTGGTAAAAACCATTGAACGTAAATTCTATAAGGATGAACTAAAAAGAATTCTTGAAACACAGGCTCAAAAGCATCCCGAATTCAAAGACCGCGAACTATACGACCAATGTGTTCAAGAGCTTTACCCACGTAATGAGTCGCATCAGGCAAACATTAAAGACAGGGATCTGGTGTATCTCCTTATGGTTGACATCATATTCTACCAACGACCTCTAAAGAGTAAGAAATCGTCCATTGCCAACTGTCAATATGAGTTTAGGACTTATAAAGACAAGGACGGAAACGAACAGATTGAATACAAGAAAGGTATTCCTAGGTCACACCCATTGTTTCAAGAATTCAGGCTTTGGCAGTTCTTAAAAAACCTGAAGATCAAGCTGAAAGATGGTAAAACAGCAACAGATGTAGATGTGACCGATACCTTTTTTGCCACGGAAGATGATTGGGTGAATTTGTTTGATTTTTTAAGTGTTCGGAAAGAAGTAGAACAAAAAGACGTCATCAAGTACTTGGTTGATACTAAACTCATTGAGAAGAAGGAAAAGAACCAATACCGTTGGAACTATGTAGAAGACAGACCTTATCCCTGCGGAGAAACCCGCGCTCAGTTTTTAACTCGGTTAAAAAAGATTGACGGACTGAATACCTCTGAATTCCTTACTCCTGAAGTCGAGTATCATCTCTGGCACATCATCTATTCGGTTAAAGACCCGAAAGAGTTTAAATCTGCCTTGGGAAAATTTGCACGTAAGTATGAGGCAATAGGTGAAGGGGCAGAAAAAGCATTTGTAGATGCATTCGGAAAAATTCCTCCCTACCCGAATGATTATGGTAGTTATTCGGAAAAGGCACTAAAGAAGATTGTTCCGTTAATGCGCAGAGGGCGCTATTGGAATGAAGAAGTCGTTTGTTATGATGCCAAAGAACGTATTGATTCTATAATGGAACGATTGAGTTCTATTGACTTTAATAGAGATAAGATTGACCAAAATGTAGTTGATGATGAGTTCCCAAAGCAGCTATTGAAAAGCTTCATCGATTTTAAGGATGCGAACCCGCTGCAAGGACTGAATACGTATCAGTCCTGTTATGCAGTGTATGCACGGCATTCAGAAGCAAGTTCTGTTGTGCAATGGAAGACCACTGCTGATATTGACAACTATCTTTTTGAGTTCAAGCAGCATAGCTTACGCAATCCGATTGTGGAACAAGTGGTAACTGAAACACTACGTGTAGTACGGGATATATGGGACTATTATGGTGAAAAATGTATGGCTCCCTATACAGAGTACAAAGACCCAAAATCTGGCAAAGTCAAAAAATATTATCACCGCATATTCGATGAAATACATGTAGAGCTTGGGCGCGCAATGAAAAACCCAAAGAAAAAGCGGGAACAGATGACCCTGCGGAACTTGGAGAATCAAAATAGGAATGAACGCGTTAAGCGACTCCTTACTGAATTGATGAATGATTCAACTATAAAAGGTGACGTACGTCCGTATTCTCCAAGTCATCAGGAAATTCTAAAAATCTATGAGGAAGGGGTCTATCAGAATTTGGACAATGTAGATGATGACATTGAAAAGATAAGAAAGAGTACATCTCCAACTCCAACGGAGATAAACCGATATAAACTTTGGCTGGAACAGGGCTACATCTCACCATATACAGGCAAGACCATTCCATTGAGCCGCCTGTTTACTACTGACTATCAGATAGAACACATCATTCCGCAGTCGCGCTATTTCGATGATTCGTTATCAAATAAGGTCATTTGCGAAAGTGCGGTAAATGGCTTGAAGGATAATTCGCTTGCCTATGAGTTTATCCGAGATCATCATGGAGAAATTGTTGAACTGGGTAATGGTGAAAGTGTCAAGGTATTAGAACTTGATGCATACAAAAGTCTTTGTGCCAAGTACTTCCGTAATAACCGTGGTAAGCTTAAAAAGCTATTGAGCGAAGATATTCCTGAAGGGTTTATTGAGCGCCAGTTGAACGATTCGCGTTACATCAGCAAATTGGTAAAAGGACTATTAAGCAATGTTGTCCGAGAAGAGAATGAATTGGAGGCTACATCCAAGCACATCGTTACCGTAACAGGAGCCATCACTTCTCAATTGAAACAAGATTGGGGGCTTAATGATAAGTGGAACGAGTTGGTTGCACCTCGTTTCAAAAGACTGAATGAACTTACGGGAACAAATGATTACGGTTATTGGGATGAAAAAATCAATGCGTTCCGAACACAGGTTCCAGATTCTGTTTCAAAAGGATTCAGTAAGAAACGTATAGACCATCGACATCATGCGTTAGACGCTTTGATTGTTGCATGTACTACCAAAGATCATGTAAGCTACATCACCTCACTTAATACTGCGCGCCACAACCATGCGTTGGTTGGTAAACTTCGGGTACAGGAAGACATTGAATGGGTAAACAAGAAAACTGGTGAAATAACAAAACGAACGGTTGCCAGAGCGTATCATCAACCATGGTCACATTTTACCGCGGATGCCTACAATAAGCTTTCAACCACAGTCGTCAGTTTTAAACAGAATCTGCGTGTTATCAATAAAACGAATAACAAATACCTCTCTTACAAGGATGAGAAAGGCAAACTCCGAGTTGACAGAAACGGAAAGCCTCAGAAGGCACTTACCAAACAAGTAAAAGGCGACAATTGGGCAATTAGAAAGCCGTTACACAAAGAAACTGTGTCAGGAAAGGTTGTGCTGACACGCGAAAAAGCAACTCCAATTACATTTAGTAATGCGCTCAATAATTGGAAGTCAATTGTGAATAAAGATGTTCGGACATTGGTAAAAGTAGCCATGACGCTACATGGTAATGACCTCAAAAAAGTAAAGACTTATTTCAAATCCAATCCTATAATCATTGAAAATAAGACAATAAATAAGGTTAAAGTATTTGAAACATTTGAAGCAACGGCTGTTCGTACAGAACTATCAGACAAATTCACGAGGAAACATTTAGAAAGCATAACCGATACTGGAATTCAAACCATTCTTGAAAACCATTTGAAAAACTATGTTGATGAAAATGGTAAAGAACGCTTCGACCTTGCTTTCAATCAAGATGGTATTGAGGACATGAACCGGAACATAGTAGCTCTAAACAACGGCAGGCCGCATCAACCAATTAAAAAGGTGCGCATCTATGAAGTAGGCAGTAAATTCAGCGTAGGGCAATCGGGTAATAAGAAAGACAAGTATGTAGAGGCAGCTAAAGGCACCAACCTATTTTTTGCTGTGTATTGGAATGAGGAAAAGCAAAAGCGAGAATATGATTCCATTCCCCTAAACGTAGTTATAGAGCATCAAAAACAGGTTGCTCATCTACCAAAGGATGAGCGCACACCAATACCTGCAGACCCGGAAAAAGGTAAATTTCTCTTCTCGCTCTCTCCAAATGATTTGGTCTATGTTCCAACCGAAGATGAAATGGAAAATCCAGCGCTAGTTGATTTTAATACGTTGAGCAACGAGCAAGTTGAGAGGGTATATAAGATGGTTAGCTCTTCTGGCAGTCAATGTTTCTTTATAAGAAACGATGTAGCAAGTTCAATTGCAAATAAGTACGAGTATTCTACTCTGAACAAAATGGAGAAAAGCATCGCGAATCAAATGATAAAGAGTCTGTGTTGGAAAATTCAGGTTAGCACATTAGGTAACGTGACAAACGTAAATAGGTAATGATCAAACGCACCGTAGCCATCAGCTCCCCTGCTAAACTGTCTCTTAGAGACAAACAATTGCTTATGTCCAAAACGGATGGCTTGGGGCAAAAGGTAGAAAAAACCATTCCCATAGAAGATATTGGCGCTGTGGTGTTGGAAGACCCGCGCATTACGGTTACGCATGGATTGATAGCGGCCTTGCTTGCTAATAATGCGGCCTTGATTACCTGCGATGCCAAGTATCACCCCACGGGAATGATGCTCAATCTGTGTGGCAATACCACACAGGCAGAAAGCTTCCGACATCAGACAGAAGCAAGCCAGCCGCTAAAGAAACAACTATGGCAGCAGGTGGTAGAGACCAAGATTCTCAATCAGGCCGTGGCATTGGCTTCTTTTGGCGGACAGATTGAACTGCTAAAGAATACGGCCCGAAATGTGAAGAGTGGCGATACCGATAATCGCGAAGGCGTGGCTGCTGCCTATTATTGGCCGCGCCTGTTTGAGAAATATCCCGGTTTTGTGCGCGGCAGAGAAGCCGGCTACCCCAATAATCTGCTCAATTACGGCTATGCCATATTGCGGGCCACCATGGCGCGCAGCCTAGTTGGTAGCGGGCTAATGCCCACCTTGGGCATTTTCCATCATAACCGCTACAACCAATACTGCTTGGCAGATGATATGATGGAACCGTATCGTCCTTATGTAGATATGATGGTGGCCGAAATGGTAGAGGAAGATGATGAAGCTCCCGACTTCCTCAGTAAAACCCATCGCGAAAAGCTTTTGACCATCCCAACTATTACGGTGAATATGAACGGAAAACAACGGCCATTAATGATAGCCGCCTCCGAAACATCGGCTTCGCTAGTACGATGCTTTGCAGGAGAACAGCGTAAGGTGGTATTGCCCATGCTCGAATAAAGACCAACAAGACCTTCAAGGTTTTGGAAACCTTGAAGGTCTAGCTAACCGAAACGAAATGAAAGACCGTTTCAATGCATACAGAATCATGTGGATGATGGTATTCTTTGATTTGCCTACCGAAACCAAAAAGGATAGACGCTATGCGTCTAAGTTTCGGAAAGACCTTATTAAAGATGGGTTTACCATGATGCAGTTTAGCGTATATGTGCGGCATTGCTCCAGTTCGGAGAACACCGAAGTGCACCACAAACGGGTGTTGATGGCGCTACCTCCGATGGGCAGCGTGAATATTTTGGCAGTAACAGACAAACAGTTTGGACGAATGGAAATCTTTTTTAACACCAAGGTGCAGGAAAAAGTAACCCTGCCGCAGCAGTTAGAACTGTTCTGAAAGCCCCTCTTATACCAATTGTACTTCAAAATACCCCATATAATTCGTTTCTTTTTCGCCCCGCTTTCTTTAAAAGCCGCCCCGATAGCTATCGGGGTGCCTGAATTTTTTAAATCATCGGAGCAAAAAATAATTCAAATTCTTCATAGCGCATTTTGAAGTACAATTGGTATTAACCTCCCCAAAGGGGAGGAGATCAATCCGACAATAACTTCGGGATAGAAAAAGAAAACCCTTCCCGAAACATCGGGAAGGGTTTCTTACCTGAACCATTTTTTCACCACGCAAATCACCTGAATCCCTTATTGCACAAGGCCTACAGCCAAGTACAGTGGTTCAAGATGTCAAAGATCAAAGATTGAAAGCAAATCACAACTGTTTCTCTAATTTGCCACCGCCTTTTAGGAGTGGTTCAAGATGTCAAAGATCAAAGATTGAAAGCAAATCACAACGTGCTGTTATCTGCTGATGGACTTACTCACAGTGGTTCAAGATGTCAAAGATCAAAGATTGAAAGCAAATCACAACTATTGCTGAACCTTACTTAATACACCACCCAGTGGTTCAAGATGTCAAAGATCAAAGATTGAAAGCAAATCACAACAGTAATCTGTCGCAACTGAAGTACGCCACTAGTGGTTCAAGATGTCAAAGATCAAAGATTGAAAGCAAATCACAACGTGTTGGCTACTACTTTGTCCACTTTGGTTAGTGGTTCAAGATGTCAAAGATCAAAGATTGAAAGCAAATCACAACAAGAGCTATAACGCTGCTTGTCAATGGATAAGTGGTTCAAGATGTCAAAGATCAAAGATTGAAAGCAAATCACAACAACAAGGTAACGAAAACAACACCGAGCGTAAGTGGTTCAAGATGTCAAAGATCAAAGATTGAAAGCAAATCACAACTGCATTATTAACCAAATCTCCTGGCTGAGAGTGGTTCAAGATGTCAAAGATCAAAGATTGAAAGCAAATCACAACTGGCCGAGACCCGTTTTGATCGCATGGGTTAGTGGTTCAAGATGTCAAAGATCAAAGATTGAAAGCAAATCACAACAGCAGGTCCTAATTACTATGCTTCAGATAAAGTGGTTCAAGATGTCAAAGATCAAAGATTGAAAGCAAATCACAACAACCGTCAACAATAGATTGAAATCCATTCGAGTGGTTCAAGATGTCAAAGATCAAAGATTGAAAGCAAATCACAACAATCGGCACGCAAGTAGCGTATCAAGAAGAAGTGGTTCAAGATGTCAAAGATCAAAGATTGAAAGCAAATCACAACGGGGGAATTTCCTCCTCCTCAGGTATTTTAGTGGTTCAAGATGTCAAAGATCAAAGATTGAAAGCAAATCACAACAGTAGTAGCGTATCAAAACTAAGCGGATCAAGTGGTTCAAGATGTCAAAGATCAAAGATTGAAAGCAAATCACAACATAGTATAAATTCAACGAATCTTGACTAGTAGTGGTTCAAGATGTCAAAGATCAAAGATTGAAAGCAAATCACAACATTCGCTGGATTTACATACACTTCTGATTTAGTGGTTCAAGATGTCAAAGATCAAAGATTGAAAGCAAATCACAACATAGTATAAATTCAACGAATCTTGACTAGTAGTGGTTCAAGATGTCAAAGATCAAAGATTGAAAGCAAATCACAACTATTTCGTTCTACTTTTCCAGCGTATGGGCAGTGGTTCAAGATGTCAAAGATCAAAGATTGAAAGCAAATCACAACAGAAGCAAACTATTAAAGCATGGTAATAATAGTGGTTCAAGATGTCAAAGATCAAAGATTGAAAGCAAATCACAACTTCTATGTAGGCCAAACGACTTTGATGTTCAGTGGTTCAAGATGTCAAAGATCAAAGATTGAAAGCAAATCACAACTGCAAGTTGGTATTCTGAGCCGTGCCGGATAGTGGTTCAAGATGTCAAAGATCAAAGATTGAAAGCAAATCACAACTTTTTCTGCGCAACTTGGGCGGCCGTATTAAGTGGTTCAAGATGTCAAAGATCAAAGATTGAAAGCAAATCACAACAAGGTCTAGTAATTGCGCTGCATCCTTTCCAGTGGTTCAAGATGTCAAAGATCAAAGATTGAAAGCAAATCACAACGCATCTGCTCAAGACAGTACTTCGGTCAAAGTGGTTCAAGATGTCAAAGATCAAAGATTGAAAGCAAATCACAACCCAATTATGTGCTGCATAATAGCTCATAATAGTGGTTCAAGATGTCAAAGATCAAAGATTGAAAGCAAATCACAACCTCTATTGACAAGGCGACAAGGTCCCAGAGAGTGGTTCAAGATGTCAAAGATCAAAGATTGAAAGCAAATCACAACTTAGGTAGCACACATTCACGGCCATCAAACAGTGGTTCAAGATGTCAAAGATCAAAGATTGAAAGCAAATCACAACTGGCGTGAGCTTAGCCACCTCATTCCAGAAAGTGGTTCAAGATGTCAAAGATCAAAGATTGAAAGCAAATCACAACACGAATTGAAGGATAAAAACCTTGCTTGTAGTGGTTCAAGATGTCAAAGATCAAAGATTGAAAGCAAATCACAACCTATGCACCAAACGAACAAGACAAATCAGAAGTGGTTCAAGATGTCAAAGATCAAAGATTGAAAGCAAATCACAACACCATGAACCACATTAGATTCACCATAGCCAGTGGTTCAAGATGTCAAAGATCAAAGATTGAAAGCAAATCACAACTTGCACTTACCTAATGATTAAGATAGTAAAAGTGGTTCAAGATGTCAAAGATCAAAGATTGAAAGCAAATCACAACTCTAATTGATACTAATGAGTTCATTTTTAAGTGGTTCAAGATGTCAAAGATCAAAGATTGAAAGCAAATCACAACGAGTAAAGCGGACGATATGCAGCCACTTATAGTGGTTCAAGATGTCAAAGATCAAAGATTGAAAGCAAATCACAACTAGACTTTGGTACATATTGTCAAATATCTCAGTGGTTCAAGATGTCAAAGATCAAAGATTGAAAGCAAATCACAACGTACGTTGACGGAATATCTTTAGGGGCCCTAGTGGTTCAAGATGTCAAAGATCAAAGATTGAAAGCAAATCACAACTGCAATGGCATAGGATGTGCAGCGGTCAAGAGTGGTTCAAGATGTCAAAGATCAAAGATTGAAAGCAAATCACAACTCGCCTGGGCCGCAGGCTTCTCCGCTTTTAGTGGTTCAAGATGTCAAAGATCAAAGATTGAAAGCAAATCACAACTACCAGCACATCATACACAAGCGTTTCTCCAGTGGTTCAAGATGTCAAAGATCAAAGATTGAAAGCAAATCACAACTTGTTCTTGCCCTTCGGCTGCACGGCAAGCAGTGGTTCAAGATGTCAAAGATCAAAGATTGAAAGCAAATCACAACTAGTCTAAACTCCACTGTGCCGCCAATTGGAGTGGTTCAAGATGTCAAAGATCAAAGATTGAAAGCAAATCACAACCAATAAAGGCAAGTGCCATAGGAATGATCTAGTGGTTCAAGATGTCAAAGATCAAAGATTGAAAGCAAATCACAACAGGTGCACGTACATCATGGTGGTTTCAATAGTGGTTCAAGATGTCAAAGATCAAAGATTGAAAGCAAATCACAACCTGTCCTTATCGTAAAAGCACACAACAGGCAGTGGTTCAAGATGTCAAAGATCAAAGATTGAAAGCAAATCACAACTTAGCACTCTCGTTCTCCCTCTTCCCCGCAAGTGGTTCAAGATGTCAAAGATCAAAGATTGAAAGCAAATCACAACTTATATTTGTAACGGAGAGCGGCATTGCCAATCTCCAGACCGATAAGGGTCGAACTTCGGTTCGGCCCTTATTGCGTTATTGCCTTTTCAATTTCGTTCCAAGTCATTTTTTCGTCAATCCTTACCGTTCTATTTCCGAATATGAGGAAGTTGAATCTGTTGCGGCTACTTGCCTTCATTTCACCATTCAAAGCGCGGGCAATTAGTGTAAGCCCCTCCAACGATAGCTTGGTATTTCCAAAATCGAATACCAACCAGCTATTGTCTAATGCTTTTAACTGTCCGTTTTTTCCGTACTTATCAGTAAACGCATTTCTGATGCTGTTAACTGATGCGCTTTCTACTCTGTCTCCAATAACGCCTTTGAGCCTGTATTAGTGGTTCAAGATGTCAAAGATCAAAGATTGAAAGCAAATCACAACGACAACGGTACCGGTTCAATGCAAGCAGGTAGTGGTTCAAGATGTCAAAGATCAAAGATTGAAGTCGAGTAGGCAAAGGGGAATCTCACCCCTAAACCTCTCACAGAACCGTATCCCGAAAAAACGGGACAGGCTGTGAACCTCTCGATTCATACGGCTCTTCATAGTCCAAAGTATTGCTACTCCTGACCTACTATCCAAAATCATCGTCCGCCTAAGCGAG
>Ga0316208_1002726_pt1 | contig 13816 bp, 9 predicted proteins | sample 3monopyrite_MG_FD_204944 | JGI IMG/M metagenome (GOLD analysis project Ga0316208, IMG submission 204944) | Microbial mat bacterial communities from mineral coupon in-situ incubated in ocean water Damariscotta River, Maine, United States -... | ecosystem: Environmental > Aquatic > Marine > Coastal... | reverse complement strand
ACAGAATTGTCCGCATTCTTTTGAAGGGCATCGTAGCCTAACTGCTTCAATGTATTCATATCAGCGCCGGGAATTTCGCCTTTAAAAATGTTGATACCTTCCACTTCTTCTTTGCTATTAAGAATTTCATCCAATTTAGAATTCGAGTTTGCCATCTGCATCTTTTCGAGTTCTTTTTCGATTCCTTTTTTGTCTTCAATTAACTTTTTGATACTGAAAACAGGGTCATCTGATTGCCCGATTGCTCCGCGAATTTGACGAATCAGCTTTTTTTCTTCACGCAACATATAATCTGCTGACTTACCACAAACAGCTTCAATCCTGCGTACCCCAGCGGCAACAGAGCTTTCACCAAGAAAACGAAAATATCCAATTTCACCAGTAGCACCAACATGCGTGCCACCACATAGTTCAACAGAATAGTCATCATCAAAAGTTATCACTCGAACGAAATCGCCATATTTTTCACCAAATAACATCATTGCACCTTTCTCTCGTGCTTCATCAATTGGCACGTCACGTTCTTCCATGAGTGGGATATTTTCCTGAATTTTAGCATTCACTTGAGATTCAACAGCATCAAGTTCATCTACAGTCATAGCTTCGTAATGTGAGTAATCAAATCGCAGGTGTTGCTCATTCACCAATGAGCCTTTCTGTGCTACATGATCCCCTAAAACATCTCTTAAAGCAGCATGGGCTAAATGAGTTGCTGAATGATGTTTCTGAGTCTCTAATCTTTTTGATAAATCAATACTGGCAGACCAAATTCCTTCAATTTCATTCGGTAGTTGATTCGTATAGTGAATGTACGAGCCATTCCCCTTTTGAACGTCAATTACATGAATATACTCTGATCCGTTGGTAAGCAAGCCTGTATCCGCAACCTGACCTCCACTTTCTGCATAAAATGGAGTTTGATTTAACGTAAATGCGAAGCGATCTCCTTCACGACGATATGCGATAATTGAACATTCAGTCTCATATTCATCATATCCAACAAACTTAAAATCAGTACTTTCTGAGACTGTAATCCACTCGTTTATCTGACTTTGATCTACAACAAATTTACCGGCTGCTCTCGCCCTTTCTTTTTGGGCTTGCATCAAAGTAACAAATCCAACTTCGTCAACTTCAACTCCCTTTTCACGAGCCATCAACTCAGTTAAATCGATTGGGAATCCGAACGTATCATGAAGTTTAAATGCATCCTCTCCGGATAATTTAGCAGTGTCTTTAATCATTTCTTCAAAGATGGAGATTCCTTGCCCTAATGTTTTTAAAAAGCTTCGTTCTTCTGCTTTAACCACATTAGTTATGTACTCTTGTTGCGCTACAATTTCCGGGAAAACCTCTACGAATTGGTGCGCTAATACATTTACCAACCTGAACATAAACGGCTCTTTAAAGCCTAATTTGTCCCAACCGTAGCGAACTGCACGCCGTTGAATTCGACGGATTACATAGCCGCGCCCATCATTCCCCGGTGAAGCACCATCAGCAATTGAAAATACAACTGCTCTAATATGATCGGCAATAACGCGCATGGCAATATCTTTTTCTTCATCATTACCATATTTGATTCCCGCTAAATCAGCAATTTTATTCAAAAGTGGTGTGAAAACATCCGAGTCGTAATTCGATTTTTTTCCTTGAATAACCGCACAAACACGCTCAAATCCCATACCTGTGTCCACATGTTTTGCAGGCAAGGTTTTAAGTGTACCATTTGGTTGTCTATTGAATTGAATAAATACAAGATTCCAAATTTCGATGACCCTGGGATCGTCCATATTAACCAGCGTTGCGCCATCTATTTTTTGCCGATCTTCGTCAGGACGCAAATCTATATGAAGCTCGGAACAAGGACCGCATGGGCCTGTTTCACCCATTTCCCAGAAATTATCTTTCTTATCAAACTTGAGAATGTGATTATGCTTTATGCTTGTCTCGGATTTCCAAAGCTCGATAGCTTCCTCATCAGCCGGTAACCCGTCAGCTTCATCTCCACAAAAAACGGTTGCATACAATCGATCGGGCTCCATACCCCATTTATCAACTAATAATTCCCATGCCCAACTAATTGCTTCTTTCTTGAAATAATCGCCAAAAGACCAATTACCCAACATCTCAAATAAAGTATGATGATAGGTGTCATGACCAACTTCTTCTAAATCGTTATGTTTGCCACTTACACGTATGCATTTTTGTGTGTCTGCGGCTCGGCTCCATTTCTTGCCTTCGTGCGCAAGTTTACTTTCTTCACCTAAAAAAATTGGCTTAAACTGGTTCATTCCGGCATTAGTAAAAAGTAGCGTAGGGTCATCTTTTGGTACAACCGGAGCACTTTCTACAATGGCATGTTCTTTATTTGCAAAGAATTCCAGAAATTCATTTCGTATTTGAGAAGAGGTCTTTATCGACATTACTTTAGAGGTAATATTTATTCAAAAAATTCGGTTGGGAAGATAGAAAAAATCCGTCTTTAACTCATGAACTTAACTAAATAAGCTGATATGAAATCGATTCTAAATTATTTCTTACGTGGAATGTTAATAGTATTTCCAGTTGGTGCAACTATTTACCTTGTTGTGCTAACCATTGGTTGGATTAATACCGCCTTCAATAGTCTTTTATTCGGTTGGATTGACTATGACATTCCCGGTATTGGTATTCTTACCGGTTTTGTTTTGATCTCTTTTGTCGGATATGTTTTCACAAGAGCATTCACAAAACCCATAGTACATTTTTTTGAAAAAATGATTGCTAAAACTCCATTAGTGAGTATCATTTACACCTCGCTAAAAGATTTAACGGAAGCTTTTGTAGGGGAGAAGAAAAAATTTAATAAACCTGTTAAAGTTCAATTTAATAACGCCGGTTTAATTCGATTTGGGTTCATTACACAAGAAAGTTTGGCGAATTTTGGGCTAGAAGATGAAGTGGCTATTTATTGCCCCCATTCTTACAATTTTTCCGGTAATCTGTACATAGTTCCTAAACAAACAATCACATTACTAGATTCTGAACCTGCTGATTTTATGAGATTTATTGTTTCAGGTGGTGTGACAGGAATTGTTAAATAAATTAATACACTTCTTCAAAAGTACGATTTGAAGGTTTGATCATTTTTTTCACTTCGTCCCAAGCCCAAGAATTTGGATCTCGCTCAGCTAAATCTCCTTTCAGAGTCAGGTAATCTAAGAAGCCTTGTTTAGCAAGATTATGATATATCCCTGATTCCATACCTTTCATACCGCATAAATAGATTAATGTATTGTCTTTGCCAAGGATTGGCGACAAGACATCACTTCGGTCATCAATAGAAGTTTGTACATAATATTTGCTACCATCAGAGCGGCGGTCTTCGCGTGATATCATTTTGATATAATGGAAGTTTTCAAACTGATTTTCCATCTCTGTAAAGTATTTAGGATAAATCACATCTGTTCTATATGGGCAACCAAAAACTAATGCAACTTGATTTGCTATACCTTTTTCAAATAATTCCATAATCATCCCTCTAAAAGGAGCAATACCTGTTCCCGTAGCAAAGAAAACGTAATTAAAATCTTGAGCATTGGTGGGTAATAAATAACGACGACCACTAGGACCAGTAACTTTAACTTTGTCGCCGGGTTTTAGGTTGCATATGTAATTCGAACATACTCCTAAGAAAAAAGTACCATCAACTTCTTCATTTGCGCGCTTTACCGTTGTAGAAACCAAATGTGGTTTTCCCTGTTCACCTTTTGAAGGTGATGACACAGAATATAGACGAAGTTTATGTGGTTTAGCTTTTTCATTCAATCCCGGTGGCAACACACCAATCGATTGCCCAACCTTAAATTGTCCTTCAAGATCTGTACCGGACACATCGAACGTGATATGTCTTATAATGTTTGGGCTGCTTTCTGCGGTACAAACGTAGTTTTCTACTATTGTTGCTTCAGCAGGGTTTTTAGGTGAATATATATTTAGTTCAACCTCTGGTAATTCAAAATCAGCCATCTGTTATTCCGCGTATTAATTATTGTTCGCTTGCTTGAAAAATAGCAAATGGTAGATATAAACGGAATGTGAAAAGAGTATGAAACCAATAAATTTAATAGAAGGGTAATTATTGATTACTGATTGCGTTTCGCTTTAACTCTTCAATTGTAGGTCGAACACCTCTTTCTTCAATTAAATCTTTAGCCATATCATGATCTACGCCAACACTGCGCATTCCAATAAGTTCATCTACAGTTAATTCGTCTAGAGTATAACCAAGATCTAACATATTACTTGTAAAGTAGGCGGTCACATCATTCCTACGAGTTTCAGCTAGTTGCGCTATTGTTAAATCATATCCAAGTTCATTCATCATTCGAGCGTATCTCACACTTACATCTGCTCTTTGTAATTCAATTAAATCTTCAAGCGTCGGATCGTATCCAATATCGCGGATTCCGGATGTATAAGTTGCAGTTACACCTTCGCTTCTTAAATCTAGTAGTTCTTCACGTGTTAGTATACCGTACCCCATATCTTCCATCCAAGTACCCATGCCAATTATTATATCTTCACTTGGTGTTTCAATTGCTTGTACTAAATTATCAATGGGATTTAAATCAGCAAAAAAATCACTCATCCTATTTCCGGAATAAAATAGCAGTGTGGCAATAAAGGCAAACAGAAGGATATAGTTAGCTACCTTAGAATTTCCAGACGATGAATTGGTAGAATTGCCAATTACAGAATCATCAACCTCCTGTTCAAGATCTTTTAAATCATTTTTAAGATTTTTGAACTTTGTACTCATTTCTACCCGTTTTTAGTGCAAGCGCTTACTACGAGTTAATATATAGAAAGATGCACAAATTGCCGGTTAAAATTAAACCAACTCTAATGATCTGGTCAGATCTGAAATTGTAAACGGTTTTGTAATAAGATCAATAAACTCAGTTTCTCGAGCCCGCTCATAATTAACTCGATCCGAATTACCTGTTAAGTAAATAACTGACGTATTTATCTGGCGTTTAATTTCTGTTACAGCCTCAATGCCATCCATTTCACCTTTTAAACGAATATCCATAAGCACTAGGTCTGGTGATTGCTCAGATGCCAATCGAATTGCATCGTCTCCTGAAGTAGCTTTACCAACTACTTCATGCCCTAATTCTTTGACCATATTCTCAATCACAAGAGAAATGATCATGTCATCCTCAACAATAAGGACTCTTTTCTTTCCTTCTAAATCAGTCAAAGCGGTATAATCTAAGGTTTAAAATTGTCATTGCCACATTAAGGAGTAGTACAATAAGCTAATGTTACTTGACTGAACTTGCTACCTAAACACGAACAAATTTTTCATCATTTAGTTCATTAAATATTAGTCTCTTGACGTTTTGCAGCAATACGAAGTGAATCCGAATCAACTACATCTACGTTCGCAACTAAGCCATCTATTTGGCCATATATAAATGTTATCGGCTCAATTCAGCTCTTTCTCAACTCAAGTTCACTAAAAAATTTACCTGCAGGTGCATCTCAAACCTTCTTTCACTTTCCATATCGTCTTTTTTAGATGACACAAATTGTACCAAATTCTGCAACTTCATTCAGATCAACTCCAAAGCATCTATTTGTTCTTCATCTTCACTAAAGTCAAAAGCCGGAAAAATGGAGCTAGGGATCTTTCTTACGCGATTAGCTATAGTCATTTTGAGTTGAGTAAAGTTGATTCTCCTTTAAATGATGATTTTTAAAATGTATTCATGAAAATAAGTGGAGAAATAAAGTTTATTGAAATCACATCAAATTCTTTTCAGAATCTTCTTTCAGATGTAATCAAATATTGTACTGAAAATTATAGGCCAAAATTATTTGAAATCGATTATTAAATTAGTCGATTATTGTGTTCAACTTAGGTGTAGTTTTAAGTCTATAATTAATCCAGTGCCCTCGTATAAGCAGTGTACTGCCAATTAGCGTAATTCCAGCCTCGCCATATTCTCCTAGGTATTCATTAAAATACCACGCCATAAAAATTATAAATACTCCTGAAATCAAAAAAAAAGTTACAAATCTAGATTCATGTTTTCTCTGAAGTGATAGGATGACTGTTGGTGCAATTGCCAAGAAAAAAAATAAGTGCGTATAGCCATGGAATTGCTCAAATGCAGGCCATAATGGCAATAATGCAATAGCTACAGGAACTAATAAACAATGAATAGCACAAATACTTGAGAGACTAATTCCAATTCTGTCCCAGAGTCCGGTTTTCAAAATATTAAATAATACAAGTTTTGATAATAGCTAAAGAAGATACAAGAAATGGACTTTTTGTTTGTTAATAATTTGCAAATGATAAAGGAGGTCTCCCTCCTTTATTTAGAATTATTTGATCAACATCATTTTTTTGGTCATCGTAATTTTTCCGGTAGATAAACGATACATGTATATACCGCTGGATAGACCACTCGCATCAAACCTATAACTGTATGTACCACCGGCTAACGGTTTATTAACCAATTCAGCTACTTTTTGTCCTAACACATTAAAAACTTCTAGTTTGATATGCATGGAAGTAGGAACATCGAACTGAATATTTGTGCTTGGGTTAAATGGATTAGGGTAATTTTGATTTAACGCCAATCCATCCGGTATCTCAGTTCTTGACTCGTCTAACGAAACAGTTGTCCCCGTGTTAAAGTGAGAGAACAATCCTATTCCAGTTCCAACAATCAACTCATCATAGTAGAGGACATTAATATCAGTACCAACAGGATAAGAATATCCTAATTCCCAACCACTATCACCTAACACATGATAATACACCTCATTATCGACAGCGACAAAGAGTGTATCTTCGCCCATCGACGCTGCTCTAGCCAATTTTCCTTCTTCAAATGGAAAGCCGGAAGTTGTAAATGGAGTCCAAACTGCATCACCATTTAAGGCTTTATAATAAGTTATAGGATGATTGATTCCGGCATCTGTTCCCACAGCAATAACGGTATCGCCGGTTTGTGACAATTCAAGATCCCAAATTGAAGCTACTATTACTGATCCTGTACTTGTACCACCGGAATTCATGTCTTGTTCAACTGTCCAGTTATTACCGTCTTTTGTTAGTTTATAAACACTTCTACCTGAAGGATAATCAAGATCATATAAGGCTCCAACATAAACAATGCTGTCTGTACCTTCGATAGTAAAAACAACATCCGTTACATCAGTATCTTCACCTTCTACCAATTCTTCTATTAGTATTTGCTCCCAATTTGCTCCCCTATCTGAACTAACAAATAAACCTCCTTGTAGCGAATCTTGCACTTCATAGGCTGCGAATACTAAATTTGAGTCGTATGGACTTACTTCGATAGCACGAGTCTTTATTCCAACATTTGGAAAGTTATATGGAGAATTTTCCGGAGTAAAAATACGATCCCAGTTTGTTCCATCATTTGTAGTGCGATATACACGGACATTCCCTGCATAAACATAGGATGAATCGCTGGGATCCACTTCAATTGAATAGTATGGAGAGCCGTCGCCATTTGGATAATATGAATTGCTCCAACTTGGGCTAGTTAGGAAATCACTTACTTTTCTAATTCCAGACTTCGATGCCATCCATCCTTCATTTTTCGATGCAGTCATATCAAAATCTTGTACCTGAACAGCCTCAACGCCTTCATCAATTCCAAAAATATCCGCACCACCGTTAATCGTTAATCCTATACCTTGATCTGTTGTCATATAAATCATTGCGTTATTTAATGGATCAGCAAAGACAACTCCATCATTTGGATGCGTTTCATTTGATGCATTTCCGAACTCACTCCAACTACCCTCGCCATTATTTTGATTATAGAGCTTAGAGTGATACACACTGTAACTTGTCGAGTCTCCATGAAATGCTACATTATCGCCAGATACTCCACCGGCTATGCTTGATGATGACCATGAAGATTCGTCATCAGTGTAAGCTACATATTTATCCTGATTGTCATCCCCAAATAAAAATATACGCCCACTTGGTGCAATGGCCATTGTTTTCCATCTAATCGAAGATGAAAGCATTCCGGTGGCTATAGATGTAAACGATGTTCCTGAATTCAAATTCGCCAGTTTGTCGTCAGACTTTTTCAGTTCTGGGTTATTGCCTTCTTTAAAAATATAAACCGAGCCATTGTATGGATGCACTGCCACTTTATGCCTCCCCGGACTAATTGCCGGATTAATATCATTTACCAGTGAAGTTACATTTGCAGATGCATCCACTGTAGCTGTATAGATTTTATCGGTGTTCAAATAAATCAATGTATCCCCTTTGAACATAAAATCACTAACTAAACCAGACGCTACTTGATCAGGCTCAGTACTTGAAACATCAACTTTTAATAAACCCTCGGTATTGTGAGCAAAAAATAGAAATCCCGATGCAGCATGCGCCGCTATTGTTCTCACGCTTGAACCGTAGTTATCATCTGCATCCACTGCTGAAATAGATGTGAAAGCTGTACCACTTGGCGATGCTGTATTTGAAAAAGCATCGGCATAAAACAGTGTATTTGCACTTTCTGTTGATATGAAGATTCGAACCGAATCTGCGTTTTTGGCAAATCCGGTTATACCCAAGATTCTACCACCATATACCTCTTCTACATTTGGTGCATCTAATTGTGCAAACACCTGTGATGCGAAGATTATCATTAATATGAAGCTGAATACTGCTCGTTTCATATTACCCCTTTTATTAAGTTGAATTTATAAAGAACGATTTGATTTGAAATCTCATATATATACATGATTTTGCGAATATCCTCTATTAGATTGTTTTAAGTAACTATGATTACAGTATTAAAATGGATTAGTATCATCGGCATAATTGCTATTTTGTTAATAGCAGTACTTCTTCAATTTGTCGACTTTTCTGCATCTCAAGAGGAAATCGATTTATATTTCTCAAAAATCGAATATGAACCAGAGTTTAAATCTATAGAGGTTGACGGTAGGGAAATATTTTATATGACCGTTGGAGATACCACTAAACCTGCTGTTCTATTTGTACATGGATCCCCGGGTTCTTGGAGTGATTATCGAATAGTTTTTACTGATCAAGAGTTGATAAAAAAATTTCGCTTTATTTCTCTGGATCGACCGGGTTTTGGTAAATCAGGAGTTGGAGTACCTGAGCGTTCTTTGAGCAAGCAAGCGAATGCAATTATTGAGATTCTTAAGAGCGAACAAACTTCAGCCATATTATCCGGGCATTCGTATGGTGGACCGGTTGTGGTACGAGCAGCTATCGATAATCCGAATTTAGTTGATGGAATAATTATCGTAGCCGGTTCTGTTGATCCGGAATTAGAAAAGACGAAATGGTATCAACTTCCTGTACATTATAAAATTCTTTCCTGGATACTTCCAAAAAACATCTACGCTACTAATGAAGAAATTATCGCATTGAAGGATGAACTTAATGATTTGAGTTCAGAATGGGACAAAATCACACAACCTGTTTCCATAATTCAAGGTGGAAAAGATATACTTGTACCTGCTGAAAACGCAGATTATGCCCAAAAAATGTTAATTAATACAACGCCCAAAATGGTGCTGATCCCAGAAATGAATCACTTTATTCCATGGTCAAATCCTGAATTGATTGTGATGGAAATAACACGAATTGGTAAGATTCTTGAACAACAAGAAAGCCTAAAAAATTAGGGCGTTTTATTTATTACCTGCGGTTGCCGAAAATCCTTAGAAGAAAAATAAACATGTTGATGAAGTCTAAATAAAGTGCCAAAGCACCCATAATAGCTCCCTTTCTTCCTTCTTCTGAATCAACATCTAATTCAAGACTCATATTTTTAATCTTCTGTGTATCGTAGGCGGTTAGACCAACAAAAATTAGAACACCGGCATAAGAAATCAACCAATACATTACAGAGTTAGCCCAAAATATATTTACAACGCTGGCAATGATCACTCCTAAAAGTGCCATGAACAACAAGTTTCCCCAGCTTGATAAATCCTTTTTAGTAAAATATCCGTAAGCACTCATCATGCCGAATGTACCTGCCGTGATAAAAAAGGTAGTGGCTACGGATGATGCAGTATAAAATAATAGTAAAATTGAAAGAGTGAGCCCGTTTAAAGCAGAATAAAGCAAGAACAAACCGATCGCCATATTCGAACTCATTCTTGAAATGGCTGAACTAATCCAAAAAACAATACCAAGTTCTGCAATAATAAGCCCAATGAGTAACAAACTGTTTCCAAAAATAAGATTTAATAAGACTTCTGATTGGACTGTTCTGAATGCGATAAAGCCAGTCATCGTTAAGGCTAAGCTCATCCACGCATATACCTTATTAATAAAACTTGCTTGAATTGATTGGACTTGTTGGGTAGTAAGTTGAGCTTGCATTTTCTGATCTATTTCTTGATTTCCGGCTATCTAATGAACAAGATAAGACTCTCTTTTGAAAAAAATTGTACTGTTTTCAATTTCCGAACCAGTAACTCAATTTTACTAAAAAGACATTAATTGGATCATTTTGAAATGTATCCAATGTTCCTCCAAAAGGATCGAAATCAGTAGTTCCTGAATTAAAAAAAGATCGTTCTTGCTGCCAAACGAAGAATAAAGTTGAACCAGGACGATATTCCCATCTTAATACAGCATTTCCTTGAAGAGACTGAAATTCTTGATCATAACTTAAATCAAAATTTTGATTAGCCTGTTCATCGATGGGCGTAAATTTATAGGTCTTAGACTGAGAAAAGGATTTATATTTATAAAAATCAGCGGTGTAATAATATGGCCGCATATAAGTTTGTAAACTTAGATTTGGTGAAAATGTGATATCTGCTCTAAACTCAGTATAAATTACATTTAGATCTATATTGGAAAATAAAACTCCGTTGTTCGAATCCCATAAATAACCGTTAAGAAAGCTGTACTGGTCGGTATCTTTGGATTGTATATATCCAGGGGCAACTTTAAATCGAAAGTTACTTGCAATTCGAGCATTCAAACCAAGATCGAATGTAACTTGGTACTCACCCGATGCATCTGATCTATATGATGTCGCCACATTCCAAAAAATATCTCTTGAGGCATCACTTGTAACTTCAATGTAAGAATTCCAATCTTTTGGGCGGCGCATAGTTGGTCCACCTCTCGAAATTCGATCATTATAAAACTTTCCGGTAACACCAAATGAAGAAATAACTGTCCATAAATTATTCAACTTAAAATACCCTGCAATGGAGTAATAATTGAAAATCATATCACCGTCGAAATTCCAAGCATGGCTCGCATCTGCCCACAATAAATAAAACTGGAAAGCATCAGAATCAACGTTCAAATATTCTAAATAGTAGTGTGGTGCTCTATAATCTGCTCTTTCCAGAAAGCCGATATCATTTATTTCGTATTCAGGGCTCATTTCTGAATAGGTGAATGAATAACGTAACCCACTTCCACTGTATTTACCAATACTAAACTCTCCAAAATATCCCGACATACTTGTTGCAGTGGAATCTAAACTTAATTCTTCAGAATCAATTCTATTGAAGTAACGAGCCGATGTTTGTTGCGTTCTAAGCAATGCATTTTCTGTACCGTTTACAGAACTAAGAGCCAAAACTCCACTTGCACCCCAATTTCGCTGTTTCCAATAATATTGCCCATCTACCCCTACTTGATAGGCCGATTCATGCATATAATCACGTAAAAAACCTTCTGTAAAATTTCGATTTACGGAGGTAAAGAAACCACCTATTTGTGCATCAACTTTTTGTAAATCCTGCCTAACTCTGCCAACTACGTAATTAGTAGCTGGTTCTGATACAATTTGGCCTCTTTGTTCATTTGTATAATCATAGAATTTTATAGTTTCCTCTAATGTGTAAGAATTTAGTAAGCCCAAAGAAAACCCCTTCTCTGTTTTTCCACTTATTTTAGCTGCACCAGCAATGGTGGTAACCGGGTTGGTAGAAGTGAAATCCATGTTCAAAATCTGACCATCGCTTTCAACCTGATATAATCCCTGATCTATTGCAAATGGCGTTCTGCCAATCCTTCTGGAATAAAAGTTAGTGTGGCTGCGATAAGAATTCTGACTAGTTGAACCACCAAAATTGAAAATCTCACCACCTTCCAGAAAAAATGGTCTACGTTCTTCAAAATATAATTCAAATTCTGATAAGTTAATGGTTGACGGATCTGCTTCAATTTGTCCAAAATCTGGATTTAGTGTAGCAGTGAGTGAAAAATCTGAAGTGATTCCAAAGTTAATATCGCCGCCAGCCTTAAATTCAAAATCATCTCTTTCATAAAAGGGATTTATTGATAATCCTGTTTCATCTCTAGTATAACCAATTAGTACATACGGCAATATTTCTATTCTAGTTGGATTTTCTAAGTCTTTAATCCCTTTTAATTCCCCAAACTTTGAGACTAACCCAAATTCTTCACGGGGTGTTCTAGCCCAAAAACTAATTTCACCTTTTCTAGCTATTCGACGTTGGAAATTTATGCCCCAATTCTGTTCATCCGATGATGAAGTAAAGCGCAATTGTGAAAGTGGAATTCTAAACTCTGCAATCCAACCATTATCAACTATTTTTGTCTGAACTTCCCAAACTGCATCCCACAGTACATCCTCTTGCGTATCATCGAAGTACTTAATGTCTTTTTGAACACCTAACGGATTAGTTGCGAATGTAAAAGCAGTTCTATCATCGTTATAACTGTCGATGTTTACATACACCCAGTCACTAGCATCACTACCATCGCGGCGAAATAAGTTTGCCATGATTGAATCTGGTTGCGAGTCGTAAGCTTTTGCACCTATGTAAATGTATTTATCAGAATAAAGTATTTTAATTTCTGTTTTTTCAGAAGCAGGCATTCCATCAAACGGAGTAGATTGGGTGAAACCTGAAACCACTTCTGCGGAATTCCAAGTATCCTCATCTAATTTGCCATCTATGTTGATCTCAGAATCAACTGTAATTCTGTTTGCTTGTATGGTATAATTATTTTGAGCTTGCACATACTGAAAACTACAAATTATAACCACGAACAGCCCAATTACCCTACTTATTTGGCTCATGTTTACTTCTTTTGCTAATGATCTTAATTATTTCGGGCCAATGTTTACCGAAATAAGCCTACGTTACTGCAAAAAAGAGATTTACTATTTCATATTGTTACAACAAAAAAAGGGGAAATCGCTCTTTTTTTTAAAAGTGATTCCCCATTATTAATATTCGAGCCAGTAATTTGGCTTAGGATCAAATATTTGCATTAGTTCTTTGCTGAGAGCAGCACCCATCACCATTAATTCTGAATCTACTTTCCTGCTTTTTTCAAAATTTCTGGCAGGTTTGTTTTAAAGTTATTTGTTATTAAAACATTGACAAAAGGAAAGTTAAAACAGTACCCTGCATTACTAATTTTTAATTAACTCAATATCACCATGTAAGGTTTTAAATAAATATTCGGGACCACCGCCATTCACTTTTCCTAAAATCCAGCGGTTAACGGTGATGGAATAAACCCCATCATCGCCGGAAGTTTCAGTTGTATTGTCTGATCGGTCAATGTCGATATTAAAATTAGTATACACATCACCATATTCGGTTTTCATTTTTCCATTAAACCGCACATCTGCTGGAAATGACACGGTAATGTCGCCATTAAGTCCATTGAATGACATTGGCGCACCATCTGTAACTTCAAGCATGTCAACGGTGATGTCGCCATTTACACTGTTGCAAATAACAGAACCCCTCACACCCTTCATTTCAA
>Ga0316208_1002724_pt1 | contig 13821 bp, 15 predicted proteins | sample 3monopyrite_MG_FD_204944 | JGI IMG/M metagenome (GOLD analysis project Ga0316208, IMG submission 204944) | Microbial mat bacterial communities from mineral coupon in-situ incubated in ocean water Damariscotta River, Maine, United States -... | ecosystem: Environmental > Aquatic > Marine >... | reverse complement strand
CACTACCGCCGTACTGGTCGAAATCGACGAACGCTGGGCCGTCGACACAAAGGCCTACATCAAATGGGAATGCCAGGATGCGTGATTACGCCAAATCACAATTTCCAGACGAAAGGTTGCGTAATCACATCTCTTTTCTATTTGCCAATAGATTGAGATGATGTTCGTGATATAGACACAACTCCGACAAGGTCTGGGGTGGTTCAAAGTTTTGCTGCCTTTTTCTTGCCCCTTTCTCAATTTCGATCTCTAAATCAAGGCCATTGCACAGTAACTGATACTGGCTCTCAAATCCTGATTCATTTGGATAGCCTTTTATCGTCATACGTTTGCCGTCTGGCCTGCGATGGAACAGATACCTGAGCTTCCCATGACGTGTTTTTTCTTCGATCAGAAATTCACGGATTCTAGCCATTCTGCATCCCAACAGAATTAGGATTTTTTGAATGTTTAAATATGTCAGCCATTGTGACCACGCCAACAGAACCGCTTTGATCAGAATTGAAATGCTCATCAATCTCGTGCCGAGACCATCGCTTAGACCGTTGAGATGGATCGAAACTGGGGGCTGGAAGCGCGCCCTGCTCTATTAACTTCCGCAGTGTGCCAACTGACATATCCAGATAGGCGGCCACGGTTGTCAGGCTCATAAAGCCCGGCCAACGGTTGCCTTGCGTAATCCGTTTATTGCTGGTTGCTCTCAGCGCTGTTGATTGTGGGGGAAACTGTAACGAGTCAGTATTATTCAAATCGGACCTCCATTTGAGGTCTCGACCGTGGTAATACCCGTCTTCGAGAAGTGTGAAAATTAAACGCATTAACGCGCAACAAACTATCTAATGGTGATGGACATATTTGTCAAGTTAACATTCAAAATATGCCTGTTTGAAGTGGAGATGTGATAGTCGTTCTAGTCGGCCACAAGCAACTCAACCATTCCATCCAAAAGTTGCTTATGTTTTTTTAGGTCGGGAACGTTTTGGTTAACCAGCGCGGTAAACGCTGGTCCATGATCGTGATGTTTAAGATGCGCCAGTTCGTGAACGATCACATATGTTATGCATTCTCGTGGTGCTTTCACCAAATGAGGATTGAGGATCACCTTACCGCTTGGAGAACAACTCCCCCATTGGCGTGTCATCTCCTGCAATTGAAATGGTGGCGACGCCTCAATCCAAGATAACCGATGAGAAAGCTCATCAATCCTACTGGCAAAATAGTCTCTGGCTTTGATCCGATACCATCCACGCACCCGGCCTTTGATATCGTCCTTTGTACCGATGCGGGTCTCAACCATTAGTTTATTACCCTTCAGCTTTACCGCGCGAGGGGCATCACTAACTGGGATAACTTTCAGCATGAATCGGCGGCCAAGGTATAGGATTTGCTCTCCAGACACGTATTCTTTTGGTCGCACGTGCCGGTAACGATCTCTGGCCTCGGATACGTGATTGACGATCCACCGCGCCCGTTTCTGCACGGCCATGGCAATGGCCTCAGCGGTATGATCCACCGGAGCATCCACAATTACTGACCCATCAGGATCAACGTGGATGGCTACACGGGTGCTGCGCTTTGGGTCCGGATTGATACGATAAGGTATCCGCTCGTCGCCATAAATCAGGGTCTGATCGGCCATCATTTACCTCTGATATCCCCAGCACGGACAATCGCGATGATCTGTTCGATAACGGCGTTAGCAGTATCCAGCCCGTCGAGTTGATTGAACAATCTGGGCAGTAAGTTCTTGCGTATCTCGGCCTCAATGTTTGACGGGCTAATGGAATGGGATTTCACCGCATCTTGCACAACTTCATCAATGTGCTTGGCCTCAGCGATCAATGTGTCGTCGCCCATATCGGTGATCTGGTCGGGTGATAGGCTCAACTGGAAAGCCCCGTAAAACGCCGCCGCCATCTTGTTATCCGAGAGCGCAGTTGGCACCGATGGGGTGGCACGGGCAGCGACCATCTCTTCTAGGTCTTTGAACATCGTGTATTGCCGTATTGGATGTTCAAATAATGACTCCGCCGCGCGAATGGCTTCCTTCAGCAGTTCCGAAAACACCCGTTGTGCATAAGGGTCATCAATTAGGTCTTGTTCAATAGTTTTCCGTATGCGGGTCTTGATGATATCCGCTTCATTGCGGGTTTTCTCTTTTGACCAATCATCCGGTTCCTCTGGCAGGCCGATATCATCCACCCGAATGAAGCCTTCTGGCTCGACCACTTCCACACCAGTGATTTGCTTATCGACCATACGGCGTATCTGTTCTTCATATTCCGAAAAGTCGACGATTTCCTGCGCATCACGTCGCGCCTGCATACGTATCTCGGTGAAGAACTTCACATCGCGCTTATAGGCAGTGATGGTTGCTTCCGAAAATGCCCCATCTTCAAAGAAGGACCGTGATGACAGGGCTAGCTTCAGGCACATACCGAATGCCGTCAGGGCTTCGTAGAAGTCTTCGCGGACCTTCTGATGGTCATCGATTGCCGCGCCGTTTGCCTCATCCCTGAATTGCGGGATCAATACCTGCCGGAATTGTTCGCGGTCTGCCTTGTTCTTCACGCCCGAGAAGATGGCCCAGAGCGTGTCGTGCAGCGATGGCAATCGTTTATACTCGGTCGATACATTCGACACAGTGCCAGCCAGATCATCAATGTCATAGCCAGCCTGGGTTTGTTCGGCAAGATCGTGGTAATCCTGAATCGATGTATCCAGCTCGGATAAGATGCCACGGTAATCAATCAAATACCCGTGCCGTTTAGCTTCGTGCAGTCGGTTTACCCGCGCAATGGCTTGAAGCAGGTTATGGCCCTTGAGGTGCTTGTCGATGTAAAGGACTGCATTGCGCGGCTCATCAAAGCCGGTCAGTAGCTTATCGACAACAATCAGAATGTCCGGTGCGCCGTCCTCGCTAAAATTCTCAATCACCTTTGTCTCATAGGCCTCGACATCTTTCCCAACGTTGGCTTTCCACCATGCCTGCACTTCGGGAAGCTGTGTCTCATCGGTGCCTTCATGCCCTTCGCGGGTATCGGGTGGTGATATCACCACGGCGCTCTTGACCATGCCAGTAGCGTCTAGGGCTGTCTTATATCTGATTGCCGAGAGCTTGCTGTCTGTCGCCAGTTGCGCCTTTAATCCTAGCCCGAGCTTGCCGAAGTTTTCGGTAAAATGAGTGGCAATATCCCACGCGATCAGGTCAATGCGATTGGCTGCGCCATAGACCTGCCCCCGCGTAGTATATTTTTGCTTCAGGTCAGACTTCTGTTTGTCCGACAATGCCAAGGTGATTTTATCAAACCACGCATCAATCGCGGCTTCGTTTACGTCCACAACCGGTTTACGTTCCTCATACACCAGCGGCGTTACTGCCCCATCCTCAACCGCCCTTTGCATGGTATAGGCGTGTAATATGGGGCCAAATTTGTTGCGGGTTTTATCTTCCTTCAAGAGCGGCGTGCCGGTGAAGGCAATGAAGGCGGCATGGGGCAGTGCTTTGCGCATCCGCTCATGGTTCTCACCCCCCTGAGAGCGGTGGCCCTCATCCACCAACACAATCAGCTTATCGGATGGGTTATAGCACTCGGGCAGCTTGGTGGCAGAGTTGAATTTTTGCAGCAGCGTAAAGATAATCCGGTCATTGCCGGACCCGATCCGCCTAGCCAAATCACGACCGGACTGCACTTTGGCTTTCTCGCCCTCTTTTTTGGTGGCCACATCCGAGCCAAAAGCCCCACCGGTAAGGAAGGTTGAGGCCAACTGTTTTTCCAAATCAACACGGTCGGTCACGATAATCACCCGACACCCCGACAGCTCGGGTTCCAATAGGAGCGCTTTGGTCAGGAAAACCATCAGGTTTGACTTCCCCGAGCCGGTAGTGTGCCAAATAACCCCGCCCTCTCGGCTGCCATCGGGTTTTTGGTGCGATACCTGATTAATAATCGCCTTTGTCCCTTGCACCTGTTGATACCGCGCCGCGATCTTGCCGAGCTTTTTGTCGAAAAATATGAACCGACGCGTGAAGTCCATCAATCGGTCGGGCAGGAGCAGGCTTATCAGCAGCCTGTCTTGCTCCGTCAGGGCCACCGGTGCGCTGTGGAGGCGATCATAGTCCTGCCTTGCCCAATGCGTGCGATCAGCGAACAGGGCGCTTACCTGGGCTTCTGAGAGGGCTTTGTTGCGCACCGCTGCCATCTCGGCTTCGGGAATGTCTTCCTCGCGCCACAGCGACCAGAATTTCTTTGGTGTATTGGTGGTGCTATAGCGCCCCTCAACCCCTGAGATCGACAGCAGCAATTGCGAATAGGCGTAAAGGTCCTGAATACCATCACCGAGCTGGTTGCGTAGGTGTTGGCTGATGCCTTCGTCAACCATGGCTTTATCCTTAGTGGTGGATACGGGCCGTTTTGCCTCGATTACCACCAGGGGGATACCATTGACGTAACAGACAATATCAGGCCGAAACCGCCCAAGGCCAGCGGGGCGTTCCACGCTTAGCTCTTCGGTTACGTGGAAACTATTCGCCGATACATCCTGCCAATCCACCAGCGGCACCGTCACCGAATGGCGATGACCATTGATGAATTCTGTTACCGTGATACCAAGGGTGAGATGCTGGTAAATCGCTCTGTTGGCGGCGAGCAGCCCTTCGGATAACCCTGTCGAGGATATCTCCCGCACCACCTGATCAATCCCCTGCTTTGAGAGCGGATAGCGCTGCCCCTTATACTCAAACCGGTGCGCGGTAAGATGGGCCCGCAGCACATCCCCCAACAATACCGCCCGTTCCGAGCCACGTGATTCCATTGCCTGTTTCGGGGAAAGGTAATCCCACCCCATCGCCATCAACACATGCAAGGCAGGCAGCTTGGCGGCGGCTTCTTCTCGGGTATCGGGGGCGCGGCGCATCAGGTTACCTCAAAGGGTTTGGATATGAATATGGATGGTGGTAATGTGCGGATGGATTGGGAAATCGCCGGTCGGCATCAAGGCTCTGGTAACATACCGGAGCCTTTTTGTTTTGCTTTGTCCCATCACACCACCACCCGCCGTTTGCCGGTCAGGAGCTGTTGCATAAGGGCTTTCTTCTCGGTGCGGAGTTTGCTGATCTGGTCTGTCAGGCTGTTAATCTCCCACTCAGTGACTTCCATAGCTTCACCAATTCGATCTTGTTCCTTCAATGAGCTGGGAGCCATAATCTTAAAGCTTTTGATGTCCTTGGAGTTCACAGCGTCAAAAGTGCTGCCTTGAGAAACTCGAACCCATTTGGGATTTAGATCAATCATCACATGTTTGAGCCAAGACCAAGAATAGCCAGCTTTCGGCGTTATAACGGCTGCCCCCCTACCGACGCATGCATGGTGCCCCGAAATAGCAATTGTTCCAACAGGAGCACGAACTGACAGCAGAATATCATTCGGCTTGCAAATCGTTGTAGTCTCAGAGGTGAATGACCTCGGAGCCGACCACCCATTCTTTATGTCTGCGTTGCCCTGAATAAGTGGCAGCCCGATTCCGTCCTGATTATATGCCGATGACTTCGGTGACGATCCCATAGAAATTTGTGCCACATCCCCCAACCGCACCTCTTTCCACGGTTGCCCTTCAAACTCGGGGAAGCGGCGTTTGCCGGTGAGGAGGGATTGCATGAGGGCGCGTTTTTGGGTTTGGGCGGTGGCCAGCAGGGCCTCGCTCACCTCAATCGCCCGATCCCATGTCGAAAGTATCTCCGCAATTTTGCGTTGTTCGGTGAGTGGGGGGAAAGGCAATGATAATTCAGCGAATCTGGAAACTCCAAGATGGGCGATAGAATTTGTCTTAGTGGCTATGCGTGAAAACAGCCCGTTGTATTGGCAATATTGGAACAGTGCTAAAGCAAAGTTTGCTTCAACATTTGATCCATGTTGATATCGAATCAAAGTGTTCTGAAAGCAGCAATTATTTGGTTCTCCCACATACATCGCAGCTCTGCCAACCAATTCAATACTTTGACCTTCGTTCAGCAAAATGTCGCCATTTCGTAATACGTATCGGGAATATTCGAGTTCAGTGAACGGCATCTCGTTTACATTGCTGGTCTTGATATGACCATCAAAGACGTTTGCGACACGAAGATATGGCGTGAGCTTCCCATCAATAAAATGTGGTGACCTTTGACGACCTGCGTGAACTTTCCCCGTATCCTCCACACGCTTTACAGTCCACCCCTCAGGCACCATAACCAAGCTCCCGCAAATAGGCTTCCATACGGGTTTCCAGCTCACCCAACTCTGCCTTTAGCGCGGTGCGCTCTGCCCGCACGGCCATCAGGTCAATCTCGGCTTCTTCCTCAAAGGTATCCACATAGCGGGGGATGTTGAGGTTGAAATCATTCTCCTCGATCTCGTCCAGCGTGGCGCGGTAGGCGTATTTATCAACGGTTTCACGGACGGTGAAGGTCTCGATGATTTTGGTAAGGTTCTCTTCGGTCAGGGTGTTTTGGTTGGTGCCGGAGTCAAATTCCCGACTGGCATCAATGAACAGCACCGATTTATCGGTCTTTTGTTTGCGGAACACCAGAATGGCGGCGGGGATGCCGGTGCCAAAGAACAGCTTCTCGGGCAGGCCGATCACCGCATCCAGCAGGTTTTCCTCTATCAGCTTGGTTCTGATCTTACCCTCTGCCGCCCCACGAAACAGCACCCCATGCGGCACCACCACCGCCATGCGCCCGGTGCGCGGCTTCATGGTTTCTATCATGTGCAGAATAAAGGCGTAATCCCCCTTGGTTTTGGGCGGCATGCCGCGACGGAAGCGGCCAAACTTGTCAGCCTCAGCACTGTCATGCCCCCACTTATCCAGCGAGAACGGGGGATTGGCGACCACTACATCGAAGTGCCGCAGGTGATCATCCGAGGTGCGGAGCTTGGGGTTGCGAATGGTATCACCCCATTCCAGCTGGTGGTTTTCCTCACCATGCAGGAACAGGTTCATCTTGGCCAAGGCCCATGTGGAGCCAATCGCCTCCTGCCCAAACAGCGCATAGCGCTTGGCACCGGTGCGCTCACGGATAAGCCTGCCACACTTCATTAGGAGCGATGCCGAGCCACATGTCGGATCACATATGTCATCGCCTTCCTGGGGGTCTACTAGCCGTGCCATGAGAGTGGATACTTCTGCGGGGGTATAGAACTCCCCCGCCTTCTTGCCTGCCGTGGCGGCGAACCGGCTGATCAGGTATTCATACGCCCCACCAATGATATCAAGATTGCCGACACGGGATGGCCGCAGATCAAGCTGGGGTTTGGCAAAGTCTTCGAGCAAATGCCGCAGGATATCGTTCTTTTGCTCCTCATCCCCAAGTTTGCTGGAGTTAAAGCTGATATCCTGAAACACATCCCGCAGCTTGGTGCCGTTAGCTTCCTCGATAGCGTGGAGGGCTTTATCTATGCGTTCACCGTTGCCTGCCTCATGGCGGCGGGTATAGACGGCGGTGAAGCTGGCCCCTTCGGGCAGAATGAACGCCTCTTGCTGCATCATCGCGGATACCAGATCAGGGGCATCGGGATGCTCGGCCTCAAGGCGGGATTGGTGGTCCTGCCATACATCGCTCAGGTATTTGAGAAACAGCATGGTCAGTACGTAGTCTTTGTAGTACTCGGGTCCGATGGTGCCCCGAAACGTATCGCACGCTCCCCAAGCAGCATTGTTGATCTCTGATTGGGTCACTTGGGGCATAGGGGCTAGTTCCTGAATATCATGGTTATGAAGGCGCGGTGGTGGTCTGGATCAAACAAAAGGTCGGCTTTGCTATCATTCAGTAGCCGCTTGATCTCATCAGTGTAAATCTGGGAAACGACATCCGCGATTTTTTCCGGTGATGGCGAGGCGTTGAGATCCACGATAATTTGATGCACGAGGATGAGCACGGCTTTCATGCGCTCAACATCGACATTGGTTGGCATCCGAATCAGTTGCCCGTCAAAGAGGCCGGAGACAGATACACCGTAGTAATCGGCAAGCTTGGCCATCCGAGTGGCGGTAACCGATGATATACCGGTTTCCATGCGCGAGAACGAGGCGGTGCTGATACCGACATAGTTAGCTGCTGCCTCCAGCGATATCCCTGCCCGCTCTCGGGCTTCGCGCAGGATTGCCCCGAAGCGGTTTTGTTTTCTCTGCTCATCCATTTCTCCACAATTACATATTACGTAATTGGTCGCCAGAAGATTGTGCCGATGGTCTCTATTCGCGTTGACGAATCATTACGCCAAACGTAATACGCAATATATGAAACTCAACGTCTTTCTAAAAAACCATAATCTCCAGTCAGCAGAGTTCGCGGCCCGTATCGGGACCACCGGTGCCACGCTTAGCCGCATCCTGAGCGCCCAGGTGGTGCCACGGCGGGGATTGATGGAAGCGATCTACCGTGAGACCGGCGGCTTGGTGACGCCCAATGATCTTGTTGGGCTGCCGGAGCACAGCATCACCAACCCCCACGAAAAGGACATCCCCTATGAATGAGCAAAGCAATAATGAGGCCAAAGGGTCAGGCGTGATTGGATTTCTGCTAATATTTGGCCTGCCACTGCTGCTGGCCTATTGTGCATTTAGTGGGGTTGCTGCGCCCAGCCATGTGATTAATGCCTGCAAGAGTGCAGCCGTTATTGAGGGGTTTGGTCGATGCACCGCCGTGAGAGGCGGTGAGAATAACTTTGGCATCTACCAGCTAGAACTAGATTGCAATGGCGGTCGCGCATTGTGCCAAGGTCGCGACACCTTCATGGTTTTACAGTGGTCGAGCACGGCTGACTATCTGATGGATCGGTAGGCAACGCTGGGTGGGGGTACCGATACGCACGAGTCGATTGATAGTGATCGAAAGCATAGTCTTCAAATAATCGGTGCCACCCAAATTATGAGCCAACCAAACAATCCCAATGCAAACTCGACTTCATAACTTGCACAAGCGCACCGGTGACCATAAAACCCTGCATCAATCGGCACCCTTATTGCCAGTGAGATCATACCCCAGTTCGATATAGGACTGCCACAAGAGCTCAATTCCATCTTCGATCAGCAATGCCATTGGCATTCTGGCTTGGCGATTCAATTCTTTTAATTTATCGGTCGCATCTGTGCTAACCGACCTGATGGACATGCGTTTCAACGTGTGTTTCAATTCATATTCCTCCCGCATGTATTTAGACGATCTCACCGTAACCATGGCCCCAATTCGGTGATTTTTGCGGCACCAGCTACACTTTTGTCTTTTTCCCCCTACATACCTGTGGAAAGCGTGCACCGGAATGGTGCGCAACCGAATAACACCCGTCACCTCATTCAAAATGTGTGACGCAAGATCAGCGAGGACTCTGTTGTCATATACCTTGAATAATAATTCAGCGTTTAAGAACGATTTTAGAGTCGCACTCGATCAGTTGTCTCCGGACCAAACTATTCGCCCGCTGCAATATAATGCGCGCAACAGAAGGCTCGGCAAACAACGCCTCGGCGGCAATAAGTGGCTCGCCTATATTATCGACCACATGCGTGACATGGACTATGCAGAACTGCGCTCCATCATCGGCACAACAGGTTCCCCTGTCATTCCAGAATTCATCTCCCGCCGTCAAAAGCAGGCTGTGAGCCTGAGGAAAGGTGCATCCCCTACCGTAAGCGCTCCCTCAGAGCGCCCAGGATGCCCACAGAGGCTCAGGGATCGCGCACAGGGGGTAGCTGACCTAATACGCGATTGTGACCGCCGGTGGACCGCTGCGGTCACCGTGAACACCAGCTATGCGCTCACAAAGGAACAAGCGATAGAAGCATTCTACAAAGACGCAAAACGGTTGGAGCAATTTATACGCCGCCGTTTTCCAGATGCGATCTTTGTCCTAGAGCCAGAGTTCGATCAAAAACTCGTTAAAGATGTTCAGCGTGATCGATATGCGAAGGCAAATTGGAAGTTGGGTCTCGATCCGAATCAGCAAATATATACGATCCACTTTCACGGTGTGATTTATGCGCCGGGATTAAAGCCCAAGCAAATTGGCCAAATGTTTAAGCTAACAGCCAATGGGAAACGATCACGGTTTTATAGTGGTGCTACTCAGGTAAGGGCATTGCCATTATATGAAGAAACCGGAACCGACGATAAACCAGATGTAGATAACTTCCTTCGGTATGCCGAAAAATGTCACTATCGTCCACCAGTGATGAAACGCATGTTGGAAGGTGCCGCTGAGTGGTTATGGTTAACGGATAAGATTCAAACTGATCCTCAACTGATAATCCTTGGTGGGACTCGTAAACCTATTCGAATTCACTGTCCTACTTGCAATGCTAACTTTGACATTAATGATAGCTGTAATTGCATCGCCAATAATGACTCTAAGAATAATTTGGTTATAAATGACTTTGTTAAATCTCAAGTGATGCCTGATTCAGATTCAATACTTAGAATCAATCTTTATCCTAATCCAATATCTTCTAATATCTATACTCTATCTTTAAACTGTATCTGCCCAACCAACGAGACTGCAACGAAAAAACAGGTAACCAAAAAATACGGGGTGCTAGTCAAACCCATCTTACGGCTGACCCGTAAAATCTGGCATTTCTTTGCCCCAGTGCGCGGTCCATAGTTTTCTTTGGGCGAATTTTCCACACTTTATCGCTAATATTAATGTCAACCGATGGGGGAATCCCCCCGCCGTTTCATTTGGCATATCCACGTGTTGCGCAGCTTTCCACCATTCTACTCGTTCAAATAGTGACCATCAACCACCGGACACGGCGACATGATAATCCTTGGGGATGTCCAACACCCACAAATACGACATAGGTTTCCGCGCATGGTTCTGTGTGTCCCAACGTGAGTTTGGCACCCGAGCTGTCGCATCGAGAATGAATAGATCACGCCCGACCAAACCCATGGCTTCCGCATCTTGTAAAATGTGAATATGGAACCATCGCTGGATTCCGGCGCTCACCTGATCTTTGCATTTTACCCAAACCTGACGCTTCGCTACCCGTGCCGCCTCTCGGATGCCATCAGCGTAAAGAGTTCGGATATCGCCGTGTAAGAATCCCTTGGCCGTCGATGCGTTGTTATATTGGCCATCAGCCATGAAATTACCTGGTGCGATGAGATATGGTGGATCATAGACCACAATGTCATAAGATCGATCACCATAGGGTAGTTTACGAAAATCATAGGGTCGCTCTGGCACCGTGAGCAAATCAGAACCTGTTACATTCAAGTGAGGCGTCTTCTTCCAGAATGCACCTTTTCCGTATGTCACATCAGCAATGGTATCCTTTTCCGTGGCGTAGTGACGCGCAACTTGCTTGATCAAATCGGAATTGTTACCGCGCACCAATGCTTCAACCGGATTAGTGGTCGCATTTACCCTGCGTCGATCGTCGGCCTGTCGACACTTGTTTGAACAAAACCGCCGGTCGGACCGAGTGAGATCACCCTCCAAACAGCCACGACAATGCACACAAGCTGTAACGGAAATATGGCCCTTTGTGCGTTACAGTTATGAGACCTCAGTGCTTAAAACAATTCTCTCGATGCCAGGAAAGGAATTCAACTCGTGGACGTTCGGCCAATCGTTTGGGGGCCATGAGGCCACCGGTGCTATTGATCATCGACCTTATGGCATCAGGATCATTCGCCTGCCGCGAAATAACGATGGTCAAATCATCGTCTAGCCCGACCAGACCACGGTCGAACATCCAATGGGCTGTCCCTGAGAGCGCGATACCATTGCTGACTATATCGGGGCCATCATGTTCTACCGGCCTTATATGAGCCGCTTCGACTTCGGCGCGACCGCCACCATTAATGAGCCTTAGCCCGGTTATCGCACAGCGTTCTCCATAGGCCGTTAGCACAGTCTTTCGAAAGTTCCGGTCTCGCACAGCGCGATTGGTTAACTGTATAACCCGATCTCTTGGCGAGTTGTGCTCAAACGGCTGTGGGGCTTCTGCAAAGCCACCGGCGCCTGTGTGTTGGTCGATGCGGGGCAATATACCTTCGCCACCTCCAAGCCCTCGCTCAACGATATTGGAAAAGTCTGTCGGGGAAAGAACACGGACGGCAGCCTGAGCCCGACCCGAGATATTTCCCTGATCGTTAAGCAACCCTTTCTCCACAACGGACTGGTTATCGCGAAACGGCACAGGGTCACCAAAATCGAGATATGTGCCAGGTTCAATGACAGCGAGATACATATCGTGGTGTCTTGGGTCAGGGATGATTTCTTGAACCTTGGCAACGGCAAAGTATCCCTTGGTGTTTTTCACCTTACTTGGTTCGAGGTAAACAATCCAATCATCTTCGCACTGTTGCGCCCGTGAAAGATATTGCTTTGGGAACTGGTATCGCTCCGATGGAACATCGTCGTAGATTGAATCCGTTCGGTGAATGAAAATTCCAAATGCCATAGGGCGACCATAGACAGGGAATATGGCTCTGCCAAGCCGTGGAATCGCCAAGGCATCACGTTCGAACGGTCAGTAGAGTGGTCGAAATCAGCGCAGATTCAACGGCACCAAATGCAGGGGACGGAAAAGCGACAAAGTTTGTGCTCCGTTCTCAATTTTCGATTGGCAAAGTCAGCTTTGGACCCACCAGACATGGTATGCAGCACCACACTGTCGCGCCACATTCACTGCTTTTCAACCGACCGTATCAATGAAAGAATGCACCAATGGGGCGAGTTGTTTGACCCCAATCAATGAGGAGATAAATATGGGACTAGGCGACATGCTAGGGAAAGCCGTAGGCACTTTTGGCGGAACCGACGATATCATTTCGAAAATCAGCGAGAGCGGGATCGATCTATCAGCGTTGGCGGACATGGATGTGGACGCCGTCACATCTATGTTGGAAAGTAAGGGAATCGATCTGTCGATGCTCGAAGGGTTCGGCATCTCAATCGAAGATGTGATTGAAAAGGTCAAAGCACATATAAGCTAAAAATGACAAACTTAAGGGCATCGATTCCGGTGCCCTTTGGCTTCATGCTGCAGTCGTTTGTGTGAAACACTCCAATGCCGAGAACGGCCCATTGCCGACCTTGAAGTTGCTACAGTTTGCTGCAATGCAGCTTCCTCGAAGCGGCCACAGGCGACGCATCACAAAAAATTTAGTATATAAAGATTCAAATTTGCCTTCCTCTTCCCATGGGGGTTTAGAGCGGATATGCTAGTCACTCGAGTAATTGGAAACCCATTATGGTAGATGGATATCACGATTCAGAACCCGAAGTGCCTGATGATCTTTTTGAGTGTGCATTGCACCTCCGAAACAATCTTACCTGCTTGACTACAGAAGGGGGATCGGAAGCGGAATATAAGCTCGCGAGGTCGAAGCTGATGGCTGTGCCTTCGGTAAAGCGCCTCGTCCCCGATTATGTGCGATACTCAAATGATGCAACATCTGTGAAGGTCGCGCTCTCTGGTGTCGCAAGCGGCTCCGGCTCATGGGCGTTGCGCCGTGGACATGTCACAGAGACATTCGGGCCATTGCTTCGACTCCTTGAGGCTGGGGGCAGTGCAGCTGACGCCGTTATCACCAATGGACTTACTGGGTACGACGCGCCTGCTGTACAAGCGGTCTGGACCAAAGCTCTTGAGCGCAGATCATCAGATCCGGAAGGCGCAGTGACCGCCGCCTGCACGTTGCTTGAGGAGGTCTGCAAACAGAGGTATGCCCAAAAGTTGGTGACGCTCTGATCAGGCGGCATGTTTATGTTGCTTTATCCCGTCCTTGAACTCAACCCCGTTAATGATTTCGGGCAAGCGGTTTGCGCCGTC
>Ga0316208_1002723_pt1 | contig 13823 bp, 8 predicted proteins | sample 3monopyrite_MG_FD_204944 | JGI IMG/M metagenome (GOLD analysis project Ga0316208, IMG submission 204944) | Microbial mat bacterial communities from mineral coupon in-situ incubated in ocean water Damariscotta River, Maine, United States -... | ecosystem: Environmental > Aquatic > Marine > Coastal... | reverse complement strand
AACCCGGGCTTTTGCAGCCCCGCTTGCCGCACCACTTCCGCGATCTGGCCAAGCTGGCCCTTTAGCGGGCTGGTTTTGCGCCAGATCATGCCAATGCTGCGCCTGGGTTGCGGCGCGGCAAACTGCGCGACCGAAATATCGGTTGAGCGGGTTTCCAGTGCCACCGCCATTTCGGGAATGAGTGTCACCCCGATACCCGCCCCGACCATTTGCACCAGCGTCGAAAGCGAGCTGGCATCAAGCCCTTCGCGCGGCGAGGTTTTTTGAAAATTGCAAAACGACAGCGCCTGATCGCGAAAGCAGTGCCCCTCTTCCAGCAGCAGCAAGCGCATTTCGCGCAGCATATCGGCGCTCGGCACCGGCTTTTCCGCGTCTTTTTGCGGCCGCACCAGCACGAAATTTTCATAAAACAGCGCCACTTCGGCCAATGTCGGCTCCGAGATCGGCAAGGCCACTATCGCGGTATCAAGCCGCCCTTCCTTTAGCTCTTTCAGCAGGGTCGAGGTTTGGGTTTCACGCACATGGATGTCGAGGTTTTCATGGGTTTGGTTGAGTTCATGGATGATCGTGGGCAGCAAATAGGGCGCGATGGTGGGAATCACCCCCATGCGTAGCCGCCCGGAAAGGCGATCTTTCGAGGCGCGGGCCAGATCTCCCAATTCGTCAACAGCATGGACAATATCACGCACCCGCCGGGCAAACTCCTCACCGAAGCTGGTGAGGTGCACCATTCGGGCACCGCGCTCGAATAGCGGTATGCCGAGGGAATCTTCCAACTCTTTGATCTGCATCGATAAAGCCGGTTGCGAAATGGCGCAGGCCTCTGCCGCGCGGCCAAAATGGCCATGGCGGGCGAGGCCTTCAAAGTATCTTAGCTGGCGCAGGGTCAGGTTATTCATAAGGTATACTTATGATTTCGATAAGAAAATGCAACTGTATCTAATTGCGCAGGTTTGCTAATATCGCGGCAGGCGCCTGGACGAAACGCCGCCGTTCACTTTGGCAAATGCGCATGTTTCGCCCGGCCACCAAAACGTAATTTTGACATTGGAGAAAACCATGGACGGAAATAACGAGGGCAAATGCCCGGTAATGCACGGCACCACCAATATGGGCATGCGCTCAAACAGCGACTGGTGGCCAAATCAGCTCAACCTGCGTATTCTCCACCAAAATGCGGCCCCGTCAAACCCGATGACCCCGGGCTTTAACTATGCCGAAGCCTTCAAAACGCTGGATCTCGACGCGCTGAAAAAAGACCTCTTCGCGCTGATGGAAGATTCGCAAGACTGGTGGCCGGCCGATTATGGCCATTACGGGCCGCTTTTCATCCGCATGGCGTGGCATAGCGCTGGCACTTACCGTATCGGCGATGGCCGGGGTGGCGCCTCCTCCGGCAGCCAGCGCTTTGCGCCGCTCAATAGCTGGCCCGATAACGTCAACCTCGATAAAGCCCGCCGCCTGCTTTGGCCGATCAAGCAAAAATACGGCAATAAAATCTCATGGGCCGATTTGATGATTCTGGCGGGTAACTGCGCGATTGAATCCATGGGCGGGCCGGTTTTTGGCTTTGCCGGTGGCCGCGAGGATATCTGGGAACCAGAGGAGGATATTTACTGGGGGGCTGAAACCGAATGGCTGGATGATAAACGCCATGCCGGCGAGCGCGATCTGGAAAACCCGCTGGCCGCCGTGCAAATGGGGCTGATTTATGTAAACCCCGAAGGGCCAAACGGCGTGCCGGACCCGGTGGCCTCGGGCCGCGATGTGCGCGAAACCTTCGCCCGCATGGCGATGAATGACGAAGAGACCGTAGCCCTCACCGCGGGCGGCCACACATTTGGCAAAAGCCATGGCGCAGGCGATGCGGGGCTGGTTGGCCCCGAGCCCGAAGCCGCCCCGCTGGAAGAACAGGGCCTTGGCTGGAAAAGCAGCTTTGGCACCGGCAAGGGCGCAGATGCCATTGGCAGCGGCATTGAGGGCGCCTGGACCCCAAACCCGGTAAAATGGGATAACGGCTATTTTGATGTGCTGTTCGGCTATGACTGGGCGTTGACAAAAAGCCCCGCCGGTGCCCATCAGTGGGTGGCCAAAAATGTGGATGAAAGCCATATGGTGCCCGACGCCCACACCCCCGGCAAAGCCCACCCCCCCATGATGACCACCGCCGATATGTCAATGCGGATGGACCCGGCCTATGAACCGATTTCGAAGCGTTTTCACCAAGACCCGGCCGCCTTTGCCGATGCCTTTGCCCGCGCCTGGTTCAAGCTCACCCACCGCGATATGGGGCCGGTTTCGCGCTATCTCGGGGCCGATGTGCCAACCGAGGAACTGCTCTGGCAAGACCCGATTCCAACACTTGACCATGTGGTAATTGATACCGCAGACATTGCCGAGCTGAAGCGCAGCATTCTTGCCTCCGGCCTGTCGGCCGCCGCGCTGGTTTCCACCGCATGGGCTTCGGCCTCCACCTTCCGTGGCTCGGATAAGCGCGGTGGGGCCAACGGGGCGCGCATCCGGCTCGCGCCGCAAAAAGACTGGGAGGCAAACCAGCCCGCCCAGCTTGCCAAAGTGCTCGCGGTTTATGAGGATATTCAGGCCAGCTTCAACGCCGCGCAATCCGGCGGCAAAAAGGTATCGCTCGCTGATCTGATCGTGCTGGGTGGGGGTGCCGCCATCGAGCAGGCCGCCAAGGCTGCGGGCCATGAGGTTGAGGTGCCCTTCACACCGGGCCGGATGGATGCGGCGCAGGCGCAAACCGATATCGACTCCTTTGCGGTGCTGGAACCGCAGGCAGACGGCTTTCGCAACTACGAAAAAACCGCCTTCACGGTTTCAGCCGAAGAGTTGTTGGTTGACCGCGCCCAGTTGCTCGGCCTGACAGCGCCGGAAATGACGGTGCTTGTGGGTGGTTTGCGGGTGCTCGATACCAATGTCGGGCAGGCCCCGCACGGGGTATTCACCACCCGCCCCGGCACCCTGACCACCGATTTCTTCGTCAACCTGCTCGATATGGGCACCGCATGGGCGCCAACCTCGGAGGCGGCCGACCTGTTTGAGGGAAGCGACCGCGCCACCGGTGCGGTAAAATGGACAGGCACCCGGGTTGACCTCGTGTTCGGCTCCAATTCCCAGCTCCGCGCGCTTGCCGAAGTCTATGCGCAGGATGATAGCCAAACAGCGTTTGTGCAGGATTTTGTGGCGGCCTGGGCCAAGGTAATGAACGCGGATCGCTTTGATCTGGGCTGATTATCGCGCACATATAAAAAGGGGCGGTGCCGCAAGGGGCCGCCCGTTCTCTCATAAAAACCTTAGCTTCCGGCGGCTGATATAGCCGTAATTTGCAGCTTACAGGAGGCGCCTCACATGGCCGCATTCAACCTCACGCATTCCGGCAACGTTGCGCATCTGCACTTTTGCCGCCCGCAAACATCAAACGCCATGGGCACCGAATTTTGGGCCGATTTTCTGCCCGCGATCATAGCGCTTGATGAAGCAGGCAAAACCCGCGCGCTGGTGATTTCGGCCGAGGGTAAAAACTTTTGCTCGGGGATGGACCTGATGGCTTTCGCCGGTGGTATTCCCGCTGCCGACACCCCCGAAAACCGCGCCGCCTTTCCGCATTTGGTCGCGCAGCTCCAGCAGGTTTTAGGGGCGCTGGAGGCGGCGCGCTTTCCGGTCATCGCCGCCATTCAGGGTGCCTGTATCGGTGGCGGGCTTGATCTGGCAGCGGCTTGTGATCTGCGCATCACCAGCGAAGATGCCTATTTCAGGATCGAGGAAACCAATATCGGCATGATGGCCGACCTTGGCAGCCTGCAACGCCTGCCACGCTTGATGCCCGAAGCTTTGGTGCGCGAAATGGCCTATCTGGGCAGCACCCTCGGGGCGGCGCGCGCCCATGCAGCCGGATTTACCACCTCGGTCGAGCCCGATGCCAAGGCCGCGCTGGCCGCTGCTTTAAGCGCCGCCGAACGCATTGCCGGCAAGGCACCTCTGGCCGTTTCCAGCTCGAAAGCCGCTATCACCTATGCGCGTGATCATGCCACCGCCGATGGTTTGGCATGGGCCGCCATGATGCAAAGCATGATATGGAACCCCGCCGATATTCAAAAAGCGGTAGCGGCACGGGCCAAGGGCGAGGCAGCCGATTTTGCCAACCTGCCGCCCTTTCCGCGCTTTAACCCCTGACAAATGCCCGATTCACCGCTCAATTGGACTTGCGCCAAAAATACTTCTATACATTTGTCTAAAGAACCTATAGCAGCCGGTGCTTGACCTTTTGGCCTGAAAACCCGTTTCAGGCCCGTGATGGCGGCACATGCGGCCCAATACAGACAAATCAAAAGAAGAATGATCGTGAAAAAAGCCCTTGCGGATGCGCTCGACCAGCGCGGATATTCCACCCTGACCCAAGTGCAGGAGGCGGTAACCGGCCTTGACTTTGCCGGGGCTGATCTGCTGGTCTCGGCCCAAACCGGCTCTGGCAAAACCGTGGGCTTTGGCCTCGCGATTGCCCCTACAATTCTGGGCGAGGCGGAAGTATTTGGCCAGGCTGGCAGCCCGCTGGCGCTGGTTATCGCCCCCACCCGCGAGCTTGCCCTGCAAGTGGGCCGCGAACTCGGCTGGCTTTACGCCAAAGCCGGTGTGGTGGTGGCCTCCTGCGTGGGTGGTATGGATATGCGCGACGAGCGCCGCGCCCTTTCCCGCGGGGCGCATATCGTTGTGGCCACCCCGGGGCGCTTGCGTGACCACGTGATGCGCGGCTCGATCGATTTGCATAGCCTGCGCGCCGTGGTGCTCGATGAAGCCGACGAAATGCTCGACCTCGGCTTCAAGGAAGACCTCGAGTTCATTCTCGGCGAAACCCCGGAAGACCGCCGCACCCTGATGTTTTCGGCCACGGTGCCGCGCAGCATTGCCAGCCTCGCCAAAAAATACCAGAAAGACGCCATTCGCGTTAGCACCAAAGAAGAAAACGCCCAGCATACCGATATTGAATATCAGGCCATGAACGTGGCCCAGCATGATGCTGAAAACGCCATCATCAACGTGTTGCGCTATCACGAAGCCCCGAATGCTTTGGTGTTTTGCAATACCCGCGCCATGGTCAACCGGCTGACCACGCGGCTTTCCAACCGCGGGTTTTCGGTGGTGTCGCTATCGGGCGAGCTTTCGCAAAACGAACGCACCCATGCGTTGCAATCCATGCGCGATGGCCGCGCGCGGGTATGCGTGGCCACCGATGTTGCCGCGCGCGGAATCGACCTGCCTAAGCTCGATCTGGTGGTGCATGCCGACCTGCCCTCCAACTTCGAGACCATGCTGCACCGTTCGGGCCGCACCGGGCGGGCCGGCCGCAAAGGCGTGAGCACGCTGATCGTGCCCCCCCGGGCCCGGCGCAAATGCGAGCGCATTTTGCAGGCTGCCAAGGTCAAAGCCACGTGGGGCAATGCCCCTTCTGCGCAAGATGTCAATGAAATGGATATGGAACGGATGATGGCCGACCCGATGTGGGACGCGCCAACCAGCGAATCCGATGCCGATATCATGCAAGCCCTCACCGACCGCTTCAGCCCCGCGCAGCTCGCCGCCGCCTTTCTGCGCCTTTACCATGACCGCCACTCCGCCCCCGAGGAGCTTTCCGCCCCCGGTGCTGCCGCCGATAAATCCCCGCGCGAGGCTTTTGGCCCCAGCGTGTGGTTTTCTATCGAGGGTGGCAGCAAAGCCGGGGCCGAGCCGCGAAAAATATTGCCGATGACCTGCAAAGCGGGTGACCTTGGCAAAAACGCCATCGGCGCCATTCGGGTGCAGGCCGAGCAGTCATTTATCGAGATCAAAAAAGACGCAGTGGCAGGGTTTTTGAAAGCACTGGGCGGGAGCAGGCGAATTGAGGGCGCAAAGGTGGCACAACTCGACAAGCCACCCGCCAGCGCCCCCAAACAATGGGATAAGCCAGCCAAACGCCGCGATACCAAACCGGTTGACTATAATGATGACCCAAAACCCCGCTTCAAAAAGCCCAAAAAGCCAACGCGCCCGGGCGCGCGGGACGAAGCGCCCACACTGCCGGCCGGCGTGCACACCCCTTATAAAAAACGAAGTAAACCAGCCGGTAGCAAGCCAAAACACACCACCCCGGTTGGCAAGCCCAACAGCAAAAAGAACAAAGCCCGCGCCAAGGCGGCCAAAGAAGCAGCGCAGAAATAAAACACCGGGGCAACGGGCAATCTTGCCCTTGCCCAGCCGCTCGACTATACCGCGACCATGACTGAAAAAGCCCCCTTGCCACGCGCCATCGCGCGCCGCCGCACCTTCGCCATTATTTCGCACCCCGATGCGGGCAAAACCACGCTGACCGAAAAGTTCCTGCTTTTCGGCGGGGCCATTCAATTGGCCGGTCAGGTGCGCGCCAAGGGCGATGCCCGCCGCTCGCGCTCGGATTTCATGCAGATGGAAAAAGACCGTGGCATATCTGTCTCGGCATCGGCAATGTCGTTTGAATTCAAAGATTTCTGGTTCAATCTGGTCGACACCCCCGGCCACTCCGATTTTTCGGAAGATACCTATCGCACCCTCACTGCCGTTGACGCGGCAATCATGGTGATAGATGGCGCAAAAGGCGTGGAGAGCCAGACCCAAAAGCTGTTTGAAGTCTGCCGCTTGCGCGACCTGCCTATCCTGACATTCTGCAACAAGATGGACCGGGAAAGCCGCGATATTCTTGATATTATTGATGAAATTCAGGAAAATCTCGCCATAGATGTCGCGCCGATCACCTGGCCCATCGGCATGGGCCGCGAGTTTATCGGCTGCTATGATATATTGAATGACCGGCTGGAGCTGATGGACCGCGCCGACCGCAACGTGCGCGCCGAGAGCATTAAAATCAACGGGTTGAACGACCCGGCGATCGAAGCATATGTGCCCGCCGAACTGCTGGAAAAACTCCGTGAAGACCTTGAAATGGTGCGCGAGCTCCTGCCCGCATTTGACCGCGAGGCCTTTTTGCACGGCACCCAAACCCCGATATGGTTTGGTTCGGCGATCAATTCATTCGGGGTGCAGGAGTTGATGGACGGCATCGCCAATTATGGCCCCGAGCCACAGCTGCGCCCCGGCACCCCGCGCAGTGTTTCTCCCGCTGAGTCCAAGGTTTCGGGCTTTGTGTTCAAGGTTCAGGCCAATATGGACCCAAAGCACCGCGACCGCGTGGCCTTTGTGCGCCTGTGTTCGGGCCATTTCATGCGCGGCATGAAGCTCAAACATGTGCGCTCGGGCAAGCAAATGGCGGTGTCCAACCCGGTGCTGTTTCTCGCCAATGACCGCGAACTGGCCGAAGATGCCTGGGCCGGTGATATTATGGGCATCCCCAATCATGGCCAGCTTCGCATCGGTGATAGCCTGACCGAGGGCGAGGATATCCGCTTCACCGGCATCCCGAGCTTTGCCCCCGAGCTGCTGCAAACCGTGCGCGCGCTCGACCCGCTCAAATCCAAACACCTTGAAAAGGCGCTCACCCAATTTGCCGAGGAAGGGGCCAGCAAGGTGTTCAAACCCATGATCGGCTCGGGCTGGATCGTGGGCGTGGTTGGCGCGCTGCAGTTCGAGGTGCTGGCTAGCCGGATCGAGCTGGAATACGGGCTGCCGGTGCGCTTTGAACCCACGCAATACCAATCGGCCCGCTGGATAAACGGCCCAAGGGAAAAGGTCGAGGCCTTCATCAACGCCAATAAGGGCCAATGCTCAAACGACCATGACGGCGACCCTGTTTTCCTCACCCGACTGCAATGGGACATCGACCGCGTTGAGCGCGATTACCCCGACCTTAACCTGACAGCAACCAAGGAAATGCAGGTTAGCTAACCCTGGGGCAAGCGCCGTCGTGCCCGCACGACCCGCGCCGCCAAGGTGCCCTGAACAAAGGGGCATCGCCCCGGCTTCAGGTCGCCGAGGCGGGGCGATGCCTAATCCACAAACGCCTTTTCGATCACAAATTGCCCCGGCTCGCTGTTGGCGCCCTCCTCCATGCCCGCTGCCAGACATATCGCTTTATGCTCGGCCAGCATATCCATCGAGCCGCAAATCATCACGCGGTCGGTTTCCGGCGCCAGCGGCGCGCCGGTGGCGGCCTCAAAGCGGCCATCGCGCAGCCAGTCGGTCATCCGGCCCATATGTGGGCTTTCCTCGCGGGTGGTGGTGCAGATAAAGCGCAGCTTGTCGCCCACCACTTCCCGCAGCAATTCGTCACGCGCGATTTCAGCCATCAGGTGCTTGCCGTAATCCAGTTCCTTTAGCTCGCGGCAGGTTTGGGTCAGAATTACCTCGTCAAACTTTTCATAGGTTTCGGGGTCACGCATCACGCTGGCAAAGGGGGCAATGCCGGTGCCGGTGGCAAACATAAGCAGCCGCTTGCCGGGCAACAGCGCGTCATGCACCAAGGTGCCCACCGGCTTGGGCCGAATAAGAATATCATCCCCGGCTTTCAGGTGCTGCAGCCGCGAGGTCAGCGGGCCGTCAGCCACCTTGATCGAGTAAAACTCCAGTTCCTCGGCCCAGTTGGGCGAGGCAATGGAATAGGCGCGCAACAGCGGTTTATCGCCGTTTTCCAGCCCGATCATGGCAAATTCGCCCGAGCGAAAGCGCAGGCTGGCCGGGCGCTCGCAGGTGAAGGAAAAGGTTTTGTCTGTCCAGTGGCGCACCTTGCTCACGGTCAAGGATTCAAGGCCTCGATAGGCTTTTGGCAGTTCCAGTGTCATCACAATTCTCCTTCGCCCGGCGGTATAGCGTTTATCTTCTCGGGGTAAAACCGCAAAATTCCGCCAACTTTGCCGCAGCCTCCATATAACATTGACCTTAGGCATAGTTTTCGCTAACAATGCGCGAATGATGCTGGCGCAATTCGGCGCCGTCTGCCGCGTTGATTTAGCGGCAACTTTAACCGCCGCTTTATACGGAAAATTATGACCAAATTCAGTGATTTGAACCTTGATGAAAAGGTTCTCAAAGCCATAGTCGAAGCCGGCTATGAAACCCCGACCCCGATTCAGGCCGAGGCCATTCCGCACGCCCTGATGGGCCGGGATGTGCTGGGCATTGCCCAGACCGGCACCGGCAAAACCGCGTCTTTCACCTTGCCGATGATCTCCATCCTCGCCAAGGGCCGCGCCCGGGCGCGGATGCCGCGCTCGCTCATTCTTTGCCCCACCCGCGAACTGGCGGCACAGGTGGCCGAAAATTTCGAAACCTATGGCAAATACCACAAGCTCAGCATGGCATTGTTGATTGGCGGCGTCAGCTTCAAAGACCAAGACCGATTGATCGACCGGGGCGTTGACGTGCTTATCGCCACCCCCGGCCGCTTGCTGGACCATTTTGAGCGCGGCAAGCTGATGCTGACCGGCGTGCAGGTGATGGTGGTGGACGAGGCCGACCGGATGCTCGACATGGGGTTCATCCCTGACCTTGAACGTATTTTCAAGCTCACACCTTTTACCCGCCAAACCCTGTTTTTCTCGGCCACCATGGCCCCTGAAATTACCCGCATTACCGAAGAGTTTTTGCACAACCCGGTGCGGGTCGAGGTGGCGCGCCAATCCAGCACCTCCGATACCATTACCCAGGTGGTTTGCGAGCAAACCCCGAGCCGACGTGACCACGCCGCCAAGGAAAAGCGCGACCTGTTGCGCGCCCTGATGCAAGGTGAAGGCGAGGCCCTCACCAACGCGATCATATTTTGCAACCGCAAGGTTGATGTGGATATCGTGGCGAAATCGCTCAAAAAATACGGGCTCGATGCCAACCCCATTCATGGCGACCTCGACCAAAGCCTGCGGACACGCATTCTAACCGATTTTCGGGATGGCACATTGAAGTTTCTGGTTGCCTCCGATGTGGCGGCGCGCGGGCTCGATATTCCTAATGTGTCGCATATTTTTAACTTTGACGTGCCCATTCACGCCGAAGATTATGTGCACCGCATTGGCCGCACCGGCCGCGCCGGGCGCAGGGGCAAGGCCATTACCATTTGCCAACCCGCCAACCAAAAGCACCTCGATGCCATCGAGGAGCTGGTCAAAAACAAGATCGACCGGATGGATAACCCGCTGCAACAGGCAAAGCCGGTGCGTGAGGCTGCCAAGCCCGCCCCGAAGCCGGAGCCAAAACCGGCCCCCGCTACCGCCAAACCCGAAGAACAGGCCGAAAAGCCACGCAGCCCGCGGCCACCGCGCAAAGCCCAAAACGAGCACCGCCGGGCCGAGCCGCGCCGCAACGAAAGCCGCCGGGGCCCGCTCGGCATGGGCGACCATATGCCCGCGTTTTTAACCCGCGAATTCCTGCCAATGCCGGAAAGCCCGGAACCGGCAGCCGCCAAACCAGAAGATGCGGTGGCCGAAAAGCCAAAACGCGCGCCGCGCAAACCCAAGGCTGACCCGGTGGTGGAAGCGCCTGAAACAGTGGCGGAAGTCACGCCAGAGGCCGAGGCCGTGCCGGAAAAACCCAAGCGCAAACCGCGCAAAACAGCACAGGCATCAGGGGAGGCAACGCCGGAAACCGGCACCGAAGCGCCAGAAAAGCCCAAGCGCAAACCGCGCAAAAAAGCCGCCGCGCCAGAAGATGGCGAGGCCGCCGTGGCCGAAAAACCCAAGCGTAAACCACGTAAAAAGACCGCTGCTATAGATGATGAAGCGCCAGCCGAAGCTAGTGTTGAAGCGCCCGCTGAAAAGCCCAAGCGCAAGCCGCGCAAAAAACCGGAGCCCAAGCCGGAAGCGGAAACACCCGAAGCGGCACAGGCCGAAAAGCCAAAGCGGCGGGTGCGCATTACGGCACCGGCACCAACATCGGAATAAAAATGGGCGGGGAATTCCCCGCCCTGTTCTTTTACGCTACCATCCGGTTGATCAACACCGTGCAAACCGGTTTTTTGCCGATCGCCTTTTTGCTGACCCGGGTGCAGGCACGGCCAATGATCGCTTCAACCTCGTCATCGTCAGCCAGCGCCCCGCGCTTGGCCTTTTCGAGGTCATTATTCATTGCCGCCTCCAGCATTTCGTCAAGGTTGCCATGCTTGGGCGAGGGCAGCCCGTGCCCTTCGGCCCACACCCCGTCGCTCAACCGATTGGCCTCGTCGATCATCACCGACACCACCACATGCCCGCGCATCGCAAATTGCAAGCGCTGGCGCACGATGCCATCCATGGCACCGATCAGCACGGTGCCGTCAAGATAGGTGCGGCCGGTATCGATATGCCCAACCACTTTAGCGCCATTGGTGATATCGATCATGGTGCCATTTGGCGCGATCACCGAAGCGCGGCCATTGGCAATGGCCATTTCCGCATGTTCGCGCAAATGCCGATATTCGCCGTGCATCGGCACCACCAGTTCGGGGTTGAGCAAGGTTTGCAGCCGGTCGAGGTCTGGCCGGTTGGCGTGGCCGGAAACGTGGTAGCGGTCATCTTCGGCCACCACAACCACGCCCTTTTCGGCCAATTGGTTATGAATGCGCCCAACGCCGACCTCGTTACCCGGAATGGTTTTGCTGGAAAACAGGAAGGTATCGCCCTGTTTCAGCTCCATCCCCTGATATTTGCCAACCGCCAGCTGCGCACTTGCCGCCCGCCGCTCGCCTTGCGAGCCGGTGGCCAGCACCATCAGCTTATCGCGCGGCATGCCTTTGGCATCTTCCACGCTAAGCACCGGCGGAAAATCGGTGAGCACGCCGGTGCTCATCGCGGTCTGGGTCATCACATTCATAGCGCGGCCCACCATCACCACATGGCGGCCGGCATCGGTGGCAGCCTGCGCCAGGGTTTTAAGCCGCGCCACATTGCTGGCAAAGGTGGTGGCCACCACCATGCCCGAAGCATGGGTCATCATTTCGGTAATTGCCGAAGGCAGGCTGGCCTCGGAGCGGCCGGCATTGTGGTTGAACACATTGGTGCTGTCGCACACAAAAGCCTTGATGCCGCCTTGGGCGATTTCTTTCATCAGGGCCGGGTCAAAGGCTTCACCCACTTGCGGGTCGGGGTCGATCTTGAAATCACCCGAGTGGAATATCCGCCCTGCCGGCGAATCTATCACCAGCGCCGAGGCTTCGGGGATCGAATGCGAAATCGGGGCAAAACCCACCGTAAACGGCCCTGCCTCCACGGTTTCGGGCCAGATACCCACCTCGTTTACCGCGGCCGTATCCTGCCCGTGTCGCTCCATTTTGTTGCGCGCTATTGCCGAGGTAAACGCCCGGCAAAAAATCGGCGCTTGCAGTTGCGGGTAAAGCAGCCCGATGGCGCCGATATGGTCTTCATGGGCATGGGTGATAAATATCGCTTCCAGCCTATCGGCGCGCTCCACAATATAGCTTGGGTCGGCCATAATCAGGTCCACCCCGGGGGAGGATTCCATATTGGGGAAGGTTACCCCCACGTCTACCAAAATGAAGCGTTCATCATTTTTGGGGCCATAGCCATACAAATACATGTTCATGCCAATTTCACCAGCGCCGCCGAGCGGGAGGTAAATCAGCCTGTTTTTCTTAGTCATTCTTATTCTTTCTGTTTAAGCTCGCAATCAGCACCAGGCCATGCACGGTCAAATCCGTGTCCAAATGGTCAAATACATCAGTGCCTTGCGCAAATAATGTCGAGAGGCCGCCGGTGCCGATGACTTTCATCGCCTGATTGCGTTCCTCCTGAATACGCTTACATATGCCTTCCACCAGCCCAATGTAACCCCAAAATATGCCTGATTGCATACAGGCAACGGTATTGCTGCCCACCACTTTATCGGGCTGGCTTACATCCACATGCGGCAAAGCGGCGGCGGCATGGTGGAATGCCTCCATCGAAATGTTGACCCCGGGGGCGATAACCCCGCCGACATAAGCGCCATCATAATCGGCCACATCAAATGTGGTGGCGGTGCCAAAATCAACGATAATAAGGTTACCGCCATACCGGTCAAACCCTGCCACGCAGTTTACCAGCCGGTCTGGCCCGATACCGGTGTTTGGGTCCACCCTTGGTGGCGGGCCGATATCTATTTCGGGTTTGCCCACCACCATCGGCCGGCAGTTAAAGTAGCGGTCTGCCAATACCCTAAGGTTAAAAACCACGCGCGGCACGGTGGAAGAAATAATAACCTCGTTGATCTTCCCCTCAATGCCGGCATGGTTCATCAGGTGCTTTAGCCACACGAAATATTCGTCACCGGTGCGGGCGTGGTCGGAGCTACAGCGAAACTCGCCGAGAAAGCGGGTGCCGTCATGCAGGGCAAAAACGGCGTTGGTATTGCCTACATCTATTGCGAGCAGCATGGGCGCGCTCCTTTCAGAAAAACACCTCGGCGGCGGCAAGCGTCAGCCGCCCCTTGGCGGTGCGCAGCACCAGCGCGCCGGTTTCATCAATGGTTTCAAATGTGCCGGATTCAGTGCGCGCTGGCAAGCGCGCCTGAATAACCTCGCCCAGGCGCGCCGCATGTGCCAGCCACGCGCTGCGCAGCGGCGCAAAACCAAATTGCCGCATTTGGGTTTCAAAACCGAGAAAGGCGTTGGCCAACAGGGTGAGGAATGTTTCGGCGTCAGGTGGGCTGTGCAAAATCTCATTCAGGGAGATCGGGGCCAGCGCATCATCCGGCAGGCTGGCCGGATGTGGCGCCGCCACAAGGTTTACCCCAACGCCAACCACAATAACCCCCGGTGCCGATGCCAGCAAAATACCGGCGAGCTTGCGGCCACCAACCAGCACATCATTGGGCCATTTCAGCGAAATATCGGCAACCCCGAGCCCTTCCAGCACTTTATGGAGTGCCAGTGCCGCCAC